>Ga0181594_10004239_pt1 | contig 12805 bp, 10 predicted proteins | sample 071ome_18_FD_145603 | JGI IMG/M metagenome (GOLD analysis project Ga0181594, IMG submission 145603) | Coastal salt marsh microbial communities from the Groves Creek Marsh, Skidaway Island, Georgia - 071413BT metaG (spades assembly) | ecosystem: Environmental > Aquatic > Marine > Intertidal zone... | reverse complement strand
ATGTACGGGTTGTTAGAGATCCCACGCGAAGACAAAGCAGGACGTTTGCAACAATTCGCTCGGAACGCCCGATTCTTCGATGCCCCCGCGGCGTTTTTCATCACCATCGACCGAAGGTTCAATGAACCTCAGTGGTCCGACCTCGGAATGTTCTTACAAACGTTCATGCTGCTCGCCGTTGAAGCCGGCCTCGACACCTGCGCACAGGAGTACTGGTCAAGTCGGCACGGTGCGGTCATGGAATTTGTCGGTGCGCCCGAAGAGGAGATGTTGTTCTGCGGAATGGCAATCGGCTACCGCAACACAGATGCTCCGGTGAACAGCCTCATTGCCGAACGGCTTCCACTCGACACCTGGGCAAAATGGGTGTGATCAACTGTCTCTCGTGACCTCAGCTCGCACCGAGACGGCGCTCGAAGCCGTCTGGAATGACAAGTTGATCACGATGCAGGTCATGAACTGAGCGAACGCCCATTCCGAGAAGCGAAGAATCAATGCCCATCCGCAGCACATCGAGGACATTTTCGACGCCCGCCTGACCGTTCGCCGCAAGCCCCCAGAGATAGGCGCGGCCGATCATGACTGCTCTCGCACCGAGCGCAACGGCTTTCACCACGTCGCTACCGCGACGGATTCCTCCGTCGAGGAGCACATCCATTTCTGCACCAACCGCTTCTGCAATTGCCGGCAATGCCCGCAGTGGAGATGGTGTTCCATCGAGGTTGTTGCCACCATGATTCGAAACTGACAGACCAGTGAAGCCTGCGTCGCGGGCTCGACGAGCATCATCGACCCGCATCACACCCTTGACGATGCAGGGCCCACCCCACTCTTTGACAAACCAGTTGAGGTCGTCCCAAGTTGGTTGAGGGGAACCCATCCACTGCCCGTACGCACCGAAGAACGTTGGCGGCGGCGATCCATCAACACTCATATTTGGAGCGGTCAGATCAGGCAAATGGCCTGACTTAAGAAAGCGCCCCAGCCACCTCGGTCGCGCCAGCACGGATGGCGCGTATTTCACCATCGTCTTCAGATCAATCCCGTCAGGAAGTTCAGGACTACCCCAGTCGCGGCTATGGCTATACGACCAGTCGAGAGTCAAGATGACTGCCTTGGCGCCGGCAGATCGTGCTCTATCCATCTGAGCGCTCACCCAGTCTCGGCCATTAATCCAGTACATCTGGAATAAGAAGTTCTCGTTTGCGGCCGCAATCTCTTCCATCGGCTTAGATCCAAATGACGAGAGCCCGACTGCAGTTCCGCGGGCAGCAGCCGCGCGTGCCACGGCGAGCTCACCATCTGGATGCACAGCCTGCACACCAGTCGGCGAGATCAAGACTGGCATCGATATATCAATGCCAACGACCGATGTTGCAAGCTCACGCTCCGATGGGCGATCAGCGATCACCGGCTGGAATCCAATCTCGCGATAGGCGGCCCGGTTGTCATCGAGCGTCAACCCAGCCTCACTGCCCGCTATCAGAGCGTCGTAGACATGCCTCGGGAGAATTCGCTGCGCACGCCGCTGAGCAACCGCCACCGATTCAAACCATGGATTTCCCATACCCCGAGGGTATCTGCGAACCGTGCCTCCATCTGCCCTGCACACCGGTTCCGGTGCCGAAATTGGCGACCTCGCTTATTACGTTCGGGGCATGAGCAACTCGCGTCTGACATCCGGAAACCGTTCAATTGCAGGCCGTGTCGCCATCGTCACCGGCGCAGGATCAGGAATTGGACGGGCAACCGCTCACCTATTTGCAGACGAAGGCGCGGTCGTTGCCGTCGTCGACCGAAACGGCGAAGGAGTTGCACAGGTCGTTGGCGAAATTTCCGATGTACACGGGACTGAACGAGTCAAAGGGTGGACACTCGACGTCACCGATAATGCTGCTCTCGATGCCCTTCCTGGTGAGGTCGCTGATGCATTTGGAGGCATCGACATTCTCATCAATAACGCGGGCGTCGTCTTCAACGCCGATATGACGACAAGCGCAGATGTGTTCGATGAGGCGTGGGATGCGACACTCGCGGTCAATATCACCTCATACGCCCGGCTCACCAGGGCTGCGCTCCCCTATCTCATGAAGAGCGACGGTGGCCGGATCGTGTGCACAGCATCGACTGAGGGACTTGGTGCAACCGGAGGAATCCCGGCCTACAACGCCTCAAAGCATGCTGTCATCGGCTTGGTTCGATCGCTTGCCGTTGAACTTGGTCGACATGGCATCACCGCAAACGCCGTGTGCCCTGGGCCGATCGTGACCGGAATGACCGCCAACATCGCAGATGAACATAAAGAGATCTTTGCGAAACGTCGCGTGCCACTGCGCCGATATGGCCAACCTGAAGAAATCGCTCATGGCATGTTGAACCTGGTGCTTCCCGCTTCGAGCTATATGAATGGTGTGATCCTTCCTGTTGACGGCGGGATGACCTCTCGCCACACCTGAGTTCGATACTCCGCCTCGGTCGCCACTTCCGTAAGGGCAGTGCTCGCTCACGTCTATCAAGCACTAACGCGCCTACGCTCATCGCGTGAGCACTGACACCCCACTCATACCCGGCGATCCAGCGACCACCGAATGGATTCGAACTGCAATGCCATTCACCGACCTTTGCGAAGTTGTGATCGACTCGTTCGACGACGACAAAGTTGTTGGTCGAGTCGCCTGGAAAGAAAAATTCTGCACAGTGAACGGAAATCTCCACGGCGGATTTCTCATGTCACTCGCCGATGCTGTCGGCGCATGGCTGTCAGTTCAACATCTTCCAGACGGTGCAGGCACCTCAACGATCTCTTCGTCGACCAACTTTCTTCGACCCGCTCCTGAAGCCGTGTACTCGATCGTGTCAACTCTCGTGATGGCGGGTCGGCGCACGATCACCGTGACGACTGACGTCATCAACCCGGCCGGCAAAGTCGTATCAAGAACCACTCAAACCCAAGCTGTTCTCACATCCTGAACAGGTGACTTAGTCGACGCGGGCTGCGTGGCGTTTGGTCTGGGCGACAGCGAACGCGGCAGTAATTGCGCTCAACGTAGCGACCGTCGCCGCAAGAGTTGGTGCACCAGTCGTGTCGGTGAGCCGTCCTGCAACGACTGGGGCAACCCCCCCTCCGAGCGCAGCAATGAAGGTGACAACGCCGCTGAGTGCGCCGAAGTCACCGGTTGGGATAACCGTACGAGCCACGATGCCATCAAGTGCGCTGATCGCTCCGATTCCAACCCCGGCAACAACGACATAGAGAACTGCGGTGACCACATTCCCGCTCACCAGCACAAGCCCACATGCAGCAGCAACACATAAGCGGGCGCCCGCGAGTAGCACCCAATGTCCGTAACGATGAAGTGCTCGCTGAAGGGGTAACCGGCCTAAGAGCTGCAAGACGCCTCGTGCCCCTCCGAAACCAGCAGCGGCCGCCGCAGACAATCCAGCCCACTGCATGATGGAGAGCTGGAATACCAACAGCGTCGACATCGCAACGTATGCGCAGAACACTCCGGCGGTATGCCAACGCACAGCACGCATGTGCGCCGCCGACCTGATCGCCTGCATCCAGGTTGATGACCGTTGCAACTCAACCTGGCGCGGTACCCGTCGAATCACCCGAGCAGACAGCAAGAACACACATAGCGCTAACCCAGCAGGGACCTCAATCGCTACTCGCCACCCAAAGGTTCGCCGAAGGAACTCGGTGGCAGGTATCGCAATCGGTGAGGCGAAGGCTCCCCAAATTGTCAGCCGAATAATGCGTTGCGTTGACGCCGCAGGATCCATTCTCACCAACATTGCCTGCGTCATTCCGTAGAACCCTGCTGCTGCTGAGACTCCTCCGCCGACACCAAAAAGAATGACAAATTGCCAAACTTCAACCGCTCTTCCGCTGAAGCCAACCAAGATCGCTCCGACCGGACCGACGACACCAAGCAGCACCTGGGGGCCAAATCGATCAAGCATTCGGCCGGTGATGAGCGACAGCGCCCCGAGCAAGATTTGTGCCAAGCCGAATGCCAGCCCAAGTGGCGCTGAACCAACCTCTAGCCCCTGACCGATGTCGTCGATCAGCACACCAAATCCGTAGTACCACGAGCCGTAGACAGCGATCGTCAGCATCCCAAGTACGTCGACAGGCCAATCGGGCTGATACCGATGCGTCACCTTCGATGTGGTCATTGATGTTGAGTCTTCCAGAGCCGACCACCTCTTCCTGCGCCCTGGTACGGTCGACGTCATGAACGAGAGCGTGGCAAACGAGCGCATGGTCGATGGAACGGCAGCATTCCACCGGCACCACGCTGATGGGCGCAACAACGAATCGTCTGCATGTGTGAGTTGTGGTTCGCACCTTGCTCAGCGTTGGAGCACCCCCGAGGGCGTTGCCGTCTTGTGTCGAGAATGCGCAACCTTGCACGGCCTCGGCTGTCCTTAACCGCCCGCAACACCGGGTATTCACGAGAGCGTCACACCCGCCGTTTAGGTTCATGGCATGGAAATTCTTATTGTCGTCTTGCTCGTGGCAGTACTGATCGCTCTTGCAACAATCGCCATCTCGACACGCAAATCTGCACCCGAGCCAGCTGCTCCCCCAATCGCATTTCCCTCGACTGAAGAATTAACCGCCCAGATCAGGTTGGTGAATGAGCAAGCACTCAACGCTGCCATCGCTGAACTCAATCAACGGGCAGAAGCCGACCGAGCCGAAACAATCCGCACCGTCACACAAATGGTCACGCAACAAAGTGGTGAGGCCCTCGGTCAGCGGGCAGAGGTCATCAGCACAACGCTGAAGAGCGTTCAAGAAGATGTGAGCAAACGCCTTACCGAGCTCAACCAAGAACTCGACCAACTTCGTCAACACAATGCCGGGCAGTTCTCTTCTGTCAGCGAAGCGGTCACCCAGTTGGCGCAGCGAACAGCGAATCTCAATGAGGTGCTATCGAGTTCCCAGAAGCGAGGCCAATGGGGTGAGAGGCTCGCCGAGGACATGATTCGTGCCGCCGGGCTCGTCGAGGGAGTGAACTACTCGAAACAAGACACCACAGCTGGAGGTGGCCGACCCGACTTCACCTTCGCCATGCCGCCAGACCGGGTGTTGTTTATGGACGTCAAATTTCCGCTCGACCGATACGTCGCCCATCTCGATGCGGCTGACGACACCACCAGAGCGTCCACGAAGGCTGAGTTCGTAAAAGCAGTAAAGAGCCATGTCGATGCGTTGGCAAAACGCGACTACGTGGACCAAACAACCGAGGATGCGCTCGATTACGTCTTGATGTTCGTACCCAACGAAAGCATCTCCGGCTTCGTTCACGAGGCTGACCCGCACCTCATTGATTGGGCACTTGAGCGAAAAGTCGTACTTTGCTCCCCGCTCACCCTGTACGCATTTCTTGTTGTGATTCGCCAGGCAACCGAGAGTTTCCACACTGAACAGACCGCGGCAGAGATCACACAGCAGATCAATAAGTTCTCAAAAGAGTTTGAGAACTACTCGGCCGCGGTTGACAAGGTTCGCGCAACCTTCGTCAAACTCGACAGCGAACTCGGCGCAATTGCGACCGATGGAACCCGCTTCCGCAAGCTTTCGGTGCCGGTGCGCGATATTGAGAAGTTGCGAAAGCGACAGGGAACTCCAGAACTTGATGCCGCAGACGGCAACGCCTTAGAAGAGTCAGTCGACGACTTCTGACACCTGCATCGACGGCGCCGCGTTGGTGTAATTCGCAACGTCACCCATGATGTCACCCATCTTCGGACTCGACATTGCTGCCTTCATCGCATCACTCGACTCAAAGTAGAACGACACGCTTGCCACCGAAGGGCCGTCAATTCCGCGCTCAAGTTCAACCTTTGAGGGAGCGAATGCATCAACGCACATCGGCACGTGTGAGTTCTTGTAGTAGTCGTGATCGAAAGTGACGTCGTCACCCTTTGGGTAGGAAACTGTGAGTTTGATCATCCTCAGACCGTAGCCAGCAGGAGATGCGCGGTCAATGGTGGAGGCTCTACATAGCCTCACATTCCGCACCGACAATTAGGTCACTAAATCGAACGGCCAGCGTCTTTCCAGTACGGTGCTCGAAGCTCCCGCTTCAAAATCTTGCCCGAAGCATTTCGAGGCAACTCATCAACGAACTCAACTGCCGCCGGTTTTTTATAACTCGCAAGGCGCTGACGACAGAACTCAATGACCTCCTCGCCAGTCAGCGTCTCTCCTGAACGGACCACCACGATCGCATGCACGTTTTCTCCCCAGTGATCATCAGGAACACCGATCACCGCCGCCTCGAGAACCTTTGGATGTTCGCACAACGCCAACTCAATCTCCGTTGGGTAGATGTTCTCTCCGCCACGAATGATCATGTCCTTCTTTCGGTCGACAAGGTAGAGGTACCCATCCTCATCAACTGTTGCCATGTCACCAGCGTGTAACCAACCATTGCGAAGCGTCTCTGATGTTGCTTCGGGTTTCCCCCAGTACTCACGCATATTTGCCGGGCCTCGTGAAATGATCTCGCCAATTTCTCCTGGAGCGACAGCGTTGCCATCTTCGTTCACCACCCTGACTTCGGTGAACGATGTCGGTCGGCCAATCGAAGACAGTCGACGAGTCTGAGCTTCAGTGCCACCAACGACGTGATCTTCCGCAGGAAGCACAGCCTGCATGCCGCCCTCAGTTCCAGCCCCAAACAACTGAACAAACGAACATCCAAACACATCAATCGCTGACCGCAACTGAGCCTGCGGCATCGGTGCTGCCCCGTACTCAATCAGACGGAGTGAGGAGAAGTCTCGCTGAGAAATATCTGGGACCTGCAGCAGCGCATTGATCATCGATGGGACAAAGAATGCGGACGTCACTCTTAATTCTTCTAACGCGTTGGCAGCCCGTTCGGCATCAAATTGTCGATGCCGGACAACTGTTCCACCTCGCACCAACACTGAATAGTCAAGTTGTGAGCCTGCAACGTGAAAGAACGGCGCGTTATGAAACGAGATGTCGCTCGCAAACCTGCCGCTCTCCACCAGGCCAATTGCGGTTCGTGAACTCAACGTGTGATGAGTGAGCACCGCTCCTTTTGGGAGTCCTGTCGTCCCACTCGAATACTGAATTTGCACGACATCGTCATGACGCAGCACAACATTCGGGTACGACGTGTCACCGCTTTTCAACACATCGTCGTGGCTCAACACGTCTTCACGCCCTGGTCCGAATTCGATCACCTGCTTGATCGATGTGACGATCTGGCGAACTGACGTAGCGATGTCGAGATAGTCGCTATCAACGATGAGGAGCACCGGGTCGGAGTCGCTCAGTAGGTATCCGACCTCGTCCTGCCGAAGGCGATAATTGAGTGGAACGTACACGGCACCGGCTCGACAAATTGCGAGTGCAGTTTCAATGTGCTCGATGGAGTCGGTCGCCATCACCGCGCACCGGTCTCCGTGCTGAACTCCAAGTTCAATAAATGCATTCGCAAGGCGATTCACACGCTCGTCGAGTTCAGCGTATGTAACCGTCCAGCGATCGCTGATGATCGCTGGTTTAGGCCCAAATACTCGAGCGACTTCATGAACAAGAGTGGTGATCGGGATCATGCCAAGCATCCTTTCCAAGCCAACGTCATGGCCTGCTATTCGTTCGACGGTCGTGGCTCGCGTGGCAATCCGAGTACTCGCTCGCCAACGATGTTTCGTTGAATTTCATCGGTGCCACCCGCAATCGATAGCCCAGGAACCGACAGCGCAATCTGTGCTGGAACACCATCAAAGGTGTCGTCACCATCTAGCAACTGACCGTGTGGGCCGAGTGCGGTAAGCGCAAGGTCACGCCAGTCACGCATCAGTTGTGTTGCTGCAAGCTTGCCGAGAGACACTTCCGCTCCCACCTCTGGAGCCTGCGCAAAACGCTGGCTCATCCAACTTGAGGTCTTGATTCCGGTGTAGATCTTCACTGCACGGTCTCGAATACGAGGGTCAGCTTGTTTGCCGTTCGCAGCGATCACCGAGCACAACAACTCCCATGCTTCAAGACCTCCGGGCATGAACCCTTCTGAGCCATCAGGGATCTCACCGGATGCGTATCGGCCAGCCGCAATCGACAGGTCGAGATCGGTTTGGATACCCGGTTCTGCATCAGCATCAAGCGACTCGCGCTCATAGCTGAGCGTGCGAAGCGCGACCGGCCAACCCTTGCCCTCCTCTCCAATGAGGTGGGAATGAGCAGTTGTCGCGTCGTCGAGGAACACTTCATTGAATTCTGCTGAGCCATTCATCTGCACGAGTGGTTTCGGCTGAATTCCATCTTGGTGCATATCAATACCGAAGAACGACAGGCCGCTGTGCTTCGGCGCTGCCGGGTCAGTTCGAGCGACGAGGATCGCCCACTTGGCGTAGTGACCTCCTGAGGTCCACACCTTCTGCCCGTTCACCCGCCAGAGTTCGCCATCACGAACGGCGGTTGTGCGAGCGCCCGCAAGGTCAGAACCCGCATCGGGCTCAGAAAAGAGTTGGCACCAAATCTCTGAACCATCGACAATCCCAGGAAGCCATTTCTGCCGCTGTTCATCGGTGCCCATCTCGACCAGTAACGGAGCGACCATCATCGTCGCAATTCCATGCGGAGGCCCGAATGCTCCCGCACGCTGAAGTTCCTGTCGAACAATTCTTCGAGATTCGCTAGGTAAACCCTTGCCGAACCACCGTTCTGGAAAGTCTGGGAATCCCCAACCCGATTGGGCGAGGCTGTGCCACCACTCACCAAGAGGCTGTTGAGGGTTCCAGTGGCTTTCTAACCAAATTCGTACCTCTGCTCGAATGTCATCAGCGAGCAGTGCATCATCACTCGCCATCATCTAGCCCCGCGGCTTCACGTGCATAGCCCTTCGCGCGCTCCATGTCGAAATGCTTTCGGGTCACAATCCGCTGGGCGTACAGACCTCCACCAGACTGCAGGTTGGTCACAAGGTGCCAGCCACCGTAGGCATCGGCGGTTGCGTCTCTGATCGCATGAAATAGTCGGATGCGATCCTCTGCTGAGACGTCCCCAGATGCGGTCATATATTTCTCGACGTAACCCCGGGTCTCTTGGTTTTCGAGATCGCCAATCGTTGGAGCGGTGAGGATTGCTCCACCACCGATGTCATGAAGGTGACGAACCATGACGCCAAACTGAGCAGCACCTTGGTACTTCGCAGCGTTCGTGAAAAGTTCATCCGGGTAGAAGAACCCCTCGTCAGTCGATCGAGCATTTGCAATGGCCGCCTCAAGCCCGGCTCGGAGCAACGTTGCATGAATCGACATCTCGTCAATCTTTTCTCGAATGTGCGACACACCTCCAAGCCCGTTCGCCTCTGCGATGAGTTGAGCAAAACCTACGAGTTCATCGGCTTGACGAACCATAAAGGTCAACCCTCCCAAGCGTTCCCACAGCCCCAGCGAATGAGCGAAGACGGCGGCCATCGACACCTCTCCGTCAAGGAACACCCTGTCGTAGGGAACGAATACATCGTCGTACACCACCATCGCGTCCGGCATGCTCGCCAACCGGCTCACCGGAAAGTGGCGATTGTCATCGTCGGCCGGATGAAATGTCGTATTGATGGTTCGTACGCCAGGTGCATTTGCTGGCACCGCGCACACGATTGCGTAGTCCTCTTCACCGGGCTTCATTGCCTTCGTCGGCATCACGAGGTGTTCATGGCAAAGTGCCGCTGCGGTGATGTGAAGTTTTGCGCCACGGATGACAACGCCGTCATGGCGGCGGTCAACAACTCGGACATACGAGTCAGGGTCTCGTTGCTTTCCTGGAGGGAGAGACCGGTCGCCCTTTGCGTCGGTAATACATTCGGCGATTCGAATGTCTCGGGCAATCGCATCGTCGACATAGGCCTGAATTCGCTCGCGATAGACCGGGTCGAGCCCGGCAAGTTTCGGTGAAGCTGTCAGCAACGTCATCAGCGATTGGTACGTCACGCTGATCGCCATGTCCATCCCTGTTAACACCTCGGTGCGTGAACGCATCTCGTCAATCGAGCGCGGGGCAAAGATGTACGGGTTCACCGCATCAGGGTCATCGGAATAGCAGTTGTCGTACCCTTGCGCGATCGCCTTCGCAGGAACTGCAAATGCTGGTTCAGCAAGTAAGTCGTCGATTCGACGTCCGTGAAGGTAGGTCGCGCGCCCGTCGTTGAGCGACGCAAGATACTGCTCTCCTGTCAACATTGATGACCCCCCAATGAATCAAGTGTTGACCTGAACTTATGAGAACGAGAACACGATTTTCGAGGTGGACAGCAGCACAGACGCTGACCGTCCCTTCATCGTCTCACTCGATGCGCATACCCGAGATGGCCCGGCCGATCACCAACTGCTGGATCTCGGAAGTGCCCTCGAAGATGGTGTGGATCTTCGCATCACGGTGCCAACGCTCAACTGGGTACTCACGGGTGTAGCCGTAGCCACCGAGGATCTGTATCGCATCCTCGGTGACGCGCACCGCAACCTCTGACGCCTTCCACTTCGACATCGAGCCCTCGGCATTCGTGAACCCACCGTTGCGGGCCAGCCACGCCGCCCGCCAGATCAACAAGCGGCTCGCATCAATTTCAGTGATCATGTTCGCCAACTTGAATGCGATCGCCTGATTCATGATGATCGGCTTGCCGAACGCATGACGCTCCTTCGCATACTCAAGCGCATACTCGTACGCCGCTCGAGCGATACCAAGTGCCTGCGCCCCCACCGTCGGCCGCGTCGCCTCAAAGGTCTTCATTGCTGGCTGCGGCGCACCTGACTTGCCAGCCTCACGGGCACGGGCCAACTTGGCGTCGAGTTTTTCCTTGCCGCCAAGCAGACAAGAACCGGGGATTCGAACGTCGTCGAGCACCACCTCTGCGGTGTGCGAGGCGCGAATTCCATGCTTCATATATTTCTGACCCTGCGAGAGGCCCTTTGTATTCGGGGGGATCACAAATGATGCTTGGCCACGTCCCTTCAACTCGGGGTCAACGGCTGCAACTACAACATGAATGTCAGCAATACCACCGTTGGTAATCCAAGCTTTCGTTCCGTTGAGTACCCACTCATCTTTTGCTTCGTCGTACACCGCTCGAGTACGCAGGTTCGATACATCACTGCCGGCATCGGGCTCGCTCACACAAAACGCTCCAAGCTTCACGTCGTTGGCGTCGCCATAACACTGCGGTACCCACTCCATCAGTTGCTCAGGCGTCCCATTACCTGCAATACCTGCTGCAGCAAGTCCGGTTCCCATGATGGCCATACCCAGTCCTGCATCACCCCAGAACAACTCTTCAACTGCCACTGGCAAGGTGAGGCCCGTACGATCTTGGCCTGCGTTCAGAAGAAATTCCCAGCCATAGAGGCCGATCTTCGCAGCCTCCTGAACGATCGGATACGGGAATTCTTCACGTTCGTCCCACTCGGCAGCGGCTGGACGCATCACATCTTCGGCGAAGCCATGGGTCCAGTCTTTGATCTGTTGTTGGTCATCGTTGAGGGCTAGAGAGAATTCACTCATGACCTCAAGTTACCGACGGGTAATCACCCCTGCACAACGGGAATCGAGAGCAGGTCTCGAGCGATCGTTTCGTAGATGAGATTCGCTCCAGGCGTATACACATGCACCCCATCCCAACGATAGGCCAGGCTCGATGAGATCGTTTCGTCGTCGCACCAAGCAGTTGGTCCGGCCACAAACCAAACATCCTCGCCATCGGTGACTTGTTTCAACAGTGCATTTATATGCGCAACACGGTCATCCATTGCTCGCTCGGGCAAAGCTGGGACACCCGCTCCCTCAACGTCTTGAGGACGCATGCAGGCAACCTCAAGCAACGCAACCTCAGCACCCTGCGAAATAAGGGCATCAATACCTGTCGACAAGCGCTCTAAGAACATCGAATCCCATTCGGCACTCTCAAACGGAATCACCGTCTCAACACCATCGACATCGATCGCGAGATCGAACACGTCCCAAGCTCCAATGACCACGAGTGCGACCTCAGCCCCGTCGACCGCCGCCGACCACTTGTCGACCCAACCGTTGCAGTACGCAAAATTGTTTGAGAAGGATCGCTCGCTCACCACACGACCCTCATCCCAGACCGAACATCCATCGAGAGATCCGTCGCTAATTGTGAATGTGGCCTCAATGCCATCTGGCAGGTTGATGGCAAGTGAGTGAGCTGTCGAGTCACCCACAATGACAACCGAACGAGGTAATTCGGGAAGGGTTGTTGAGGTCGACGTCGTCGTCGACTCATTCACAGTGGTCGCCACAGATTCAGAAGTTGTCAGATCGTCTACTGGATCAAGATCTTCAGATAGGTCAACCGGCGCTGTAGAGACGACAACTCCGTCATCCGATAAGGGCTCATCCAGCGAGAATGTGACCGACTCGCCACCCACTGCCACATCAAAGTTGTCGACGGTGATGTAAAAGGCGGCTAAGACAAACAGCCCTACACCGGCACTTGCTGCGACAAGTTGACGGCGCTGACGTTCGGTCGACGTCCACCACCGTGAGAACGCCCCACGCCGCACCGGAGTCTCGATACAGCGATACGACAACTCCGCTAACGCAACCGCTACCAATGACGCTCCGACAAAACGACCCCAAGACCCCTGCGTCGCACCACACACGACAAACACCGGCCAATGCCACAGATACAGCCCGTACGAGCGACGCCCTACTGCGGTCAAGATCTGATGCCCAAATAGCCATCGCGCCCCAATCGCACCGGGATGAACCACCACTCCAACCGCAACCAAC
>Ga0181594_10004236_pt1 | contig 12808 bp, 7 predicted proteins | sample 071ome_18_FD_145603 | JGI IMG/M metagenome (GOLD analysis project Ga0181594, IMG submission 145603) | Coastal salt marsh microbial communities from the Groves Creek Marsh, Skidaway Island, Georgia - 071413BT metaG (spades assembly) | ecosystem: Environmental > Aquatic > Marine > Intertidal zone... | reverse complement strand
ATTGCCGGATAGAGGGCGAGATAGGATGCCAGCGCGGCCCAACCGACATAGGGCGTCACCGGGTAAGGAATGAAACGCAACCAATGGACGGCGGGGATGTAGAAGCCCATGCCGCCCGCAAAACCGATCAGGAATCGCTCTCGGCCGGTCTGCCCCATGCCGCAGAGAAGCCAGATCCCAGGCGCAATCCAAGCCAGGCCCGACCAGTTGAACGGCTGGAAGGAGGCGGCCAATGCGATTCCCGCCACCGCCGCCATGCCTGCGCGCTTGCGCAAGCTGGACGCGGAACTTGATGGGTTCTGAAGGGATTCAGGCTGGGCCATGACGCTTTCCGGAGCTTGCCCGCTCGGTTTTCCCGGGCGCAACTGAAAACCGAACACCCACCAGTGATCAACCCGGGCAGTCCTTAAAACCCGCAAATTCGCCGGTTCTTCCCCATTGTGAGTAAGTCGTGAATAGCCCTCGGCGCCCAATTCTAATATTCATTCTTGACGCCTCAATTCAAGCTGATCTAGCAGGCCGGATCCTGATTCCGGATTCGACTTCGGACAAGGCCTTGAATGATACTCCTATACTATCCTAAACTGTTTATTACCAATAGTTTAAGAAATATTTGGCTTTCTATTCAAGAAGCCAATCAATTCACTTTTTGGCTGGATGTGAGAACATTTTTGTCCATTTTTTGGTCGGCGCCAACAGGGTTACGACCGCTCCAATTCGATGGGTGAATAAAAATTGGGAAATGGGACTAAAACGTTAAAGTGGCCAAAATGAGCCATACAACGCGATGTCGCATTTGGATAACCGATTGGGAGGCGATTCCGACGATGCCAGAGGCCTCGAGGACAGATGTTGCGGCACGGACCGGCTGCCGATCAGCGGTTCAATCCATCGACGAACTTGGCCATGCGTTCGACGGCCTTTTCGATCTCATTCATGGACGCGGCGAAGCAGCAGCGAAGGAAGCCCTCACCGGCCGCTCCGAAGGCTGTTCCCGGCACGCAAGCGACGTTCTGTTGCTCCAGGAGTTGCACGGCGAACTCGCTTGAGGTCAAACCGGTGGATTCGATGCAGGGGAAGGCGTAGAAGGATCCGCGAGGCAGATGGCAGGTCAGCCCCATGTCGTTGAACGCTTTGACGATGAAATTGCGGCGCAGACGAAAGGCGTCGCGCATCTCGGCCTTGTCGGATTCTCCGTTGCGCAGGGCCTCGATGGCGGCGTCCTGGGCGATGATGCTTGCGCAGAGCATGGAGTATTGATGGATCCGGGTCATGGCGCCGACCAGGCTTTCGGGTCCGCAGGCGTAGCCAATGCGGAATCCGGTCATGGCGTAGGCCTTGGAGAAACCGTGGAGGAAGATGGTCCGCTCCCGCATGCCGTCGAGGGAAGCGATGCTGGTGTGATCGCCCTCGAAGGTGAGTTCGGAATAGATCTCGTCCGTGATGACCAGCAGGTTGTGGCGGAGCACGACGTCGGCGATCTTCTGGAGCTCCCCGCGCGTCATGGTTCCGCCGGTCGGGTTGGTGGGAAAGTTGAGGATCAGGACCTTGGACTTCGGCGTCACGACGGCCTCGATGGCTTCGGCGGTCACGGCGAACTCGGTTTCGGCCGTGCAATTCACCGCGACCGGCTTGCCGTGCGTCAACGCGATGCTTGGCGAATAACTCACGTAGCAGGGTTCGTGAAAGATCACCTCGTCGCCTGGGTTCACAAGGGCCCGCAAGGCCAGATCCATGGCGTCGCTACAGCCGACGGTCACCAGGATCTCGTTCTGCACGGCGTAGCGTACGCCGAATTCGCGGTCCACGTAATCAGAGATTTCCTCGCGCAGCCGGGGCAGACCGAGATTCGAGGTGTAGCTGGTGCGCCCCCGCTCCAGCGCGTAGATGGCTGCCTCCCGAATGTTCCACGGAGTGACAAAATCGGGTTCGCCGACGCCGAGCGAAATAACGCCCGGCTGGCCCTGCACGAGCTCAAAGAACGCGCGGATGCCCGACGGCGGAATGGCCGCGACGTGCGAGGCGATGAACTCATCTGGATTGAAGGAGTTGGCCATGGTGGATACGGAAACGGGGATGAAAACGGAATCAGGGGCAATAGCGAATCCAAAATCCGAATTTTGCGACTCGGATGGGCGGACTCCCGGAAGGAACCCGCCTAGGCGGCGGCCTGGTCGGCCTTGCGGCGGATAAGGGGTTTGGCTTCGCCTTTGACGACGGCGCGGGTGATCTTGACGCCGGCAATGTCCTCGCTGCCCGGAATCTCGTACATGACGTCGAGCATCAGGCGTTCGATGACGCCGCGCAAGGCGCGCGCGCCGGTGCCCTTCTTGATGGCCTGGTCGGCCAACTCTTCCAACGCGCCCCGGGTGAAATCGAGCCCCACGCCTTCCATCGCCATGAGCTTGGCAAACTGCTTGGTGAGGGCGTGCCGGGTTTCGGTCATCACCTGGATCAGCTGTTCGCGGTTGAGCTCCTTCAGAACGGTCGTCATCGGGAGTCGGCCGATGAATTCCGGAATGAAGCCATAGGCCAACATATCCTCGGGCTCGACCTTGGCGATGATCTCCCAGATATCGGGAACCTGGTGGGCGTCGGCGCTCTTGGCGGCGTCGAAACCGATGACGCGGTCGCCGAGTCGGCGCTGAATGATCTTGTGCAGATCGACGAACGCGCCGCCGCAAATGAAGAGGATATTCCGCGTGTCGATGCGGATGTACTCTTGTTGCGGGTGCTTGCGTCCGCCCTGGGGGGGCACATTGCAGATCGTGCCCTCCATGATCTTCAGCAAGGCCTGCTGGACCCCCTCGCCGGAGACGTCCCGAGTGATGGAAACGTTGTCCGTGCGACGGGAGATCTTGTCGATCTCGTCAATGTAGATGATGCCCATCTCGGCGCGCTTGACGTCATAGTCGCAGGCTTGGAGGAGGCGGAGGATGATATTCTCCACATCCTCGCCCACGTAGCCCGCCTCGGTCAGCGCCGTGGCGTCGGAAATGGCGAAGGGGACGTCGATGATTTTGGCGAGGGTGCGCGCAAGCAACGTCTTGCCGCAACCGGTGGGGCCCAGCAGAAGAATGTTGCTCTTCTCGATCTCGATCTCGTCCTCGTCCTGCGCGGGCGGGAAACTCTGATTCCCGCCGCCGGCGCCAAAGCTCGCACTCGAGTGGAGGAGTCGCTTGTAATGATTGTGAACGGCGACGGCCAAGGTCTTCTTGGCGTGATCCTGACCGATGCAGACCTCGTCCAGTTGTTCCTTGATCTCGACGGGCCGGGGCACGCGCAGTTTGGCGTCGGTCTTGACCTTCTTCTCGTCGGCCTCCTTGTCGAGGACGCCCTTGCAGATGGTGATGCAGCTGTCGCAGATGTAGACTCCCGGACCTGCAATCAGCTTCTTCACTTCCGAGTGCGACTTGCCGCAGAAGCTGCAGAGCGTGAGATTGGTCGGGCGGGCCATGGGGCGACGGGGTTGCTATTTCTTGTCGGAATCCGGGCTCTGACCGGACTCCGGCGCCGCGATTTCGGTGCGGGACTTCACCACCTCATCGACGAGGCCGTATTCCTTGGCTTCCTCGGCGGACATGAAATTGTCGCGGTCGCAATCCTGCTCGACCTTCTCCACGGGCTGACCGGTATGCAGTGAGAGGATGCTGTTCAGGCGCTGCTTGAGTTTGAGCATGTAGTTGACGCGAATTTCGACGTCGCTGGCCTGACCTTCGGCGCCGCCGAGCACCTGGTGGATCATGACGTCGGCATTCGGCAGGGCGAAACGCTTGCCTTTGGCGCCGCCGGAGAGCAGCACCGCCCCCATGCTGGCGGCCTGGCCAATGCAGTAGGTGTTCACGTCGCAGGTCAGGAACTGCATGGTGTCGTAGATGGCGAGGCCGGAGGTCACGCTGCCGCCCGGGGAATTGATGTAGAGATGCACGTCCTTCTTGGGATCGTTCATCTGCAGGAACAGGAGCTGGGCGATGATGACGTTCGCCACGGTGTCGTTGACCGGCGTGCCCAGGAAGACGATGCGATCGATGAGCAGGCGCGAATAGATGTCGTGCATGCGCTCGCCGCGGCCGGTTTGCTCAATGACGGTGGGAATGGGAATATAGTTGTTCATGCTTTGAAGATCTCGTTTCAGAACGGGCGGGCAAACTAACCAAGGGGGTTGGGGGCGTCAAGCGCCCCCGAAGCCGTCCCGCATTCCGGGGATATCGGGGAAAGTCGAAGGAGGGAGGAATGCGCCGTAGGGACCACAAGCCGGCAACCGGCGGCAGAGGCTCACAGTTCTTTGAGCTCGTGTCGCTGCCCGGTGGTTCCAGCGGGGCGGCGGCGACTTGCGCCGAGCGCCCCGCCTTTGATTGCCCCTGCGGAACGGGTCTGACACGCCGCCGCGGGGTTGAAACTGCGCGAAGCGCGGTTGGGTCCCGCCTTCGCGACGACCGGCAGCGCCATGGGAATCGGATGCCCTGGCGACGATGGATTTGACATCCCGGAAGCGGCGTGACAACGCTTGCACCCGCGTTACACACGACTGACCAGCGACGGCCAGCCTCCGGACGCGAATCCAACTTGGGCAGGCGTTGTGAATCACTCCACCGGATTCGATCTCATCTTTACGCGGGAGGACCTCCAGGCGGCCCTATTCGTGTCGTTGCTGACGGCCTGCCTCATCGTCGCGCTGCTGGTTTTTCTGAACCGCTTCGTGCAGCGGCGGTATTTCACGATCTGGACGGTGGCGTGGGTGTTCTACGCGCTTTGGCTGCTGTTCAACTATCGACTGCTGGACGACCGGGCTGACGCGCTTGCCTTTGTCGTGAAGCAATGCTGCGTGGGCATCTCCGCGGTGTTTCTCTTATGGGGAAGCGCCGAGTTTCTGAGAACCAAGGCGAGGCCGGGGGTGCTGGGGCTCTTCATCGTGTTTCTGGTCGTCTGGAGCTGCATCGGAGCCTTCCACCTGGACAACCCGTTCGAGTTCCAGGTCCCGTTGTTCTCGCTGATCGGCGTCACCAGTCTGCTGACCTCCTGGTGCTACTTTCACAATCACAAGGAGAACCGTTGCCTCGGCGCGGCGATGCTCGCCTTCGGGTTCCTGTTGTGGGGATTCTATCTGATCGCGTTTCCGTTTTTCCGGGCCGCCGAGCAGTTGAGCTCCGTGTTCCTGATATCCATTGTGCTGCATCTCCTGATCGCGATCAGCATGATTGTGCTGGTCCTGGAGGAAGAAACCGCCGCCGTTCGAAAGGCCAACGCGACCCTGGATGAGAGCGCCTCGGAAACCCAACAGTTCCGGACCCGCGCCCGGTCTGTGGAGCGCCGCTTCCGCCACCTGTTCGAGCAGGCCGGCGAGGCGATTGTCGTCGTTTCCGACCGCGACTTCTCCATCATCGAGCTGAACCAGAAGGCGCGCGACATGCTGGGCCTTGAAAAGTTGGGGGTGGACCGCATCCCGCTGGCGCGGTTTCTCGAGCTGCAGCTGCCCGATCCGCCGCCGGTCACGGGGACAGACTGGTTCAATCTGCTCGCCAAGCAGCCATCGGTGAATGTGCGTCGTCGCGATGGGCAGAGCAGACGAGCCACGCTGGTCGGTTCGGAGATTCAACTGGAGCAGCGCACGGCCTACCAAATTGTCCTGCAGGACCTGACCGACAAGTCCCGGCTGGAGCAGCAACTGCGGCAGGCCGAGAAGCTTTCCGCGCTGGGCCAGATGATCTCCGGGGTCGCCCACGAACTGAACAACCCGCTTACCGCGATCCGGGGTTACCTGGAACTGATTCTCGCCAAGCATGACCTGGCAGAGGTCACCCGGTCCAACCTGGAGAAGGTGGCGATTGAAAGCGAGCGCGCCGCCAAGTTGGTCACGCAGTTCCTCCATTTTGCCCGTGAACGCAAGGCCCGCCGGGAGATGAGCGATCTGAATGACATTATCCGCCGGACTCTGGAGCTGCGGGAGTTCGAGTTTCGGGTGGCTTCGCTCAAGGTTGAGCTTGATCTGGATGAGAAGGCGCCGCGCACCTTCCTGGATCCCGACCAGGCCCAGCAGATCCTGCACAATCTGATCACGAACGCCCTGCATGCCATGATTAACAGTCATCCTCCGCATCGACTCGGAGTTCGCAGCTTTGTCGAGAACGGCTGCGTCGCGGTCGAAGTGGCGGATGACGGACCCGGCATTCCGGAGGAACAGCTCTCCCAGATTTTCGAGCCGTTCTACACGACCAAGGAGGTCGGAACGGGCACGGGTCTCGGGCTCTCAATCGCGCACAGCATCATGGTGGATCACAAAGGTCGGATCGAGTGCCGCAATGCTGAGGAGGGGGGCGCCGTGTTCACCCTCCGGTTTCCCATTGTCAGCGAGGTCGACGGAGAGGAAACGACCGTCCTTTTTAACTCCGCCGAATTCAGGGATTCGCAGCCCGTGAAAACCGTCGCCGAAACGCTTGTGCTTGATGACGAACCGGCGATTGCGGACATGCTGGGGGAAATGATCGACGTGTTGGGCCACAAGGCGACACTCTGCAATTCGCCCCGCAAGGCGCTTGAACTGCTTCGCGAGAAAGACTTCGACGTCATTCTGTCCGATTTCCGCATGCCCGAGATGAACGGCGAGGAGTTCCATTCGGAAACTCGCAGGATCAAACCCTCCCTGGCGGAGCGGATCATTTTCATCAGCGGCGATGTGGTGAACGAGAAGACGCAGTCGTTTCTCAAGTCAACGGGCAATCTGAAGATCGACAAGCCCTTCAAGCTCAACGCGGTTCGCGACGCCATCAATTCGGCGCTCAAGGCGAACGGCGGCGGCTGACAACGCCCGCTGCGACCGTCATGGAACCCTGGCAGTATGCTCTCCTCGCCGTCGTCGGCTGTATTGGCGGCATCCTGAATGTGCTCGCGGGCGGCGGCTCGCTGCTGATGATGCCGACACTGGTGCTGCTCGGCGTCGAGGGGCCGATCGCCAACGGCACCTCCCGGGTCGCCGTGGTCGCCCAGAACCTGAGCGCCATCGCGGGCTTTCGAAACAAGGGATTCTCGGATTTCCGACTGAGTTTGACGCTGGCGGCCTGCGCCGTTCCGGGCGGCGTCGCGGGAGCCCTGGCGGGGGTTCGACTCGAGGGCGCCTGGTTCAACCGGGTTCTCGCCGCCATCATGATCGGCGTCATGGTCCTCATGGCCGCGGAGAAGAAGAACCGGACGAAAGCCGCGGCGGACAAGTCGGATTCGGAGGCTGCGAGCCCCAATGGCGTCCCGGAATCCGGGCGCACGGTTGCGGCGCATCTGCTGATGGTCGCCATCGGCTTCTACGGCGGGTTCATTCAGGCCGGGGTTGGTTTCCTGCTCATGCCCGTCCTGCACAAGGTTCTCGGGCTGGATCTCGTGCGGACGAACATGCACAAGGTCTTCATTGTCGCCGGCTACATGATTCCCGCCCTGATTGTCTACGCCGTGAACGACAAGGTCCTCTGGACCCTGGGTCTGGTTCTGGCTGTCGGAACGGCCTTGGGCGGGTGGATCGGATCCCACCTTGCGGTCAGGAAGGGGGACCCCTTCATTCGAATCGTGCTGAATGTCACCCTCGCGGCCCTGGTGGTGAAATTGTTGTGGCTGTGACGGCCCCGGAAAACCCGACCGCCTCGGGTTCTCCCACGCCTCCGCAACCCGCCTTTGACACAGGGCAAATTTGCCCTGCTTCCCGCCAACATCGACATGGCGAACCGTTCGCGAAGGCTGCTTGACTTGCTGTTCGAACCAGCCACGCCCACAATCCAGCAAGGTCTCCACATGAAATCACACCCCGCCAATGAACTCAGAAACTTCGCCGTCGTCGGACACGCCGCATCAGGCAAGACCGTGCTTTGCGATGCCATGCTGTTCAATTGCGGCGCGATCAACCGCATCGGCTCGATCGCCGATGGAACCACCACGTCGGACTACCATCCCATCGAGAAGGAGCGCGGCAATTCTGTTCACGCGACGCCGCTGCATGCCGAGTGGAAGGATCGCAAGCTGAACCTGATCGACACCCCCGGTTACCTCGACTTCAACCCCGAGGCGCTCGGCTGCATGATCGCCTGCGACTTCGCCATGATCGTCGTCAGCGCTCATGACGGCGTGCAGGTCGGGGCGGATATCGTCTGGGACTTCGCCACGCGGTTTGGCATCCCCAAGCTCATCGTCCTGAATCACATGGACTACGAGGAGGCGGATTTCGAACTCGTCGTCGAGGAGATCCGCGAGCATTTCGGCGAGCGCGTGTTTCCGATCACCATTCCGCAGAACCCAGGCCCCGGATTCAACCAGGTTCTCGATGTTGTGGAACGGCAGCTGATCACCTACGCAACCGACGGGAGCGGGAAATCCACCGCCGCCGAACCCGAAGGCGACCTGAAACGCTTGTCGGATGAGCAGCACGCGAGGTTCATCGAGTGCGTCGCCGAATCGGATGAGTCCCTGATCGAAAAGTTCTTTGACCAGGGCGGCCTGTCCGACGACGAGATGCATTCCGGCATGCACCGGGGATTCCAGGAGCAATCCTATATTCCGCTCTACGTCACCTCGGCGACGAACAACATCGGCGTGACGGCTGTTCTGGATTTCGTCGCCCGGTTCGGCTCTTCGCCGATCGACCGGAAGACGGTCGCCGGCAAGGATGCGGACGGCGCGGACATCGAGGTCTCGATCGACGACGACGAGCCCTCGGCGCTTGTGTTCAAGATGATTCACGAGGACCAGGTTGGCGAGCTGTCGCTGTTCCGCGTTTATTCCGGGCGGATCAAGTCGGGCGATGAGTTGAAGAATGCGGCGACCGGCCACAGCGAGCGCATTGGCCAGATGTGCCTGCTCAACGGCCGGAATCGCGAGTCGGTGGACTCCCTCGGCGCGGGCGACATCGGCGCCGTAGTGAAGCTGAAGCACACGCATACGGGCAATTCGCTTTGTTCACCCGCCCGCGTGGTCAGGCTGCCCGAGGTCGAGTATCCGAAGCCGAACATTCACTCGGCGATCCGGTCAAGATCACGCGGCGACGAGGACAAGGTCGCCGAGGGTCTCGCGATGCTTCACGAGGAGGACCCGACATTTCTGCACCACGTCGATTCCGAGTTGCGCCAAACCGTCATCTCCGGCCAGGGCGAACTCCACATGCAGGTGGTGTGCGATCAGTTGAAGCGGCGGTTCAACGTGGAGATTGACCTGGTCGAACCCAGGATCCCGTATCGCGAGACCATCCGTTCGAGCGGAGAGTCCCGCTATCGTCACAAGAAGCAATCCGGTGGCGCGGGACAGTTCGCCGAAGTCTGGATGCGCATAGAGCCGGCGGAAAGGGACACGGGCATCGAATTCAAGGAGTCGCTTGTCGGACAGAACGTGGACCGCGTATTTGTGCCGTCGGTGGAGAAGGGCGTCCAAGCCGCCTGCGCGGAAGGCATCCTCGCAGGCTACCGGGTGGTCGATGTGAAAATTGTTTTCTACGACGGGAAGATGCACCCGGTCGATTCCAAGGATGTCGCCTTCCAGATCGCGGGCAAGCACGCGTTTCAGGAGGCGTTCCAGCAAGCGCGTCCGCTCCTGCTTGAGCCGATCTACGAGATAGCCGTGCGTATTCCCGAGGCCTTCATGGGCAATGTCATGGGCGACATATCGGGCCGTCGCGGCAAAATTCTGGGCATGGACACCGAGGGCAAACTCCAGACGCTCAGGGCGCACGTGCCTCAACGGGAGTTGTTCCACTATTCGACCGTGCTGCGTTCACTCACCGGCGGCCGCGGATTGCACGAGGAAAACTTCAGCCACTACGAGGAAATGCCCCACGACATCGCCGCGAAGGTCATCGCGGCGCACAAACAGATGGGCCAAGCAGACTGAGTCAGATCATCACGCGAATCGTGGGAGCCGAGCGGCGAAGGATCCCTATTGCGGGCGGCGGCCGCTACCGGACCACGCTTACCTTGAGCGGATCCGCGTAGTCATTCCAATGACGTTCCGATTCCTCGGCTGCGACGGGTCCGTCGTGGATGTAGAAACGAAAGCGTGAAACGTATTCCTCATTGGGTTTGATCTCAAACTCCCCTTCGGCCATGGGCGCAAAGCAGAAATAGGGTTTCGAGGGGTGCAGTCGCACGGTTTGCGGCGCTCGAAAGTTGTCCGGGTGTCCCATTGCGGTAATGCCGGCCGGGGCGCCGTCGATTTCTCCGTGCATTTCAACCCAACGCGCTTCGGTGGCGTTGCCGTCGATCCAATTCTTTCCCTCACTGGTGAGGAAGTCGCGCTTGACCGGGATCTTCGCCAGTTCCTCGGGGGAGGTCTCGGCCTTCTTCCTGGTCTTGGCATTGATCTCCTCGGCTATCTCCGAGTCGAACCATTGGTCCGTTCCCCGGATCGCCATCGCTCCATAGTGATACTCCTTGATGACCAGCGGCCAGACGGAGACGTTCCGCTGACGGGAATAGAGGTCCAGGATGAAATATCCCTTCGTGTTGTAGACGCGGACGATCCAATTCTCGTTGAGCACGGGCTGCGGGCTCTCCGAAGAGGTCACGTCCTGATGCTTCAACAAGGCGGAAAACTTAGCGAAGACGGGACCCCATTCAGGCTTGCCATGGAACTTCGCGTGCTCGATTCGCGCAGTTTTTGCGGCCTGATTCCAGAAGTCCAGGCGCCTGCCATCGAGCGTCGAATTCACCCACGCAAAAAAGATCGCGTGTTGATGCGGATGGTCCGCCGGAAAATCGCCCGTGATCTCCTTGCCGGATGGCGTGAACAGGGGATGAAGGTGCCCGCTGCGCCGGTAGATCGGATCGATGCCCTCCGGTGACTCGATGATCTCATAGTTGTAACGCAGGGCCGGGCGCCCGCCGACCACCAACTGCAGCGCCTTCCCATCGTCCTCAACCGTCACTTGATCGCGGGGGGCGGGGAAAGGCGGCTGCTCCAGGCCTTCCAAGCGATAACGCCGAGTTGCTCCAGCCTTCAACGGCCGCTGCAGAATCCAGGCCGCCTTGGGTTTCTTTCCCTTCAGATGACGCTGGACTGGAACGGAAGCGCCGTCCGTAACACGCGTGAGCTTGAGGTCCTCGAACCTGGCCAGGCTTTCCGGCACGACGAACTGAATCGGCGTCTGGTCACGGTCATGATCGCCAGCCGCCAGTTCCAGTTCGACAACCGCGGCCGCCGCGACGCCCGCGGTGAGAACACAGGCCGTCGACAGGCCGAACATCAGGCAATTCTTCATGTGTGAATAAGACAGGATGACCCCATAGATGGCAAGACTGGCCCACGGATGGCCAGCAGTTCTCAGTCTGAGGGAAAGTTGCTCTCCTTCGTCAGGTGAGCGTCGTCGGAAGCGGTCGAGTTTTCTTCGGGGGAAAGGCTATGGGCCGGCATGGCCGGCGGCGAGAGTCATTTCAGACGGTGTTTCGGGGGCTTGCAGGGTCATTTTGGGAGCGCTCGATGCGTGGACACACTTCACCCCTGGGACTCGTAAGGGCCGATTTCGAGTCCCTTCATCATGAAGTCCATCATCGCAATCCAAGACGCGAAACAGTGGTATCGGGTCAGCGCGCGGATGTCGTCGAAGAACGTTTGCCGGGTGACCAGCGTGCGGCGGATCAAACGGTAGTGTGCGTCGCAATGATCGAGCAGGCCATGCATCGCGAAGGCCAGGAGGTTCATCGTGGCCAACAGGGAAGAAAGGTGCATTTTACCGTGGCCGAAGTTGTGTTCCAGGTTGTAACCCTTGGTCTTGAGGGTGTTGTTGTTCTCGTTTTCGATCTTCCAGCGCGAACGCCCGCTGGCGACGATCGCCGCCACGTTTTGTTCGGTGATTTCCAGGTCGGTGATGAAGGTGTTGCGATAAAGAACTTTGCCGCCCTTGCCGGTCTGGATGACTTCGCACCAGTTGACCTTGAGGGCGTCGCTCTCCTCGGTCAGCGGCGCGTTGTTGACCCAGCGGTAGCTCCAGGTTTCGAACTGATTGGTCTGCCGGTTCTTGAGGCGATGACGCAGACTTTGCAGTTCAGGTTCTCGGTCAAGCTCATCGATCCAGCGGGACAGATGAACATGGGAGGAGGGCTTGCAGGTGAAGATGAAATGGAAGCCGTGAAGCAGGACCTGACGGCAGAAGGGTTGATGGGCGTAGAGGTCGTCCCCCAGCAGAATAGCCCCGTGCTTATTGTATTGTTCGGCGTGCTGGGCCAACCAACGTTTGCCGGCATTGATCTCACAATCTTGCTTTTCGTTGCCGTCCTGTGGCCGGATGAACTCGGGCTTGAGAGCCACGGCCTCCGGGCGTCCCGGCGCCACGATCACTGGAGTGATGGCGACGTGATAATGCGTGGTCGTGCCGTTGGAGTGCGTCGAGCAGGAGCAGTTTGGACAGTGGATGTTCTCGGACTGGGAGGAAAAGTAGCGGGTCCCATCCAGAGCGATGAGTTGGGAGTTGTTGACGCAGTTCTGGCGCATGGCTTCCAGCAGGCCGCAATCTCCGTAGGCCTGGTAGACTTCGTCGAACATGCCAAAGAGTTGCTCCGGCTCGATCGGATCAAGGATGTCGCGGACATGGTTGTCGGAGGGGATCTTCTCGATGCCGAAAAGGCTCCGGGCGTTGTTGCGTCCCTTCTGGCGTTGCATGGACTGTTGGAAGGCCAGGAAGGAGGGGCATTGCATGAAGAAGATCGAGAAGGCGCTCAAGGCGATGTCCGCCATGGTGAAGCGGGTGTTGGCTCCCTTGCGAGAATCAGGCAGCGCGGCTGCGCAGTCGCGCAACCGGCTGATCAGATCGCTGAAACTAAAGGCGCCCATGAGCTGTTTGAACCGACTG
>Ga0181594_10004229_pt1 | contig 12830 bp, 15 predicted proteins | sample 071ome_18_FD_145603 | JGI IMG/M metagenome (GOLD analysis project Ga0181594, IMG submission 145603) | Coastal salt marsh microbial communities from the Groves Creek Marsh, Skidaway Island, Georgia - 071413BT metaG (spades assembly) | ecosystem: Environmental > Aquatic > Marine > Intertidal zone... | reverse complement strand
GCGATCCCGGCCGCGCGCAGCTCGGTCTCGACCAGCGGCTCGGTCTCTTCGACCACGACCAGCGTCTCGACCGAGGCGGCGAGGTCGCGGATGCGCTGCATGGGCAGCGGGTAGCTCATGCCGAGCCGCATGACCGGCGCGTCGGGAAACGCCTCGCGCACGTGCAGCCAGGCCGGACCGGAGGTGACGAAACCGAAGCGCCGGTCGGAACCGTCATCGAGCAGGTTCAGCGGGCTCGCCTCGCTGGCCTCCGCCAGTGCGCGCTCGCGGTCGTACATCAACGGGATGCGCCGCTTGGCGTTGCCCGGCACCATCACCCAGCGCTGCGGGTCCTTGCTGAACCCGGCCGGCTCGTGGGCCGTACGCTCACCGGTGGCCACCACGCCCTTGACGTGGCAGACGCGGCTGGTCAGGCGCAGCAACACCGGGACGGCGAAGGTCTCGGAGAGCTCGTACGCCGCCAGGGTCATGGCGTAGGCCTCCTGCGCGTCGGCCGGTTCCAGGATCGGCACGTGGGCGAAGCGGCCCCAGTGGCGCGAGTCCTGCTCGTTCTGCGACGACGACATGCCGACGTCGTCGGCGACCGCGAGCACCATGCCCCCGACCACGCCGGTCAGGGTCAGGGTCATCAGGGCGTCGGAGGCGACGTTGAGGCCGACGTGCTTCATGGCGCAGAGCGTGCGGCTGCCCATCATCGACGCGCCGATGCAGACCTCGAGCGAGACCTTCTCGTTGACCGACCACTCGGCATACAGGTCGGGATAGTGGGAGGCCGCCTCGAGGATCTCGGTCGACGGCGTACCGGGGTAGGCCGCGGCGACGCGCACACCGGCCTCCCAGGCGGCACGGGCGACGGCCTCGTTGCCTGACATCAGCTGCCGGCTTGCCGCCGGGATGGGTTGGACTGCGCTCAACGGATTACCCCTCCTGTCTGGTCGGCTGCGATCTGCGCCGCGTGCGCCGAAAAAAAGGCCATGCAGATTATCATATCTGCGGTTGCGCCCGATTCATCCGCCCACCTGGCCGTCGCCGCTGTCCACCGCCGGACCGATGGCGTCACTGCGCCGGAACACCGTACCGGTGAAGAGCCCGACCAGCGTGCCGTCGGTGCGCCGCACCTCGACCCGGTAGAGCCCGGTGCGGCCGCCCAGCGACTCCTCGCTGGCAGTCGCGGTCAGCGTGTCGCCGGCGCGCGACGCAGCCGGGTAGCTCATCTGCGTCGACAGGGCGACCGCGGTGCGGCCGTGCGAGTTGGCGGCGATGGCGAAGGCGAAATCGGCCAGCGTGAAGGTCGCCCCGCCATGGGTGGTGCCGACACCGTTGTGCATCGCCTCGGTGACCGGCATCTCGACCACGCTGTGCCCCGGCGCAACCGCGACCAGGCGGATGCCGAGACCGCGGGCGAAGCGGTCCGCCCCGGCCATCCAGTGACCGACCGCCTCGGCCTCGGCCTGCGTTGTCACGCCGTCTTTCATGTTCCGTTCTCCCACTGCCTTGTGTGCTCAGCCGGCCTGGCGCAACTCGCCGTGCCGCTTCAGGTGCACCAGCAACAGCGACACCGCGGCCGGCGTCACCCCCGGGATGCGCGCCGCCTGGCCGAGCGTCGCGGGACGCCGCGCCGCGAGCTTCTGACGCACCTCGTTGGAGAGACCGCTGATGGCCGTGAAGTCGAGCTCCTCGGGAAGCGCCAGCGACTCGTTGCGGCGGTTGCGCTCGACCTCCACCTGCTGGCGCTCGAGGTAGCCGGCGTAGGCCGCCTGGATCTCGACCTGCTCGGCGACGCGCGGGTCGTCGACCGCCGGTCCGAGTCCGGGCAGCGCGACGAGGCCGGCGTAGTCGACCTCGGGCCGGCGCATCAGGTCGCTGGCGCGGCAGTCGCGGCTCGGCGCGCGTCCGAAGTGGGCGGCGAAGGCCTGCGCCGTTTCGCTGCCGGGGACGATCGCAAGGCCGTCGAGGCGCCGCTGCTCGGCGTCGATGGCGTCGCGCTTCGCGGCGAAGCGTGCCCAGCGCATGTCGTCGACCAGGCCGAGCTCGCGGCCGATCGGGGTCAGGCGCAGGTCGGCGTTGTCCTCGCGCAGCGACAACCGGTACTCCGCACGGCTGGTGAACATGCGGTAGGGCTCGGTGGTGCCGTGGGTGATGAGGTCGTCGACCAGGACGCCGAGATAGGCCTCGTCGCGACGTGGCCACCACGCCTCCCGTCCGCCCACCTGGCGCGCGGCGTTGAGGCCGGCCAGCAGGCCCTGCGCGGCGGCCTCCTCGTAACCGGTGGTGCCGTTGACCTGGCCGGCCAGGAACAGGCCATCGAGGGACCGGGCCTCCAGGCTCGGGCGCAGGTCGCGCGGGTCGAAGTAGTCGTACTCGATGGCGTAGCCGGGGCGCACGATGCGCGCCTGCTCGAAGCCCGGGATCGAGCGCACGAGGTCGTACTGCACGTCGAACGGCAGGCTGGTCGAGATGCCGTTGGGGTAGACCTCGATGGTGTCGAGCCCCTCCGGCTCGACGAAGATCTGGTGCGAGTCGCGCTCGGCGAAACGCACGACCTTGTCCTCGATCGACGGGCAGTAGCGCGGACCGACGCCCTCGATGGCGCCGCTGAACAGCGGCGAGCGGTCGAGCCCGGCGCGGATGATGGCGTGGGTCTCGGGCGTGGTGCGGGTGATGTGGCAGGCGACCTGGCGCGGGTGGTCCGCCGGGTCGCCGAGAAACGAGAAGACCGGAGCCGGGTCGTCACCGTGCTGCACCTCGAGGCGCGCGAAGTCGATGGTGCGTCCGTCGAGGCGCGGCGGGGTGCCGGTCTTGAGCCGCCCGGTGCGCGGCAGCAGCTCGCGCAGGCATGCGGCGAGCGCCTGTGCCGGCGGGTCGCCGGCGCGCCCGGCGGCGTAGTTGGACGGACCGACGTGCACGCGGCCGGCGAGGAAGGTGCCGACCGTCAACACCACGCTCGGCGCGCGGAACACCAGCCCCATCTGGGTCACGACCCCGGCGACCCGTTCGCCCTCGACGAGCAGGTCGTCGACCGCCTGCTGGAACAGGGTCAGGCCGGGCTGGCGTTCGAGCAGTGCGCGGATCGCCTGGCGGTAGAGCACGCGGTCGGCCTGGCCGCGCGTGGCGCGCACCGCCGGACCCTTGCTGGCATTGAGCACGCGGAAGTGGATGCCGGCACGGTCTGCGGCACGGCCCATCGCCCCGCCCAGGGCGTCGATCTCGCGCACCAGGTGACCCTTGCCGATGCCGCCGATCGCCGGGTTGCAGCTCATCTGGCCGAGCGCCTCGATGCTGTGCGTGAGCAGCAGCGTGCGCGCGCCGGTTCGGGCCGCGGCCAGCGCCGCCTCGGTGCCGGCATGGCCACCACCGACGACGATGACGTCGAAGCGCTCGGGATGCTCGATCACTTTGCTGGAACTCCCACAATCGGGCTGGGAATTGTACCGCGTGGCGTCATGCGCGGCCATCGGCTGCAGGCGAAAAGGCTTGTGGATGAGCGGCCTAGCGTCACCCGGAGGCAAACAGCCGATTCCTTGACCTGCGCCGGTCGAGTCGCTTGTCGCCGTCGCCTATCATGGACTCCCGACCACGGCCCGGACGGGTGGAGCGCTGGAATTGAGCACCGAGCTACGCCAACTCGCCGGCTGCCTCGACGTCGAGACCTGGAACCGGCTGGGCACCGGCCACCTCCCGGGCCTGATCGACATGCGCATCGTCGAGGTCGCACCGGAGCGGCTCGCCAGCCGGCTCGAGGTGCGGACCGAGCTGATGGCCCCGAACGGTTTCCTGCATGCCGCGACCATCGTCGCGCTGGCCGACACCACCTGCGGCTACGCCACCGTGGTCAACCTGCCCGGTGGCGCCGACGGCTTCACCACCGTCGAGCTCAAGAGCAACTTCTTCGGCACCGCGCGCGACGGCGCCATCGAGTGCGTTGCCACGCCGCTGCACCGCGGCCGCACGACGCAGGTCTGGGACGCCGAGGTCACGCGCGCCGTCGACGGCCGACCGCTCGCCTCGTTCCGCTGCACGCAGATGATCCTCACGGGAACCTGAGCTCATCATGCACAACGCCCCGTTCTATGCCGCCGCCGAACAGAACCGCGAACCGATTCTCGCGGTGCTCGCCGAGCTCTTCGACCGGCCGGGGCTGGTGCTGGAACTCGGCAGCGGCAGCGGCCAGCACGCGGTCCATTTCGCCGCGAACCTCCCGCACCTGACGTGGCAGGCCACCGATCTCCCCGAGCAGCTGCCGGGCATCGCCCGCTGGCGGGAGATCGCCAGGCTCGACAACATGCTCGCGCCGCTGACCCTCGACCTCGCCGATCCCGACTGGCCGGTCACCACGTGCGACGAGGCGTTCTCCGCCAATACCGCCCACGTGCTGCCATGGCGCCTGGTCGAAGCGATGCTCGCCGGGATCGCTGCACGCCTGCGCCCGGGTGGCCGCTTCTGCCTGTACGGCCCGTTTCGCTACGGCGACCGCCACACCAGCGAGAGCAACGCCTCGTTCGACGCCTCGCTGCGGCGCCGCGACCCGCGCCAGGGGGTGCGTGATGCACTGCGTCTCGAGGAGTTCGGCCTCGATGTGGGACTGGTCCTGGAGGGGGATCGCGAGATGCCGGTCAACAACCGCCTGCTGGTGTTCCGGCGCACGGACGGCTGAGCCGGCGATTGCGACGCCCCGGAGCGTCGTGTACCTTGGCGCCGCCTTACCGTCGCGGAGAGTCACGTGGAGATTGCCGCCCTCGACCTCGAAGGGGTCCTGGTTCCCGAGATCTGGATCAACGTCGCCGAGCGCACCGGCATCGACGCACTGCGCGCGACCACCCGCGACATCCCCGACTACGACGAATTGATGCGCCAGCGGCTGGGCATCCTCGACGCGCACGACCTGCGCCTGCCTGCCATCCAGGAGGTGATCGCCGGGCTCGGGCCACTCGACGGCGCGCTGGAGTTCACCACCTGGCTGCGCGAGCGCTTCCAGCTGGTGATCCTCTCCGACACCTTCTACGAGTTCGCCGCACCGCTGATGCGCCAGCTCGGCTGGCCGACGCTGCTCTGCCACCGCCTCGAGAGCGACGCCGACGGCCGCGTGACCGGCTACCGTCTGCGCCAGAAAGATCCCAAGCGCCAGGCGGTCAGCGCGCTGCAGGCGCTCAACTACCGGGTGATCGCCGCCGGCGACTCCTACAACGACACCACCATGCTCGGCCAGGCCGATGCCGGGATCCTGTTCTCGCCGCCGGACAACGTCGTCGCCGAATTCCCTCAGTTCCCGGTCACGCGCGACTACGCACAGCTGCGCGAGGCGTTCCTCGCCGCCAGCGAGCGCTACTAGCGGGCTCGCGGGTTCAGGCGTAGCTGGCGATCAGCAGACAGGCCAGCAGCACCGCGACCCAGAGCACCATGCTCCCGGTCGGCGACGTGCGCGCCAGCACGCCGTGCGGCCCGTGGGTACGGAACAGCCCCTCGAGTAGGCGCTCGGCACGCTGGCGCACAACCCCGGTCAGCCGTTCGCGGGCGGACCGACCCCGGTCGAACAGCGCCAGGACGAGCCGCTTGCCCAGCACCCTGTAGAACCAGTCGAAGTCGAGGCTCAACGTCTCGGTACGGCGCATCATCGGCAGCAGCGCGAAGAAGGCCAGGCCCGAGAAGAGCAGCAGCTGGAACTGCGAGACGAGGTGCGCGGCGGTGTATGGCACGTACTCGACCGGGTAAGGCAGCAGCGCGTACAGGGGCTGCGGGAAGACGCCCAGGGCGATGCACAGGAACGCGAACAGCACCATCGCCGCACGCATGTTCCACGGTGGATCGGGTGGCCGCAGCCCGGAGTCTTTCTGGAAGAAGACGAACCATGGGAACTTGATGCCAGCATGCAGGAACACGCCGGCCGACGCTGCGGCGAGCAGGAACCAGATCAGTGCCAGGTGCTCGTCGATCGCGGCCTGGGTGATCATCGACTTGCTGACGAACCCGGAGGTGAACGGGAACGAGGAGATGGCCAACGCGCCGATCGTCCCACAGACCGTCGTCAGCGGCATGCTCCGGAACAGGCCGCCCAGTTCGCTGCACTTGCGCCGCCCGGTCATGTAGAGCACCGCACCGGCGCTCATCAGAAGCAGCGCCTTGTAGATGATGTGCGCAAACGCGTGCGCGGCAGCACCGTTCAACGCCATCGCGGTGCCGATGCCGATGCCGCAGACCATGAAGCCGACCTGGTTGACGATGCTGTAGGCCAGGATGCGCCGCATGTCGTTTTCGAGCAGCGCGTAGATGATGCCGTAGAAGATCATCCACAGGCCGACCCAGACCAGCAGCGTCGTGCCCGGGAAGCCGATCAGCAGCGTGAAGACCGCGGTCTTGGTCGTGAATGCGGAGAGAAATACCGCACCGCTCGGACTGGCCTCCGGGTAGGCGTCGGGGATCCAGGCCGACAGCGGAGGGGCCCCGACATTGACCAGGAAGCCGGCGAGGATCAGCCAGCGGGCCAGCGAATCGGCCTGCATCGCCGTGAAGGCAATGCTGCCGGTCTCGGCGTAGTGACCCGCGATGCCGGCCATCAGCACGACCCCACCGAGCAGGTGGATCATCAGGTAGCGAATACTGGCCCGGTAGGCCGGCGTGGTGTCGGCCGACCAGATCACCAGCGTCGAGCCGATCGCCATCAGCTCCCAGAACACGAACAGCGTCAGCAGGTCGCCGGCGAACGTGACGCCGAGTGCCCCGCCGGCGTAGACGAACGCGGCAACCTGCTCGAGTGGGCGCGACTGACGCAACGCGAACAACATGCCGGCGAAGGCCATCAGCGTGAACACCGTCGCGAACAGCCGCGCGACGCCGCTGCCGCGCACCGGCTCGAGTTCGAGACCGAGGAAGGCGATGCGCAGTGCCGTGCCGTCCGGCACGCCCCATGCGGCGGCGAGCGCGAGCAGTGGGAGCCCGAGCAGCACCACCGTACGCAACCCGCCACGGCACAGCGGCAGCAGCAGTGCGCCGATCAGCAGCAGCAATGCGGGCGGGAAGCTAACGGTCATAGTAGTCGTCCGGCCGCTTGAGCAGCTTGCCGAGGAGCTTTGCCGTGACCACCATCGCCGCGCAGGCGAGGAAGCCGTACCAGGCGTAGAAACCAAACGTGCCGTCGATGGTGAAATGCTCGTACTGCTCGACGAAGAAATCGGGCAGCACCGTCAGCACCAGCAGCACGGCGAAACCGATCCACAGACGGCGAATCGCCCGTGGCGTCGTCAGCCAGTGTGGCTCGCGATCGTTCACGTTCGTCCTCCAACCAGTTGCTGCACGAGCTCGAGCGCCGGATCCGGGTAGAAGAACAAGCCCACGGTCATCGCCGCGGTCAGCACGATCGCGATGACCATGGTCAGTGGCGCCTCACCGTGCTCATGGTCGCCGTGTCCGTGATGCGCATCTTCTTTCGGTGCACGGAAGAATGCCGCGTAGACGATCGGCACGAAGTACGCCGCGTTGAGCAGCGTGACCGCGATCAGCACGAAGAGAGCGAAATAATGCTCACCGGAGAGGCTGCCGAGCATCAGGTACCACTTCGAGACGAAACCCGCGGCCGGTGGCAGGCCGATCATCGACATGGCACCGACGGTGAAGGCACCGAGGGTCCAGGGCATCCGCCGGCCGATCCCGTCGAGCTGGCTGACCTCGGTCTTGTGCGCGGCCACCAGGATCGCCCCGGCGCAGAAGAACAGCGTGATCTTGCCGAACGCATGCATGACGATGTGCAGGCCGCCACCGATGACGCCCCACGCACTGGCCAGCGTCGCACCGAGCACGACGTAGCTGAGCTGGCTGACCGTCGAGTAGGCGAGGCGGCGTTTCAGGTTGTCCTGGCGTAACGCGACGAGCGAAGCGATGAGCATCGTCGCGCCGGCCACGTAGCCGAGCAGCGTCGCCGCGTCGCTGCCGGCAAGCAGGTCGAGACCGAAGATGTAGACGGTGATCTTCAGCACGCTGAACACACCCACCTTGACCACCGCGACGGCATGCAGCAGCGCGCTGACCGGCGTCGGCGCGACCATCGCCGCCGGCAACCAGCGGTGAAACGGCATCAGCGCCGCCTTGCCGATGCCGAACAGGAACAGCGCGTAGAGCACCACCAGCAACCCCCCGGAGGCCTTGCCGGCGAGGATCCCGCCCGGACGGAACTCGGTGGTGCCGGCGAGCTGCCAGGTCCAGACGATGGCGAACAGCAGCAGGCCGATCGAGGTTCCGATCAACAAACCGAGATAGGTACGGCCACCACGTTTCGCCTCGTCGGTCCCGGCATGGGTGACGAGCGGGAAGGTCGCGAGTGTCAGCGCCTCGTAGAAGATGAACAGGGTCACGAGGTTCGCGGAGAATGCCGCGCCGATCGCGCTCGCGATCGACACGGCGAAGAACGCGTAGAAGCGGGTCTGGTTCGACTCGTTATGACCGCGCATGTAGCCGATCGCGTAGAGCGTCGTGACCATCCACAGGAAGCTCGCGATCAACGCGAGCACCAGGCCGAGCGGCTCGACGACGAACTCGATATGCACGCCAGGCAACGGCTCCGCGATCTGCCACGCGGGGCGCGCACCCGCGGCGACCTCCGGCCACAGCGAGACGACGCACAGGAACGTCACGGCACCGGCCAGCAGCGAGGCCGCCTCGCGCAGGTTCGGCCAGCGACCCAGCCCAAGGATCAGCGGCACCGCGAGCAGCGGCAGCGCGGCACACCAGGCTGGCAGCGAGCTCACCATGTCACTTCCCGAGCAACTCGGCGGCGATGCCGCTCGCCGTGCCGACGGTGAGGTCGGTGTCGATGCCGAACCAGACGTTGGCCGCCACCAGGACCCAGATCGGCAGCAGCATGTGCCAGGGCACCTCCTTGACCTCGGTCGCCCCTGCGGCGCGTGGCTGCATGTAGACCGTTTCGACCACCCGCCAGACGTAGATCACCGCGAGCAGAGAACCCACCAGCACCAGCACGGCGATCGGCCACCAGCCCGCCTCGAGTGCGGCCAGCACCAGGTACCACTTGCTTATGAAGCCGACGGTCAACGGCACGCCGATCAGGCTCAAACCACCAGCCACCAGGGCCGCCATGGTCAGCGGCATGCTGCGCCCCAACCCCCTCATGTCGGCGAGCCTGGCCCCGCCGACGCGGTAGACCACGGCGCCCAGGGCGAGGAACAGCACCGCCTTCATGACCGCATGGTTGAACAGGTGCACCAGGGTGGCGGTCAGTCCGGTCACCGACGCGAAGCCGATGCCGAGCACGATGTAGCCGATCTGGGCGACGCTCGAGTAGGCGAAGATGCGCTTGACGTCGTCCTGGAAGATGGCCACCAGCGAGGCCACGAGGACGCCAGCCAGCGCCAGAGCGATCAGCAGCGTGCCGACCCATTCGTTCAGCGGCGCATCGAAACCGAACACCGTGAACAGGAACCGCAACAGCACGTACACCGCCACCTTGGTCGCCGTGCCGGCGAGGAACGCCGTGACCACCGATGGCGCGTAGGTGTAGGCGTCCGGCAACCAGAGGTGCAGCGGGAACAGCGCGATCTTCAGGCAGATGCCGACCACCAGGAAGGCCGCTGCCGCGATGGCCGTGCGGTTGCCCTCGAGCTCCGGGATGCGCGCGGCGAGGTCGAGCATGTTCAGCGTGCCGGTCAGCATGTACAGCAGGCCGACGCCGATCAGGATGAACGTTGCACCGAGGGTGCCCATGATCAGGTACTGGTAGCTCGCGGTCAGCGCGCGGCGGTCGCGTCCGAGGCTGATCAGCGCGTAACTCGACAGCGACGAGATCTCGAGGAACACGAACAGGTTGAAGGCGTCGCCGGTGATGACGATGCCGAGCAGGCCGGCGAAGCAGAGCAGCATTGCGGCATAGAACGCGGCATGCTGGCTGCGCTGGATCTCACGCGCGACGCTGGCCCGGGCGTAGGTCAGCACCAGCGCGCCGATCGCCGCGACGATCACCAGCACGTAGGCGTCGAGACGGTCGACGATGTACTCGATCCCCCACGGCGGCTCCCAGCCACCGAGGTCGTAGCGGATCAAGCCACCCTCGGGCACGCTTCCGAGCAGCGTCAGAGCCGCATAGAGGGTGAACCAGCCGACCGCGGTGGCCAGCGCCCAGGCCAGCGTGCCGTTGCGCAACAGCAGGCAGACCGGCGCCGCGAGCAGCGGCACGATCACCTGCAGGATCGGCAGGTTTTCGGCGCTCACCCGACGCGGTCCTGTTTCTGAATCGCCTCCTCATCGACACTGCCGTAGGCCTCGCGGATGCGCACCACCAGCGCCAGGCCGAGCGCGGTGGTCGCCACGCCCACCACGATGGCCGTCAGGATGAGCACGTGGGGCAACGGATTCGAATAGGCGCGCGCCCCCTCCTCGACGATCGGCGCGGTGCCATCGGCGACCTTGCCCATGCTGATGTAGAGGATGAAGACCGAGGTCTGGAAGATGTTCAGGCCGACGATCTTCTTGACCAGGTTGGGCGAACGGATGACGACGTAGAAACCGGTCATCATCAGCACGATGACGATCTCGTAGTTGTACAGGCCCAGCGCGCTCACCCGTCGCCTCCACGCCCGGCGAAACCGTAGAACAGCGACAGCATGGTCGAGGTGACCGTGATGCCAACCCCGAGCTCGACCAGCAGGATACCGAGGTGCTGGCCGGCGACCGGGTCGCTGGCCAGCACGCTGTAGTCGAGGAAATGGCCGCCGAGCAGCAGGCTGGCCACGCCGACGCCACCGTAGAGCAGCACACCGCTCGCCATCAGCACGCGCAGCAGGTCCGGCGAGATCACCCGCCGCGCGCTGTCGAGGCCGAACACCAGCGCGTAGAGGATCAGCGCCGCGGCGAAGATCACGCCGGCCTGGAAGCCGCCGCCGGGGCCGAAGTCGCCGTGGAACTGGACATAGAGGGCGAACAGCAGGATCAGCGGGATCAGCAGCTTGGCGACGACGCGCAGGACGATGTGGTGGCTCATCGCGGCCCCTCGTCCTCGTCGCTGTCGCGGCGACGCCCACCGAGCAGCAGCAGCACACCGATGCCGGCGGTCAGGATCACCACCGTCTCGCCCAGGGTGTCGTAGCCACGGTAGCTGGCGAGCACCGACGTGACCATGTTCGGCACCCCGGTCTCATTCGGCGAGTCCTGGATGTAACGCGGCGCGACGTGGGTGTGGACCGGGGCGTTGGGGTCCCCGAAACGCGGCATGTCGAGCGTCGCGAAGACCAGCGCCCCACCGGTGACCAGCACCACGGTCAGCGGCAGCCAGCCGCGCCCCCGCGGCCGCGACTCCTCGCGCCCGACCAGGCCGAGGGTCGCGAGCATCAGCACCGTCGAGATGCCGGCCCCGACCGCGGCCTCGGTGAAGGCGACGTCCACGGCGTCGAGCGAAATGAACAGCAGCGCCGCATGCAACGAATAGATGCCGGTCAGCATCACCGCGGCGAACAGGTTGCGCAGGCGCACCACGGCGAGCGCGATCACCACCAGGAAACCGAGCAGCACGTAGTTGATCAGGAGTTCGATGACGCACCCCCGTCGTCGTCGACCTCCGGCTCGAGCCCACCCTGCAGCGCGGACTTGGCCAGCGCGTGGGTCGCGGTCGGCACCGTGAACAGCAGGAAGAAGAAGATCAGCACCAGGCGCAGCGCGACGTCGAGGCTCTCGGCCTGCAACAGCAGGCCGAACAGCACCAGGCCGGCGCCGAGCGTGTCGATCACCCCCGAGGCGTGCAGGCGGCTGAAGAAGTCGGGCAGGCGCAGCACGCCGATGCCACCGGCGACACAGAAGAAGCCGCCACCCACCAGGCAGATCCAGCTGAGCACGTCGAGCAGCAGCGCCACTAGCCGCTGTCCCTCTCGCGCCTGCCATGGCCAAGGCTGCCGTACTCGAAGTACTTCAGCGTGGCGATGGTGGTGATGAAGCTGATCAACGCGTAGACCAGAGCGATGTCCAGGAAGGCCGGGCGGTCGGTGACGAAACCGAGGACCGCGATGCCGAGCACCGTGCTGGTGCCGAACATGTTCACCGCGAGGATGCGGTCGAACAGCGAGGGGCCACGCAGCGCACGGATCAACGCCAGCGCCATGGTCACCAACACCAGCATCAGGCCGGTCGTGAACATCTCAGCCTTCCTGCTCCAGGCCGGTCACCCGGCGCGCCATCTCCCCCGTGTGCACCTCCTCGGCCGCGGTGCGGCTGAGCGCGTGCACGACGACCTCGCCGTGACCGACATCGAGCGACACCGTGCCCGGCGTCAGCGTGATCGCATTGGCGTAGATGGTCTCGCGCAACGGACTCATGTCGCCGGTCGGCACGCGGATGACGCTGCGCTCGATCGGCAGGCGCGGGTCGAGAACGCGGCGCACGACGTCGATGTTGGACTTGACGATCTCGACCAGCAGCCAGGGCCAGAAGGTCAACACGCGACGCGAGAGGTGCAGCGGGACGGACTCGTGGTCGACCATGTCCATGCGCCACGCCAGCCAGGCCACCAGTCCCGCCGACAGCGCGCCGAAGGCCAGCAACAGGGCCGTGTAGTGTCCGGACAGCCCCAACCAGAACAGCGCCAGGAGCAGGCTCATGTAGAACAGATGGAACATCGCTCGTCGGCTTCCCTTGAGGTCGCGCGCCGCGCTGGGTGCGGCGCTATTCTGTCATGAGGACGTAGCGGAATGCGAAACCGTGAAGGTACCCGAAGACCGGGCATGCGCGTGCGCTGGCAGGCACCACGACATGGCGGGAGACCCCGTGGTCCATGCCACGAAGCGAGCGATGCACGCCCCACGGTATTTCAAAACAGCTCGGGATGGCGTGGCGTCATGCCA
>Ga0181594_10004226_pt1 | contig 12837 bp, 9 predicted proteins | sample 071ome_18_FD_145603 | JGI IMG/M metagenome (GOLD analysis project Ga0181594, IMG submission 145603) | Coastal salt marsh microbial communities from the Groves Creek Marsh, Skidaway Island, Georgia - 071413BT metaG (spades assembly) | ecosystem: Environmental > Aquatic > Marine > Intertidal zone... | reverse complement strand
AGCTCCACACCTCGGGCCGGCGCAGGAATATCTCCCAGATCGAGCACGCGCAGATGTCGATTCACGTGTCCCCGATCCCGGATCCGCACAATCACTTCCTGACCCGTGTAGCAGCCTTTCGTGTGGTCGATGGCCCGATCGACAATTCCCGCCTCCGGAGGGAGCGTGTCCTGGTCCATATCTGTTCCGAAAGCGGGCCGCCCTGCCTCCACCCGCAGGGTGCTCCAGACACCCAGTCCGGCAGGCGTGACCCCATCCTCCACGAGCGCAGACCACACGGCCCGGACGGACTCGACAGCCCCGAGCACGGTCCATGCGGAAGGCCACACATCCTCTGTCCGGGATACGAGGTAGCCATGAATCATGCCCGCCTGGTCCAGCATCCCACTGCCGTCGCCGGTACCGAACCAGAAGCCCTCCCGAACGGCGTCGATCTCCGATGGATGGACTCGACCCACCCCTCCCATCCGAGAGACGACGGCATCGGCATGCCGCCCAACGATCGTAACAGCGGCGGTCTCCCGCGATACATCGCGGACAGCCGCAAACCGCGGAGGGAGGAAACGACCGAAGTGCGCGAGGAGACCATCCCGGCCGGCCACCGGTACATCCAGCAGGTACGCCTCGGTGTCGGCATCACCCAGACGGTACGCCCACAGGTCCGAGATCATCCTCCCCTTCGGCGTCAGAACGGCATGGTAGGTCCCCTCGCCGCTACAACCTTCATCGCTCGACGATACCAGGCCGGGCATCCGGCCCGTCAGTACACCGTTGAGCATCTGTCCCGGGTTGCGACCCGAGACCATCAGGCGAGAGCGATGACTCCGATCGAAGACGGCGCAGCCGTTCGTCGCCGCATCATATTCGCCGGACGGATCACCGAAGTGCCGTATGAGCGTCCGGCCATGGTACTCCGTCGCCACACCCCCCGCCGAACGAAGGATGGGAAGCAGCGGGCTGACGAACGGAGTCGAGTCGGTCACTCCAGTCCCTTGTCCGTTACGTACCGACCGGAGCGAAGATCGCGGACGATCCCCTGCACATGACCGCGATCGTCCGCCGACGGCGAAACCCGCAGATAGGCCTCGAGCTGCTGAGCTGCATCTTCGTGCCGTCCGAGGCGAGCGAGAAGCAGGCCGCGAGCGCGACATTCCGCCGGTGCGGTGGGGTTCATCATCAGCAGACGTTCCACGACCCCGAGCGCGCGGCGGTCGTCTCCGATCTTCGAGTAGATCGCCTTGAGATTCGTCAGCAGACGCTGAAGCATGTCGCGCTTCGAAGCCGAACGCAGGAACTCAGAGCGCATCGGTACCGCGCCCCCGTACGCCATGTCCAGGAACTTCTGCGCTTCGTCCTCGAAACGCACCGCACCGCCGTCGAAGGGATCGATGAGGAGGCGGACTTCACTGCCCGCGTACCGTACCAGAAAGTGGCCCGGAAAATTCACGCCCTCGAGAGGTAGCTGGAGACGCCAGCCGATCTCGAGCAATACGATCCCCAAAGTCAGCGGGATCCCGGCACCGCGATCGAGCACGTCGTTCAGGAACGAGTTCCGAGGATCGTAGTACGCCTTTCGATTTCCCCGGAATTTGCGTCTCTCGAACAATGTCTTGAGGAGATCCTGCAGGACGATCAGGGGCGCAGTTTCGTTCGCGAGGCGGTCCTTCACCTCCTCAGCGACCTGATCGAGACGAGCCAGATACAGGTCTACGCACAGCTGCGGATACTCCTCGGCAGCGATCAGGAGGCTGGCCCGCCCCAGATCGAGCTCGACATCCGAGCCCGCCAGCTCGTCGGCCAGCCGATGCCGTGGTGATCGTTTTGGTGCGCCCAAGGGATTCATTCCCGTCTGAGGCCGTCGTTCCTGCACCCGCTCTGCATGACGGGCGCGTTGCGTACCCGTGGACGCCGATGTGTTTCCGCTCGACTTTAGTCTCAGGGTCCATGATTCACGCCAACGGGGAGATCGCATGACCGACGAGCCTCGGGACAAACGGCCGGAGATCCGGCTGTCCCAGCTCAGTCATGGCGCCGGTTGAGCGTGTAAACTCGGCATGGCCGAGTTGACGCAGGTTCTGCGTCATGTGCTCCCCGTCGAAGACCCCAACGTTCTCGTCGGCCACACGACCGGCGACGACGCTGCAGTCTACCGGCTTTCCGAGGACCGCGCGCTGGTCGTGACGGCGGATTTCTTCACGCCCATCGTCGATGATCCGTATGATTTCGGTCGGATCGCCGCGGCCAACGCGCTGTCCGACATTTACGCGATGGGTGGACGGCCGCTGTTCGTCCTGAACCTGGTCGGCTTCCCGCGACGCCTCCTGCCGGAGGGCCTCCTCGAGGAGATTCTGAGGGGTGGCTCCGACATGACTCGCGCCGCCGGAGTCCCCACGATCGGTGGACACAGCATCGACGATGACGAGCCGAAATACGGTCTGGTCGCGGTGGGGGAGGTCGACCCTGCGCGAATGATCACGAACGCCGCAGCTCAACCCGGTGACGCGCTGGTTCTAACGAAACCTGTCGGTTCAGGAATCATTGCGACGGCCATCAAGAAGTCCGACGCCCCCGACGACGTGGTCGCGAACGCGGTGGAGGTGATGACCACCCTGAACGCAGTCGGCGCCGAAATGATGGCCGAGTTCGGAATCAGGGCTGCAACCGACATCACCGGGTTCGGACTGCTCGGGCACATGCACAGCATGCTCCGCGCATCAGGGGTTTCGGCGAAGGTAGCCTCGACCGCTGTACCCCTCCTTCCGGGGGCGCGCAAACTCGCCGAGGCCGGTCACGTTCCGGGTGGGTCCAGAAGAAATCTCGCCGACCTCGGGACCAGCCTCGAATTCGACGACGGTGTCGACGAGGTGACACGCCTCCTCCTCGCCGACGCTCAAACCTCGGGTGGGCTGCTCATGGCTGTTCCCGGGGACCGGGTCGACGACCTGATACGCCGGCTTGAGGGCACGACTCCGGTCGCGGCAAACATCGGCCAAGTCCTGGAAGGATCACCCGGGCGGATCCACGTGACTGCTTCGCCGAAGGCGTGACCCCGCGAGCGGGGTCCGTTTCACGTTCGAGGTGCCTCGGCCGACCGAGAACAGAGACCTGACATCATGATCACACTCGTTCACCAATGGTTCAGCCAGGCGGCCGCCCGTCACCCGGACAAGGCGGCGGTGAGCTGTGAGGAGGTCACACTCTCCTTTCGAGAGCTGGATGAGCGGTCAAACGCACTGGCTCGTGAAATTCGCGCGGCAGGGGCTACGCGCGGAGACCTGGTGCCCTTCTTCATGAGAAAGAGCACGCGATCGATCGAGTCCATCCTCGGCATCCTGAAAGCCGACTGCGCGTACGTCCCCATCGACATCGGGTCACCGAGCCGGCGCCTCATGTCGATCATCGAGGCCGCCCGCGCTCCCGTGATCCTTGTCGATCGCGACAGTTCGGCAAGGCTCTGCGAACTCGTTCCGGAAGACCAGCTACCCGTGATGATCGACGTCCATGGCTCCACCGTCGAAGACACATCACCGGTCGCAGCCGAGAATCTCTCGATCGACCTCGCCTACGTTCTCTTCACCTCCGGTTCGACCGGCACGCCGAAAGGGGTGATGATCCCCCACAAGGCGATCATCGACTACATCGAATGGTGTGTAGAGACGTACGGCCTGACGGCGGACGATGTGATCTCCAATCACGCGCCGCTCCACTTCGACAACTCCACATTCGACCTGTTCACGGCCTTCCGTACCGGAGCCACGCTGCATCTGGTGCCCGACGAGCTGAACGCTGTCATTCCCCGCCTTGCCGCCTGGCTCAGGGAGCGGGAGATCACGACGTTCTTCTGCGTACCTTCGGTGTTGCGGATGCTCCTTCGTTCCCGGCGAGTGAAGCCGGGAAGCCTCCCACGACTGAGACACGTAATCGCGGCGGGTGAGGTGCTCCCTCCCGACGTCGTCGACGCCTGGATGGAACTCGTACCCGACGCCCAGTACACGAATATGTACGGGCCGACCGAGATCACCGTGGACTGCAGCTATCACGTCATTCACGAGCGACCCGGCACCGAGCAGCCCATCCCGATCGGAAAGGCTCGCACGAACATGGAGCTGTTTGTCCGCTCGCAGGACGGCTCTCTCACGCAGCAGCCCGGAGCGGAGGGTGAGTTGCTGGTGCGGGGAACCTCCGTCGCCTACGGCTATCTGGGGGACGCAGAACGGACGGAGCGTGCGTTCATTCAGAATCCGCTGAACGACCTTTTTCCGGACCCGCTCTATTGCACTGGCGACCTCGTCCGGATCGCCGCCGACGGCGCCTTCCAGTTCCTGGGACGAGCCGACCACCAGGTGAAGCTTCTGGGATATCGGATCGAGCTCGGGGAAGTGGAAGCCGTCCTGTCGTCACTGGACGAAATCGAGGAGGTCGTCGTCGTCGTCAGGGCAACCGAACCGGCAGAGATCGGAGCGCTGATGGTCGTCCGCGAGGGTTTCGATACGGATGAGGTTCGCGCCGCAATGAATGCGGTCCTGCCGTCCTATATGGTGCCCACCACAGTGGTGGAAATCGACGGTGATTATCCGATGACCTCGAATGGAAAATACGACCGTCGCGCCATCACCGAACGCGTGTTCGGCTGACTCTTCCGTCCATCAGCCTCGCCGCGCCCCGCTCTGGGCGGGTATCAGATCCCGGACTTCTTCCGAGCAGCTGTCCTCTTCTTCGCGGCAGGCTTCTTCTTCGCAGCCGGTTTCTTCTTCGCGATGGCTTTTCCGGGGCCCGTGCGCCCGGATGCCGACCTCTTCGAAGATCTCGTCGCTTTGCCGTTGACCAGCGCCACATCGATCACGTCGTCGAGTGTCTCGGCAAGGTGGAACGTGACGTTTTCCCGCACATCACCAGGGATGTCATCGAGGTCCGCCTCATTATCGATCGGCACGATGATCTCGCTGATCCCTGCGCGAACTGCACCCAGCACCTTCTCCTTCACCCCGCCGATCGGCAGGACGCGACCCGTCAGGGTCAGCTCACCGGTCATCGAGACGTCTCGTCGTACCTTGCGGCCCGACACAGCCGACACGAGCGCGGTTGCCATGGTGATGCCTGCCGACGGCCCATCCTTGGGGACGGCTCCGGCTGGAACGTGGATGTGAATCTCACGACCCTGGAGCCCGCCCTCCGGGATTCCAAGCCGGTCCGAGTTGGCTTTGGCGAACGACAGAGCGGCTCGACCTGACTCCTTCATGACGTCCCCGAGCTGTCCGGTCAGAACGAAGCCCCCTTCACCCGGCATCACGCTGGCCTCGACGAACATGATGTCCCCACCCATGGGCGTGTAGAACATGCCGGTCGCCACACCGAGCGTGTCATCGTCGGCCATGCGCTCGGGATGAACGCGTGGCCGGCCGAGGAGCTCGCGAACGTCGTCCGGCGTCGCATGGATCTCGGCGAGTTTTCCACCCGCAATCCTGCGCGCGACCTTCCGGGCAAATTTCCCGACCTCGCGCTCCAACTGTCGGACTCCCGCCTCGCGTGTGTAACTCTGGATGATCGTGAGGATCGCCTCGTCCTTCATCCGGAGCTCATCTTCGGTGAGGCTGTTTTCCTTCTGCTGACGGCGAAGCAGGTATCGTTTCACGATTTCAAGCTTTTCGACTTCGGTGTACCCCGAGAAGTCCACGCGCTCCATTCGGTCGAGCAGAGGGCCCGGGATTCGATCGAGATAGTTGGCAGTCGCGACGAACAGGACCTCGGACAGGTCGAACGGGATGCCGAGGTAGTGATCGACGAAGGTCGAGTTCTGCGCCGGATCCAGCACTTCCAGGAGTGCAGAACTGGGATCTCCCTGGAACGAGACGCCGAGCTTGTCGACCTCATCGAGGAGGAAGACAGGATTCTTCGACTTCGCCTGTCGCATTCCCTGAATGATTCGGCCCGGCATTGCTCCGACATAGGTCCGACGATGTCCCCTGATGTCGGCCTCGTCTCTGGCACCCCCAAGTGAAATCCGGACGTACTCACGCCCGAGAGACCGCGCAATCGACTGCGCGATCGACGTCTTACCGACACCCGGAGGTCCGACGAAGAGCAGAATCGGTCCGCGTCCGGCCGACACGACGTCATCGGAACGAGCTGCCTCACGCTCCGGCGCTTCGCCGCGTCCTTCTTCCGCTGCGCGATCGAGGGCCAGCTTGCGTACAGCGAGAAATTCGAGGACCCGGTCCTTCACATCATCGAGCCCGTAGTGGTCCTCGTGCAGGATCGTCTCGGCGTTTTCCAGGTCGATCTTCTCTTCCGAACGCTCGTTCCACGGAAGCTCGGTGACCCACTCGAGGAACGTCCGGATCACCTGATACTCCGCCGACTGCGGACTCGTCCGCTCCAGGCGTCTCAGCTCACGATCCACCTCCGCACGCTGGTCTTCGGAGAGTTCGAGCTCCGCGATGCGATTCCGCATTTCCTCCACATCGTCGCGCTCTTCCTCCTCGCCCAGCTCTTTCTGAATGGCCTTGAGCTGTTCTCGAAGAAGCATCTCCCGCTGACGTTCGCCGAGCTCAGACTGGACCTTCGCCTGAATGTCCTCCTGCGCATCGATGCGTGCCAACTCACGCTCGACCGCGAGCAGGCAGGCGCGCATGCGCTCCTCGTCGTCTAGGAGTTCGAGGAGCTCCTGCTTGTCCGACGTTTCGAGTTCGAGGTAGAAGGCGACCAGGTCCGCAAAGGGGCCCGGCTCGTCGACTCCCTGAATCAGCTGGTTGAGCGCCTCGGCCGGCACACCGCGACGAGTACCGAGTTCGGCTGCCCGGTCGCGGAGCTCCTGGTCGAGCGCCTGGAACGCCGGGTCCTCCTCGTCCTGTGGATCCATGGTATCCATGTCCAGCAGGACGGCGTGGAGCATCGCCTCGCCTTCCTGATGGTAGGATACGGCCTGAGCCCTGCCCTCACCCTGTACGAGGAGCTGCACGCCGCCCCGGACCCGGTGGGTCTGGATGATCCGAACGACCGTGCCGACCGAGTAGAGATACTCGGGGGCGGCATCGTCCACGTTTTCGCGTTGAGCGACTGCAAAGAGCCGGCGATCCCCGTCCAGGGCTTCCTGAACGGCCTCGACGGTGCCCGGTCGACCGGCCGAAATGGGCACGGCGACACCCGGGTACACAACGGTGTCGCGAAGGGGCAGGACCGGAAGCGTGAAGCGCTCGGCCATCGATTCTCCGTTTTCTGTTCCCATCGAGCCACCGGGCTCTTCGGGAATTTCGTGGTCAGACAGGGTCAGACTCCGGCGTTGGTTGAGCTCTTCACCGATGCCAGACACGTGCCAGCTTCAGGGACGAATTCATGCCGCAAATGCAGGCCTTCCCTGTCACTTTGGCGGACACAAAAACTCCCGCGCACGCCACTTTTTCGGCTCGGCAGCGGCAGTTAGCTTGGCACCTCTCAACTCCCTGCGCCACCGTAGGAGTCTCCGCCATGAGCAACCACCTCGAAGGGATTACGTGGTTCCGCGGCTCGTCTGTGCGTATCCGACGGAATGGCCTGGAGATTCACGTGGATCCTCTGGCGGTGGACGAGGACTCCCAGGCCGACGTCGTTCTCCTCACGCATCCGCATTACGACAATTTTTCAGAAGACGACATCGCGCGTGTCCGGGGGCCGAACACGATCCTTATCGCGCCCGCGTCGATGAAGAAGCAATTGGGTGACGCGGACCATTTCATGCGGCCCGGGGACATGCTTCAGCTCGACGGCTTCGACGTGCTGGCGGTCCCTGCGCACAATGTAGACAAGAAGTTTCATACCCCCGGTGACGGTTGGCTCGGGTACGTCTTCACGGTGGGTGGCACGACCTACTATCACGCCGGTGACACCGATTTTCTCCCGGCGATGTACGGGATTCGATGTGATGTGGCATTCCTTCCCGTCGGCGGCCACTACACGATGGGCGTGGAGGAGGCCGCCCGCGCCGCCGAAGCATGTGGCGCCGAGACCCTGATCCCGATCCACTGGGGTGAGCCGCACGGCTCCGAAGAGGACATCGAGCGCCTCCGCACACTCTTTTCCCGAAGCGTCTCCGTGCTCGAGCGGGTGGGCTGATGGCCCCGAGCCCGAGCACGTTCGACGACCCGACCTCACTCCGTTCGACGCTGCACGCGCGAACCTCACACAGGTATGCCGATGCGACGTATTCCACTGATTCTGACTCTTCTCGCCTTCGGCCTCCCGGCCCCGGCTCTTGAGGCCCAGGTGAGTTCGCGCATGACCGCGCCCGTCCGCAGCCCTGCGACGTATTCGGGCAGATCCACGGTGTACGCGCCCCGGGACGTGGTCGCCACCAGTCAGCCCCTGGCGACCACGACCGCCCTCGAGATTCTGGCGGCAGGCGGGAATGCAATCGATGCTGCGGTGGCTGCTGCCGCAGTCCTCAATGTGACGGAGCCTCACATGACCGGAATGGGTGGCGACATGTTCGCCATCCTCTGGGACGCCGAGTCCGGTCGCCTCGTCGGCCTCGACGCCAGCGGGAAGTCCGGCTCAAATGTCGACCTCGATGCGCTTCTGGCCGAAGACGAGCCGGAAGTGCCCGGCTCGGGACCACGCTCGGTCACGGTGCCGGGTGCGCTATCCGGATGGAGCACCCTCGTCGAGACGTATGGCACCATGACTCTGGCCGATGTGCTCGCGCCGGCCATCCGGATCGCCGGCGACGGCTTCCCCGTCTCGCCGATCATTGCGCAGGACTGGGCTGGTACCGTCAACGGGCTGCGCCGGGACGAGGGCGCAGCTGCAACGTTCCTGATGGACGGAGAAGCGCCGACGCCGGGCGAGTGGTTCCGCAACCCCGATCTCGCGAGAACCTTTCAGCGCGTGGCCGATGGCGGACCCGAGGTCTTTTACGGGGGAGAGCTCGGTCGAGAGATCGTCGACGGTCTTGCCGCTCTCGGGGGCTACCTGACGATCGAAGACCTCGCCAGCCACGAACCCCGCTGGGTGGAGCCACTCAGCGTCGACTACAAAGGCTACACGTTGTGGGAGCTTCCGCCGGCTGGTCAGGGCATCGCCGCACTCCAGATGCTCAAGATGCTCGAGGGGTATGACTTCTCGACGATGGAGCACAACTCGGCGGAGTATCTGCATACGCTCATCGAGGCGAAGAAGCTCGCCCACGCCGATCTCGACCGGTACATCGCCGACCCGGATCACATGGATGTGCAGCCCGAAGCACTTCTGGATCCCGGATACCTTGCCGCCCGTGCCACCATGATCGACCCGGACGTCGCAGCCGACCGTCCCGATCCTGGTCACCTCGCAACGGATTCCGAGACGATCTACCTGACCGTCGCGGATCGGCACGGCAACATGATCTCGTTCATCAACTCGATCTTCGGATATTTCGGCTCACGTACCGTCGTCCCGGGGACGGGACTCGTACTCCAGAATCGTGGTGCCGGCTTCACGATCGAGGATGGGCACCCCAACCAGATCGCCCCGAACAAGCGTCCTCTGCACACGATCATTCCTGCCTTCGTGACGAAGGACGGGGAGCCCTGGCTCTCGTACGGCGTGATGGGTGGCTCGATGCAGCCGCAGGGCCACGTCCAGGTCCTGCTCAACCTGGTCGAATTCGGAATGGATCCGCAGGAGGCGATCGATGCAGCCCGCTTCCGGCACTTCTCCGGTACGCGCGTCGCGATCGAGAACCTCGATCCGGAGGTGGCGGCAGCGCTCGAAGCTCTGGGCCATGAACTGCGCGACCCGGACGGCGTCGCCTTCGGTGGAGGCCAGGCCATCCTGCGGCTCGCCCGGGGCTGGGCGGCCGCCTCGGACCCTCGGAAGGACGGCATGGCGGCAGGGCGGTGAGCGGACCCGACCCCTTCGTGATCCCGTTCGAGAATCTTCCGGACGGGTTCGCCGAGACCATCGAACACCCGGCGGCTGTCCCCGCAGAGCCACGGGCGGCAGCGACCATCGTACTCCTTCGCGATGGAGCAGCGGAGATGGAGCTCCTTCTCATGCGTCGCAGCCGCAAAGCCGGCTTCGTGCCGGGCGCCTACGTCTTCCCCGGTGGACGGGTCGACAACTCGGACGCGCTTCCACCTCTCGTCTCTCTGCTCGACGGCCTGGATCCCGACACCGCACGCCGGCGGCTCGACCACACGGGGGAACCGCCGGCGATCGCCTACTACCTCGCTGCGCTCCGCGAAGCATTCGAGGAGACGGGGATCATGGTCGGTCTCCGGGAGGACGGGTCGGCCCCTCCAACGGCAGCCGAGGACTCTGAGGTGGATGACATTCGTAACGCTCTGATGGTGGACGAGATCCGATTCGATGAGGCAATCGAGCGGTTGGGCTGTCGGATCGCAGGAGACGCGATCGAGTACATCGCTCACTGGATCACTCCCGAGCCGGAGCCGCGTCGCTATGACACGCGGTTCTTCGCCGCAAAGGTGCGTGCCGGCGCTTCGGCCATCGTCGATCCCCGGGAGATGACCGATGCACTCTGGCTGTCGCCCGGTGAGGCCCTCGCCCGACTCGACCGTGGAGACCTTCCAATGGTTTTTCCGACGATCAAGACGATCGAGGCACTGGCCCGATATGGATCGGCTGACGAGGCCCTCGAGGGCTACGGCGCGGAGCCCGTCCGAACCATCCTGCCAACCCTCGTCGTGACCCCGACGGGGATCGGGCTCCAGATCGACGACGAAGCCTGAAGCACGCCGCCTCTTGCCTCACGCCGACGGACGGTGAGTGTTGCCCGAAGCGGAGACGCGGCACGACTCCGCCATGTCCGAGCGAAGCCGGGAGTGGCCGTGCGACTCGAAGCTGTCATGAGGTGTTCGTTGCACGGTGCACTCCTCACCGTCTTCCTGCACGCGCTGTGTCCTGGATCGGCGTCGGCTCAGGGCCCGGATCAGCCACCCCTCGAGGTCCTGTACGGCTTCACCCTCATCGACGGCAAAGGAGGACCACCGATCGAGGACGCCGCGATCGGCCTGCGGGGGAACCGCATCGTCACCGTCTCCACGCGGAGCGAATTGCTCTCCGGGCTCGAAACCCCGGCCGACGCTCTGACGACGGATCTCGGTGGCGGCTACCTCATCCCCGGCCTCATCGACGCCCATGTACACCTCGCGACTGCCCCGAATCGGGCGCGGGCCGAGGCGGAGCTCTACCGCATGCTCTACGCCGGGGTGACCAGCGTGCGGGACATGGCCGGAGACGGGCGAGCCCTCGCAAGTCTGGCCCGTGACTCGAGACTCGGAGTCATCACGGCTCCGGACGTATACTTCGCCGCTCTCATGGCAGGCCCGTCCTTCCTCCTCGACCCCAGGCCCCAGTCTTCTGCGGCGGGCGAGACGGCAGGTGAAGTTCCGTGGATGCAGGGGATCAATCCCGACACGGATCTGGTCACGGCCGTTGCCCGAGCGCAGGGCACATACGCGACAGGTATCAAGATCTACGCAAACCTCGATCCGGATCTCGTCGCGGGGATCACCGCCGAGGCCCATCGTCAGGGCATGCAGGTATGGGCGCACAGCATGGTCTTCCCCACCCGCCCCCTCGAGGTGGTGAACAGTGGAGTGGACGTCGTGTCCCACGCGTGTCGCCTCGCCTGGGAGGGAATGGCTGACGCCCCTGCCGAGTATCACCACGATCGTGTGCCGCTCTACGCGAACCTCGATCCCGAGTCCGCGGTCTTCACCGAGCTGTTCGATGCGATGCGGCGTCAGGGTACCATCATCGATGCCACGCTGGCCATGTACGGCCGAGCCGCTCGTGACCCCGGCAATCCACTGTCCGATCGCTGCCCGGCCGACTTCGTGCGGAGCCTCGTCTCGAGGGCACATCGCGAGGGCATCCCCATCGTCGCAGGGACGGACTTCACCGCGCCCGGGTCCGACCCGTACCCTTCCCTCCACCTCGAGCTCGAAGAGCTTGTGAACTTCGGCCAGTTGAGCCCCATGGCAGCGATCGAGTCTGCGACGCGGATCGCTGCCGAGGCCCTCGGCATCAATGACACGCATGGCATCGTCGAGGCTGGTCGCCGCGTGACCTTCGTGCTGCTCGACCGTAATCCGCTCGACGATATCGGGAATCTGAGATCTGTCCGGGCGGTCTGGAAAAACGGTGAGCGGTTCCCAAGGTCGGCGTATCGGCCCCGAGATCCCGAGCAGCCAGCCTGGGGGACATAGGCATGGCGAAACACTGCATCGGCCGCGCCGTGACGACCCTCGCCCCATGATCGCGTACACCATTTCGCACGGACGGGCGGGTTGGGCGCTCCTCGCCATGGCCGTTCTGCTCACGGGGTGCACACAACGTTTCGACGTCGAAGAGGAGCGTCTCAGGGAAGCCGAGCTGACAGCGCGTTCACTCATGGCGGCCTGGGAGCGTGCAGATCGTGAGCTCATCGAGGATCTGTTCTGGCCCGAGGCGACCTATGACGACTTCCCGAACCAGCACACGTATCAGGGCATCGAGGAGATCATCGGGTACGTCGACGCCATGCATGCATGGGCTGACGACGTGTACATGAACGTCGGAAAGGTCCACGTGACGACGAACGGGGCCGTAATCGAGTGGGTTTTCTCAGCGGTCCAGGCCCGACCGATGGGTGCGGTCCGCGTAGGGACCGGTGAAGAGGTTGTCACCAACGGCGTGACCGTCCTGGAATTCGACGGCGACCGAATCATCCGGGCAGCAGACTACGCGGATACCGCCCCGATGATGCTCCAGGTCGGAGGGCGAATCGAGTTACCCGGCGGCGAAGTGCTGGAGTTGGCCGGTGCGAACCCGCGCTGACTACATCTGCCGGTAGGCCGGCCCGCTTCCACCCTCCCGCGG
>Ga0181594_10004217_pt1 | contig 12857 bp, 9 predicted proteins | sample 071ome_18_FD_145603 | JGI IMG/M metagenome (GOLD analysis project Ga0181594, IMG submission 145603) | Coastal salt marsh microbial communities from the Groves Creek Marsh, Skidaway Island, Georgia - 071413BT metaG (spades assembly) | ecosystem: Environmental > Aquatic > Marine > Intertidal zone... | reverse complement strand
TGATCTTATTGAAGTAACATTACAACCAGTTGGAGCCCAACAAATACTTGCCCAATCTGTCCAATTGTGAGACATACATGTAGGAACAGAAAAACAAAGACCTGCCGGGCAACCACCGCCGCCTTCACCTTGATAAAGCCATCCCCAGGCCCAAAGTGTACCATCGGTCTTAAGTCCAATAGTTCCATTCACTCCGGCCGTTACGCAGCACCAATCAGTTCCACCACAAGAAGTTTGTCTTGCGTATTCACATGCGGTCCCTGCGGTGCATCCATCTCCAAGACGACCTTGATACCCATATCCAAACATCCATAATTGTCCAGATGTATCTAAAAATCCGGCGTGATATGCTCCTTTTGTAATTGATGATTGATTAAGTGTAGTAATAAAGCAATCCTGACTTCTTGTTGGATAAAAACATGTGGCGGATTGACCGGTTCCACACAAGTTATATGTTACACCGATATTTCTTTGACCATTATAACCAGTACCCCAATAAGTCGTACAAGGAACATCTTTTCGAAAAGTTCTTCCATCTATTCCTTTCCATGCTTGAGAACCGGCCATAACAGGAACACCTATATCTTCAGGATAAACTATTGTACCTCGTGGGACAGTTTTTGTATTTAGATCTGGTAAATTTGCGGAACAGGCTATAGTTGCCTTTCTATCAGTACATAAACTATTTGCAGAGTATGCAGCTTCAAAAATAGACTGTGTACATGATCCCCAGTTAAGAGTATCAATATCAGCTTGATTTTCTGTCTCTAAAGAAGATTTATCTATTGCCATTTTTTCATCCGTTTATAGTACTGTACTTTTAATCATTGAAGTAATTCCATTATTATAATCTCCTCCTGCAGAAACCATACACCAATCAGTACCAGAAGTAAATTCTTGAATTGGTGACGAATAACAAGTTGTAGAACTTTGATTGTATATACCAAATTCTCCACAAAATTGCTTACCCCAAGCCCAGACTGTCCCGTCCGTTTTAATACCTCTTCCAGATTCTGATCCAGCAGCTACACCACACCAAGTTGTACTTGATGAAATTTCTTGAACTGGAGTAGATTTATTCGTATTCACACCGGCTCCTAACGTACCATTTCCGTTGCAACCCCATCCCCAAAGTGTTCCATCTGTCTTAACCGCAAGACCTGAATATGGTTGGTTTCCTGTTGTCCATACCATTTTACACCAATTTGTAGCACTACCTAATTCTTGAACTGGGGACGACGCAGATGCACCCAATGGGGCAAGCGATGCCCCATAAAAACCAACCCCCATTGCCCAAAGGGTTCCATCGGTTTTGATTCCACCGTTATTGTAAAACCCAACATCACCGGTACACCAATTTGTACTTGATGTAATTTCTTGCACAGGAGAAGATGCATTTATATTACAAGTACTTCTACCAAGCATGCCGTAATTATCAGCGCCCCAACTCCAAAATGTACCATCAGATTTGACACCTTGACTTGTTTGATACCAACCAGTAGAAGCTTGAATCCATGTTGATGATGTAATTTCTCGCACCGGGCAATAATAAGTAGTAATGTTATTTTGTGCTAAAGGACCATTAGCGCCCCAACCCCACATCCACAAGCTACCGTCAGTTCCTAGTGCAACAGTTCTACACTTACCAGAGTTTATAAAACACCAAGTTGCGCATTGTGGAGTACCACCGCGTGGGGAATTGGTATTAGTACTATATCCAAGCGCATAGATACCATTACCCCATTGCCAGATTGTATTATCCTTCTGAAGACCTACAACGTGACAAGTTCCAACCGAAACCTGAGACCAATTTGCTGCTGCAGAAGCTTCTTGTACCGGAGAGCTTACATTAGAATTATTACTATTACCAAGTGCGCCCCAAACCGCATATCCAATAGAGAATACAGTATCAGCTTGCATTGTGTTTAAGTTTACCCAACCTAATGAGCTATTTGCCCAATATATTATATCTTCATTTGTAACATAATATAATTTACCTACATTTGCACTTGCTGTAGGAAGACTAGCAAATGTATCTGCGGTATGTACTTCACCAGTTTTAAGTTGTCCTAAAATTTTATGAGCGGTTAATAAATCTAATCCTGTGGGTGCGCTAGCAAGTGAGCTTGATGAAGAGACACCATCTGTTACCACATTTCCGCCAGATTCCGCAAGGCTTGTTAAAGTTGAAGGCCACGATCTGCCTGTTCCATATATAATACGAACTGCGCCGTCTCCACCTTTTAAACTGTTATTTTCCCAAGAACTACCAGTACCACCACCATAAGTTACACCTGATCCACTTGATCCTGCAGTACCGTGCGCGTCGTCTAAAGTTGACGCATTACTCTGCCCACCAGACCCACTTGATCCTTCTCCATATATACCAATACCACCACCTGATCCACCAATCTCATATGTGCTTGAATTAGTACCAGCACCAGAACCACCAGAACCGCCTGCTCCAGCTTGCCCGGCACTGTTTCTATATGCACTTCCGCCGTTTTTACCGGCTGCACTATAACCTGCGCTGCTACCACCACCAGAGTTATCACCTACACCTGAATGTCCTCCACCACGGCCGCCAGTATATCCAGCTGTATATGCCCCGCTTGGTTCACCACCAAGACCTCCACCGCCAAACACTCCGTCTGTGCCATATGCAGGTGTACCTTGTTGACCACCTTTACCTCCGCCAGCTGTAATACCAAACGCTGAACTATTTCCACCGTCGTTACCAGCTTGATCTCTTGTTCCTGCTCCAGTGGTTGCGGCTCCACCTGCACCAACTATAATTGTATATGATTGTCCTGGGGTTACGGTTTTATTATTAAGATACGCGACAGCACCACCACCGGCTGAGTTTGTTCCTTTACCACCAGATCCACCACCACCAACGACAAGTACTGAAATTGATGTTATTCCATTAGGTACTGTAAAAAGATACGTTCCTGGAGTAGTATATGTGTGTTCGCCTTTTGTTACGGATGCAGGTACCTGCCCGCTAGTTTTTTGCGCTAAAGATAATTCAAGATTTCCTACATCTACTGTCATGGTTCATTAAAGCCTGTATTTTTTTGTTGTAAACCTAATCCAAGCCAAAACTTCGTTGATACTTGAGTCCAACAGGCCACGCTTGATATTTCTTGCACAGGAGAAAGTGAACAAGTATACGCCCCTATGTTCATTGGTATCTGACTACCATTGCAATTACACCCCCAAGCCCAAAGTGTACTATCTGTTTTAATAGCAGAACCCGTCGCATCAAATGCGGTTCCAATTTTATACCAATTTGTTGCACTACAATACTCTTGGCATGCTTCGTATACTCTGCAAAAACAAGGAATAAATCCTAATGCTAAAGCACCCCCAGCACAATCCGGTCCAAAAGACCACATTGTTCCATCCGCTCTAATACCGTTTGTTGTCATTGAAGATCCAGATCCAATCTCACACCAATTTGTAAAGCTACAATTTTCTTGTATCGGAGAACTCCGATTTTCCCCAGTACGCCCTATTGTTCCACAAAATGCGGTGCCCCAGGCCCAAAGTGTACCATCTGTTTTAAGTGCTTGTACAGAAAAAGTGGAAGCAAATTTAGACTTTTTCCAATTTGTGCTTGATGTAATTTCTTGAACAGGTGAAGAGTAGTTAATACCGCACGTATTGACTCCCATTGTTCCATAAGAACTATCGTTTCCTGCTAACCAAAGTGTGCCGTCCGTTTTAATACCAACCGCCTTCTGTCCTGTTATACGGTTTATATAACACCAATTTGTGCTAGACGTGTATTCTTGAACAGGAGAAGAGTTACAAACTGAGATCGAAACGTTAACCATTAATTCACCTGATCCACATCCCCACATCCATAAAGTACCATCTGTTTTGACTGCAGACAAATCGTTCATATAACACCAATTTGTGCTTGATGTAATTTCTTGAACAGGTGAGGACATAGTGTCGGACACTCCAGACGAATTATTAGCCAAATTGCCCCATTGATTGGATCCCCAAGACCATAGAGTGCCGTCTGTTTTAATTGCGCCCGGTTGTTTTGGTCCCTCTGCAAGTGTTTTCCAATCAGCACCAGAAGTAAATTCTTGAACTGGTGAAGAGCGGGCTACCGAAGCAGCATTGCTGGGTTGATACGCCGATCCCCAATAAAAAAGATTACATTTAATAACAAGTGTAGAGTTATACATGTCTTCCCACTCTTCACCATTAGAATAAAGATGCTTTTGTGTATCTGTTACATATACCCATCTACCTTTATTTTCAGAAACATCCGGCAATAAAGCACTACATGCAACGGCATAAGTTGCATCGTCATTTTCAATAGTTTGAATCGCACCACTCAACTGCGCAAGTTCTTGATCCGTTGGTGAAGCTTCAACACATCCTTTAGCAAAATTAACAATTGGGTTTATATTAACAGGCAAAACCTATTCTCCTTATTCAGGCGCCTCTGGTAATTCAGGCTCTACTTCAGGTGGACGAATTTCAATCGCATCAAGAGCTGTAAGATCCTCTGCCGCATCAATAGCAGTATTTTTAGATACTTCCCAATCAAATTGATTTTGAACGTGTGTATTGATTGCATTTGCTAGAGTAGCAACATCAGCCTTTGAAAGTGTTAACCATCCTTCAGCGAACTTCCAAGAAACAGTATCACTATCTCCCATTAAAGCATGCCGTTGTGCAAATACTTCTCTATCATCTCTTTTTGTACTAAGAGTTACTTCAGTATCTTGAACAGTTGCTGTGGTACCTGCTACCTCTAATTCATACCGATACGCCGCTGCTTCATTTTTAAAATTAGCTTTTGCCATATCCAAATCTTGATCTTTAATTGCGAATGTACCAACTGCTATACCATCATCAAATGTCCAGAATGGACCATATGTTCTTTGGATACGCGTATTATGCTCTGGTGTTTCATAACGCGCAGGCATAATTTGCGTTTCGTCATCATATACAATTGGTAAATTATTTGCATCAGGTGCAAGTCTTGGAACGTGTCCTGAAACGTTGTGTCTTACGAGAGCACCCTCAAATAGGCCACGGTTCCAAGCCATTGGACCTACGAGCACTCTCTCTTTATGAACTAATGCGTACATTTGAGTTTACTCCTTTTTGTTTTTATTTATTATCATATTAAAAAGTTGCATCTATTCTTATAAAAGCTGCATTCCCTGATCGAACATTAATATCTCCCCAACCGTTAGCATGAGACGTCATCTCTTGAACTGGTGAAGATGTACAATGATTGATACCACAAGCAATTGGATATATTAATACGTTCTGAAGACGATTCCAACCCCATCCCCACAGTGTTCCATCAGTTTTTACTCCCATAGAGGAGCCACCTGCCGAAGTCACCCTTACTACACAACACCAATTTGTGCTTGATGTAATTTCTTGGACGGGAGAAGATCTGGGTATATTAGTACCATCACCTACAGCTCCATATGTATTATCCCCAGCTCCCCAAAGAGTACCGTCAGTTTTGAGGGCTACAATAGGTGTATTAAAATTCACTTGAGACCAATTAGTTGAACTTGTATATTCTTGAACAAAAGAACAAAAGACTTGAGAAAAATTACAATTATCCATAAAGTTACCACATTGAGACTGTCCTGCAAACCACAAAGTACCGTCTGTTTTAATTGCGGCGGTGCAATAATTCATCCTAGATAAATTACACCAATTTGTTGCAGAACAAATTTCTTGAACTGGCGAAGAATAATGCGTTGTGCTTCCTTGACCCCAACCGCCAACCGTTCCGCTTCCCCATCCCCATAAGGTTCCATCGGTTTTTATTCCGGCCACTGCACAAGCTTGTGCGCGACATACAGCAGTCCAAGTTGACGAAGTTAATTCTTGCTGTGGTGTTCGTGTTGCTGTAGTAATATTCCTGTTATCTCCAAAATTACCGCAACAGTTACAACCCCAGCTGAAAACTTCACCGTTTGTTTTTAATCCTGTTGCAGTGTTGCCTGCATAATCAACTTTAGACCAATCGCAAGAACCCGTGTATCTCATTATAGTAGCACCGACGCCTTCTACTTGTTCATTTGGGAATGCATCAATACAATATCCACTATATCCGCCCCATACATATAATGACCCATCTTGTTTAACCCCACCGCCTGAAAAAGAACCGCCATAACTTACTTGACACCAATTTGTTGAAGAAGATACTTCTCGAACAGGAGACGAAATATCATCAGGCCAGGTATAGACACCATCTGGTACCATATTATTATAATCACCGCCCAGAACCCAAAGCGTAGAGGCAGATTTTTGAGTAATTGGAACCCAACCACTCGTAGCATTTGCCCAATAAAATGTTTTTTCGTCTTTTATATAATACATATGCCCAACAGAATCTGCATATGCAGGAAGGCTTGCAAATGTGTCAACAGCATCTACTATTCCGGCTTTAATCTGCTGTAACATCTTTGAATATTCAAGAAGCTCTAACTCAGTAGAAGCACTACTCATTTTATTCATTATTGCAGCTTCTATATTATATACATTTATTGTCATGGCTCGTTAAAACCTAAATATGCTTGTTTTAAAGCGTGAGAACTTTTTGTCGACGTTGCTACATAACACCAGTTCGTATCACTTGTGCATTCTTGTATTGGATTGTTACATCTATTAATGTTGAAGTGAGTTGTATTGCCAAGACAATCGTAGTCCCAAAACCAAAGAGTGCCATCGGTTTTTAATCCGGCGGTAGTAGGTTTACCTCCCACAGAAACTTGACACCAATTTGTTGCAGAGCACTGTTCTTGTATAGCACTGCAAGCGTTTCCTCCAGTGCTCAATCCACCGCTTCCCCATCCCCATAATGTTCCATCTGTTTTGATTGCCCGCACGGCATATCCTTCTCTACATACAGATGACCAATTTGTTGCCGAACAAAATTCTCGAACCGGAGACGAGTGGTCAGTAACACCAGAGGTATACACTCCATTTGAACCAACACCATTATGACCTACGCTCCAAAGAGACCCGTCTGTTTTTATTGCTGACCTTCCATAAAAACCATAATTAACAGCACACCAATTAGTACTTGAGGTATATTCTCGAGTGAGTGTGGTACGGTTTACTGTATCACCCATTCCAAGTAAACCGTAACCATTATGACCAATGACCCACATACTACCATCTGTTTTAATTGCTGACGATTGACAAAATCCTTGTGAACCAGTAGACCAATTTGTTGAACTAGTACATTCTTGAACTGGAGAACATCTTGTAGTAAATGTTCCATCCATTAATGCATAACAATAATTTGATCCAGTTCCCCACATGGTTCCGTCTGTTTTGAACCAAAAAGCATTACAATTACCAAAGTTCTGTGGAGATTTTGTAATATAACACCAATTTGTGCTTGATGTAACTTCTTGTACTGGTGAAACAATAGATGCTACAGTAGTGCCAACACCAAGAACACCAGAATTATTTCCACCCCAACCCCAAATAGTACCGTCATCTTTAAGTGCGTTTACTCCTGTGGAACAAGAATATCCTACAAAAATACCTGACCAATTTGTTGCCGAACAAAATTCTCTAATTGGTGAACTAAAACAATCTGCCCCAGCAGTTGCGATTGTAGGATTTCCTAAATTACAACAAAGATTTGATCCCCATCCAAATAAGTGTATCTGTGTTAACACAGTAGTATCATAATCGTTTGTCCACTCGCCACCATTCGAATAACGATACGCACTAATATCATTGACAAAAATCATACGTCCTTTGTTAAGCTCCGCTGATGGAAGTGCAGCAATACACGCAACAGATTCTACGGAATTTTCAGTAAACAAACCTGATATTTGTGCAAGCTCACGTGTAGTGGCTGCGGTAATGCATGCGTTTGCTTGAGAATGAATACAGGAATTTCCAATTGGCATAATTTAAAGACCTAACAATGCAATCGTTCTTGCGTAATCGTCTGCCGAGGCGGGTAAGTTTGTTAAAGCAGAACCATCACCACTAAATGCTGTTGCGGTAGCTGTGCCTGTTATTGTGACACCACTTGCGTTTGTTGCTAACTTTACTCCACCATCGGCACCACTGTTTGTGCTATAATCACCCCAATGCATTTCAGCAGCACCAACGGATCCGTCTGCTACAAAATAGTTAGCAATGCCTCCTGATCCGTTATCACTTTGAATTTTAACATCGTAGTCATTAGCGCTGTTACGAATTAAAAGATCTGATGTACCATCATTTTCTATAAAGCTATTACCAAAGTGATATATTTTAAGATCATTTCCAGTTCCCAACATTATCATTTTATCAGTGGACCCGTCACTATCATCAAGTTCAATATTACCTGATACTGCGATATTGCCTGTTACGGTAATACCAGTGCTTTCTGTTTGAAGCTTATTGGAACCCCCATAATATAGCCTCACCTGCCCTGTTGATGCTATCAACTCAATAGTATTGCCGCCTGTCCCTGCATTGATGTCAATATTGTTGCTGGCACCCGACGATACAATCAATTTTCCATCACCACTTTTCACGACGCGAGAATGGTTCCCATCGTGATATATTTTAAGATCATCACCAGTTCCCAACATTATCATTTTATCAGTGGACCCGTCACTATCATTAAGTTCAATATTATTAGCTACAGTTATTTTACCATTAACATGAAAGCGTTGTATTGAGCCATCAATTGTCATTAGGGAGTTTTGAACGCCACCTCTATAAAATATTAACTGATTGCTAAAGTTGAAATACGTGTCGTCAGCGGTCGCGCCCGTAATTTGAAGAATACCATCGCTTTCACGGCGAATATTAGCACCACCACCAAAATCTAGTCTTGATCCCTCTGAGAAAAGAAACTCATCCTCAGAAGTATCCCAAGTAACTCCGCTATGATTAGTACCTGCAAAGAATACGTCACCTACGGAGGTATGAACATCCCCCCAGGCTGTACCATTGTATGCCTCAAAAACGGTATCTTCTGAATTAAATCTTATCATTCCAGCCGCGGCGCTTATTGCACCACCTTGGGCTGTAGTACCTACTGGTAACTTAAGAGCTCCGGTTCCAGCGAGCGAGACAAACGACGTTTCATCGTTGATGATCGTCGTGCCTGAAATCTTAATCGCCATCTTCGCGTCCTTTCTTTATTGGATACTCGGCTAATGATACTATTTATAATCTTTTTGTTTTTACCTTCTCTATAATATCAGGAATCGTGTCTTCATCTATTGTTTTAAATTTAAGATCATATAATTTTGGTGGTTCAAATTGTTCTTCCCAAGCAGCATTGCCACTATCTTTTTTTGTATCAACCCAAATTACAATATCAGGATTTAAAATATCTCGACTATCTTCAAGAGGACAACTCATGTCAATAATAATGTTATCAGAACGGTTCTTTCTAGCTATCTCTAGAACCCTGTAGGTATGTCTGGATTGGCCATCTATACTGTAATCTATATCCTTTGCCTTAACTCTTTCTTCTTCTGAGTTGATGTACAGGCTCTCTGGTAATGCTTCGTGTAGCTTTTTAGCTAATTCAGTTTTACCTTGTCCTGGTCTACCCATTATGAGAATACGAAGAGAACGATCAGTTAGAAGGCGATAATATTGTACTAATTTGCCTTCATCAAGCGAATGGAACATCCATGGCCTAAAGAATACACCTTGGTTTTCTTCCAAAACAACATTCGTTTCAATATTCCATTCCATTAGGTTACGATAATTGTATTCCCATCCGTCAAGAGCAGATTTAGAATCAACCTCGCCGTTCTCTCCAATTCCATCTTTTAAATGATGAAACATATTAAATGTGGTTTTTTCAAGAGCAATTATAAAACACCATTCGTTAAGAGTTTCAAAATCTTCAAAGTGAACAAATTGTTTTGGTCTACGAAACAATCCAGATCTATTCTGATCTATAATAACTTTTTCACCAAGGACTCGACTAAAGATCGGCTCAAGACCGCGTTGTATCATATTAAATCCTTGAATTTCGTATCCGTAACTCTTTTCGGTATAATTTAAGTTACCTACGATATATTTAAATTTATTTGCTTCCTCGTCGGTATAGAATCCATCAGCATGGATCAGCTTCACCATCGCTCTGTTCGACATCTTCTATGCACTCCTTCATAATTTCTTCTGCTATTGTTTTATAAACTAATCCTATTGGACCTTCTTGATCTGTTAATGTAACAGGAGTCCCACTATCAGAATCAACACGTATTTTTGTGTTCAACGGTATTCTTCCAAGAACCTTTGCACCGTATTCTTCTTCTAATTTTTTTGCGCCGTCTTCTCCAAAGATATGATCCATCTGACCGCAATTACTACAAATATGAACACTCATATTTTCAACTATACCAAGTATTTCAATATTTTTAGAACGAAATATATCTATACCTTTTTTACAATCTATGAGTGCGACATCTTGCGGAGTCGTTACAATTAATGCTTTTGCTTTAGGAACCTTATCACACATTGCAATTTGAATGTCGCCAGTTCCCGGTGGCATATCCACAATAAGATAATCTATTTCTCCCCAATTTGTTTCAAACAACATCTGCTGTAATACCATAGCTGCCATCGGCCCGCGCCATGATAAAGCTTGACCTTGTTTTACTCTGCTTGCAATTGAAGTAATTTTAATATCATGTGAAAGAAAAGGCTCTATCCAAACACCGTTTTGAGATATAGTAATTGGAGATCCGTCTTCTAATCCAAACATCATGAATTGGCTTGGGCCGTAAATATCGGCGTCAAGCATTCCAACTTTATTTCCTAAGAGAGATAAGGATGCTGCAATATTTGCAGCTGTGGTGGATTTACCAACTCCACCTTTTCCAGAAGAAACAAGAATAACGTTCTTTACGTTATCCATTCCTAGTTTATTCTTGTTAAACATAATCTGTTCACTCCTTCACATATTATAATAACTTATGTATTATTTATATTAAGGAGTGAAATCTAAATCATCGGTAGCAACCATTCCATATAATTTTTCAAGACCGCAAAATCTTTGATATTCAACTTGCTTCCATGCGTTTCCTGCACCAAAAGGTATAGGTTTAGTGTCCCATGCATAAGCTGTCCAACCAAGCAAACCATTACAATTTGATCCAGTAACCCAAAGTGTTCCGTCGTCTCTTATACCGCCAGTATTCATAAATCCTTTTGAAACATATTTCCAATTTGTAAAACTTTGAGATTCTTGAACTGGAGAACAATAGTCGCCGGCGAGAACATTGTTACCATTACTACCGCAACAATCTCTACCCCAAACCCAAAGTGTACTGTCTGTTTTAATTGCCGCTCCACCCTGAGCTCCAACAGATACAAAACACCAATTTGTTGAAGATGAAGCTTCTTGAGCGGGGCTTGACACGGCAGCAACGCCGCCACTGAAATCTGTTCCAACACCAACTTCTCCGTGTATATTATATCCCCAACCCCATAATGTTCCGTCGGTTTTAATTGCAGATACATTTTGACCTCTGCCACCAGCCGCAATAAAACACCAATTTGAAGACGAAGTAATTTCTTGAATTGGAGAACTATAACAGGTTGCGCTATTGTTCCTGCCCATAACGCCGTTTTGGCCACCCCCTACTCCCCAAAGGGTACCGTCTGTTTTAAGAGCATGCGTTGCATGAAAATTACCTACCGCTTTCCACCAATTAGTTGAACTTGTACACTCTTGTACGCCAAAAGCACACGCACACGGTGATACTGTTTCTGCACAACCTATGCTTAATTCGCCAAACCTATTACTACCCCACGTCCATAGTGTTCCATTATTTTTAATTCCACCACCGTGAAATGCTCCTACAAATACATCAACCCAGTTTGCATAATCTGAACATGTATTACCCCAAGCCTCTTGTACTGGAGAATAATTTATACCGCTTTCACAAGATGCATTAACACCTAATGTCAAAAAACAATTAAGTCCCCATGTCCATATGCTATTATCTGATTTTAATCCAGCACCCCAATATGCACCTTGACAAACTTTTTCCCAATTAGTTGATAAAGAAGCCTCTTGTGTAAGAGAACACGAAGGACTAAGATAGTTTGATACACCAATACCTAATTCACCATATGCTTGGCATCCAATTGTACATATTACGTTTCCGCCGCTTTTAAACCAAGTCCGCGGTGCCATAATTGTATCTAAGTCAGGAGAATCTACATTAGAACCTTTTATAAAACCTGAAGAACCTACACATGTATTTTCTACCATCTTAATTTATCCTTTGATAGCAAATGTCGCAAAGCTTCTTGCCGCAACATCACACCAAGTTGTTAAACTATGAAATTCTTGAACAGGAGAACATGAAAATACACCATTAGTACCTGTCTCGCCACTAAAAGAAAAGTTTGTCCATCCCCAAAGAGTTCCATCTATTTTTAATCCCATCATATGAAAACATCCTGAAGCTTTACACCACCCATATGATTGTGAAAACTCTTGCACTGGAGATGAAAAACTAGTTGTTTGTGCGCCGGGCCCAACAACAAAGCGTGTGCCGTTTAATCCCCATCCCCAAAGAGTTCCTTCATTTTTTATAGCAATTGCAGTTCCATTTGCATGGTGGGAAAAACACCAATCTGTAGATGATGTTGTTTCTTGAGTTGGGCTAGATCTATTTACACTCGTATTATCGCCAACTTCGCCTGCACAATTTCCACCCCAAGCCCATAATGTTCCATCTGTTTTAATTGCAGATTGTGCTCCAGTCTTAGTTAAACCAACAAAACACCAATTTGTTGCGGATGAAGCTTCTTGAACAGGGCATAAAAAACATACACTATCCGAACAATTAACACCAAGATTTTGGGAA
>Ga0181594_10004216_pt1 | contig 12859 bp, 8 predicted proteins | sample 071ome_18_FD_145603 | JGI IMG/M metagenome (GOLD analysis project Ga0181594, IMG submission 145603) | Coastal salt marsh microbial communities from the Groves Creek Marsh, Skidaway Island, Georgia - 071413BT metaG (spades assembly) | ecosystem: Environmental > Aquatic > Marine > Intertidal zone... | reverse complement strand
CGTTCCGGAAACCTGGGGCGTCCAGCGCCACCAAAGGGACGCGCCGCCCGGTTCGCCGGCGTGCATGGGTTCGCCGGGCTCCGCGCCGGCCCCGGCGTTGGCGTCGGTCACGCTGAAGCTGGAGCCTGACAGGAGGGCGGCGTCGGCGAAGGCGGCGTTGGCGTTGGCGACCGTGAGATTGAGCGTCGCGGTTCCGGTTGCGCCCTGGTAGCCGTCCACGGCAAATTGGTAGGTGTGGCCGGCGAAGGCTTCGAAGGTGAGGCTGCTGGTGTTGTTGCCGCCGCTTTGGTCGTCGCTGGCGACCGGTTGGAGGTTGGCGACGTCGTAGCCCGTGTAGACCGCGAGGAGGGTGTCGAAGTCGCTGCCGATCGTGTCCAGTTGAACGGTCCCTGAGACGGGCGCGATCCAGGACCACCAGACGGACGAGGCGCCGGCGTCGCCTGCGTGGTCGGGTTCGCCGGACTGTTTTGTGCCGGCGCTGGTGGATTGGGCGGTCGATAAGGAAGAGGCGTGCAGGTAGATCGCGTCCGAGAGGTTGTCGTTGGACGGGGCGGTCTGGGCCTGAGCCTGCAGAGCCATGAACAGGATTAGGACACCCAGCGCCCATCCGAGGCGGGAAATCGGGACGCCATCGCCGTTGGCGACGGGTCTGGAAAGGGGAAAGAAGAAAGAATGGATATTCCCGTGGCCTGAGAAAGGCTTGGTTGGGGACCCTGGCTTCCCGATCGGAATCATGTGCGACGATTGACATGGGCGCCTTGGCGCCTACGGCCGCCCGAATAACACGCCTGAATCAATACATTTACAATCAGAAAAGGCGGGCGGGTGTCGCGGGTTCTTGCATCAATCGCTGGACAGGACGGCTGGGTTGCGTGTAATTCAGCGGGCAGTGGCGTCTGCTCCTTTTTGAATGTTTCCCATGAAAAACAAGACCTTCCTCCGAACCCTCCTCTTCACGCTGGCGACAGTGGTCGCCGCCCACGCAGACTGGAAACAGTGGCGGGGGCCGACCGGGCAGGGCCATGCTGAGGCGAATCTTCCGCTCAAATGGAGCGAGACCAAGAATGTCGCCTGGCGGACAGAGGTCCCGGGCAAGGGCTGGTCCTCGCCGGTGATCGAAGGCGAGCAGATCTGGTTGACCGCGGCGCATGAGGTCGAGGCGACCGAGGCGGAGAAGGCCGAGCGGCTGAAGAGTAATACTGGAAGCCAGCCCGTAGTCGTGCTCTCGCTGGTGCGCCTTCACGCCATCTGTATCGACAGGAATACCGGACAACTGCTCCACGATTTCGAGATTCTGCGGAAGAAGGATCCGCAGTGGTCGCACAAGCTCAACAGCTACGCCTCGCCGACGCCGGTCATTGAGAACGGGCGGCTCTATTGCCACTTCGGCTCCTATGGCACGGTCTGCGTCGATACCGGGAAGGCGAAGGTCATCTGGACAAACCAGGACCTGCAGGTCGCCCATGAAAACGGCCCGGGCAGCACGCCCGTTCTCTGGGACGACAAGCTCATCTTCCACATGGATGGCAGCGATCAGCAGTACATCGTCGCGTTGGACAAGGAGACCGGGAAGGTCGCCTGGAAGACGGACCGCAGCGGCGAAATGAATGACAATCTCCAACTCAAGAAGGCCTACGGCACGCCCATCGTATTGAACGTGAATGGCAATCCGGTCGTGTTCTCTCCGGCCGCGGACTGGCTCTATGGCTACGATCCGCGGAATGGGAAGGAACTTTGGAAACTGAACTATGGCGCGCTGGGCTTCTCCATTGTCCCGAAACCGGTCGCCGGTCACGGGATGGTCTACCTGAGCACGAGCTTCATGAAGCCGCAGTTGCTGGCGGTGAAGTATGAAGGCGTCGCGAAGCCGGAGATTGCGTGGAGCTTCAAGCGCAATGTCTCACAACAGCCTTCGCCGATCCTTGTGGGCGATGAGATCTATTTTGTGAGCGACCGCGCGGGCATGGTGACCTGTGTCAACGCCCTGACCGGCAAGGAGCATTGGCGGGAGCGCATCGGCGGCACGTATTCCTCATCGCCGACCCACGCGAATGGCCGCATTTATTTTCACAGCCGCACCGGCGACACTACGGTTTTGCAGGCTGGCAAGACTTTCAAGAAGCTGGCCAAGAACTCGCTCAATGGAGAGCTCATGGCGACTGCCGCAGTCGATGGCGACGCGTTGATCCTGAGGACCGACAAGGCGCTGTATCGGATTGAGGAGTAGGAGGGGCGTTTTTCAGGCCCATGGGGTCGGCCCCTTGGGCCTCGCAGATTGGGGCCTTGGCGTTGTTCGTGCCGCGCAATTTGAACGCAATTCGGTTGAAGTTCACAACGAGCGCGGCATATTGATCCCAATGACAAAGGAGAACCTGCATAGCGCAATTGAATCAAATCGGGCGTTCGTGATCTCCATGGCGGACGGTAAGGAGTATGCCGTTCCGCATCGAGATTTCATCTCGTTTACGCGCAAGGGGACAGCGGTGATCGTCTCCACCGAGGATGACAGAGTTCATATACTTCCGCTTATCACGATGACCGGCATCTCGCAGGACAGTTCGGTCGATGCGCGATGAATCGGGCGCCGACAGGGCATCTTTTTCATCACAGAGGGCTCAGAGGGAAGGAGAACCACCGAGGGAAGAAATGTATTCCTCTGTGGTTCTCGGTGGCCTCGGTCTCAATAACTGGGCGAACAATTCGACCAAAGCTCCGGTCCGCAAACGAGTATGAGCCTCCTCACATCGGCTGCTACGAGCTGGTGGAATCGTCTCCAAACATCCCTCTCAAGTTCTTCCCATAGGGCGCTGTCACGATCCCCTTCTCGGTGATCAGTCCGGTGACCAGTTCATTCGGCGTTACGTCGAAGGCCGGATTGCGGGTCTTGATCTCCTCGGGCGCCGTGCGGCGATGGCCGAAGTGGCAGACTTCCTCGCCGTCGCGCTCCTCGATCGGGATGTTGTCGCCTGAAGGCGTGTCCAGATCCACGGTGGATGAAGGGCAGGCGACGTAGAAGGGGATCTTGAAGTGTTTGGCGAGAATGGCAACGCCGAGCGTTCCGATCTTGTTGGCGACATCGCCGTTGGCGGCCACGCGGTCCGTGCCGGTGATGACAAGATCGATCAGGCCTTCGGACATCAGGTGGGCGGCCATGTTGTCGGTGATCAGGGTGACGTCGATGCCGGATTGCTGAAGTTCCCAAGCGGTGAGGCGCGCCCCTTGGAGCAGGGGGCGGGTCTCGTCGGCATACACTCGGAAGTTTACGCCGCGGCTCTGGGCGACATACATGGGGGCCAAGGCGGTGCCGAGTTCGGAAGTGGCCAGGGCTCCGGCATTGCAATGGGTGAGAATGCCCATGCCTTCCTCGATCAGCGGTGCGCCGTGCTTGCCCATGCCGAGGCAGAGTTGCCGATCCTCCTCGTGGATGGCTTCCGCTTCGGCTGTCAGCGCCTCGAAGATGGCCTCGGTCGATTGGGCGTTTAGGGAGGCGGCCTTGGCGACCATGCGACGGACAGCCCAGCCGAGATTGACGGCGGTCGGGCGGGAACTGTCGAGGTAATCGGCCTGTTTCTTCAGTTCGGCGATGAAGTCGTCCGGCGGCAGGTCCTGCTTGTCGCGCATCGCGACCAGCAGGCCGTAGGCGGCGGCAACGCCGATGGCGGGCGCGCCGCGAACCTTGAGTTGCTTGATGGATTCCCAGACCTGTTCGACGGTCTCCTGCTTTTCTTCAACGGTTTCCAGTGGAAGCCGGGTCTGGTCGAGCAGGTAGAGTTCGCCGTCAGCCCAGCGGACTGCGCGAGGGAGTTGGTCGGCGGTGAGTTGTTTGGTCTCGGACATGGGGTGGGGGATCAGGCTTGCGACAGCGATTACCCTCAGAAGCTCCAAATCCCAAGCTCCAAATCCCAGAGAAGCTCCCAGCTCCAAATCTCAAATCCCGATTGTCGGTCAATTCGCTCGACGGTAAAATGACTGCGTGGGGCGGGTCCGGTTCGATTTGGAGCTTTTTTGAGATTTGGAGCTTGGAGCTTGGGATTTTCGCCTCTGTCACCTTGCTTGGCAGATGGCGCCCAACTTTGTTTTGCTGAATTGCGGCATTGACCCGTTGGCCAAAGAATGAGATTTCCATTCGCTCCGATTGGCTCCCTCGTTTTCAGAAATCATGAAAGAAAAGCATCGTCCTTCGTTGAATTCCTTCGTCCTCCTGACGGTTGCGGTCGCGCTACTGGCGTCGTCTGCGCTGGCCAACCCTGTCAAGTATCCCGCGAGCAAGCCGGCCAAGGGCAAGAAACTCGTGCTGATCGCCAGCGATCACGAGTATCGCTCGGAGGAGACGATTCCAGCCCTGGCCCGTATCCTCGCCAAGCGTCACGGGTTTGACTGCACTGTGCTGTTCGGGTTGGACGCCGACGGCGAGATTGAGGGAGGTGTCTCCAACATTCCGGGCCTCGAGGCGCTGAAGGACGCCGACGGCATGGTGATCTTCACCCGTTTCCTCGCGTTGTCGCCGGAACAGATGAAGCATATCGACGATTACCTGAACCGGGCGGGACCGGTGGTCGGATTGCGCACGGCGACGCATGGATTCAATTACAAGCCGGATGCGGCGAAGGACCCTTACTTCAAGTATCACTTCCGCTACGAAGGCAAGGATTACAACGCCGGCTTCGGACATCAGGTGTTGGGGCAGAGCTGGGTGGGGCACTACGGCCGCAACCATCAGCAAAGCACCCGCATCTCCATCGTCCCCGAGCAGGCCAAGCATCCGATCCTCCGCGGCGTGAAAGATATTCACGTGCAGGCCGGCGGCTACAATGCCGAACCGCAGAAGGACTGGAACATCCTGACCATGGCGCAACCGTTGATGAGCATGGAGTTCAACGGCAAGCCGGATGAGAGCAAGCCGCCGATGGCCAGCGAGTGGACGCGTCACTACACCGGCAAGAATGGCAAGAAGGGCCGCGCGTTTACGTCGCTGTATGGCGCTTCGGAAGATCTCCTGAATGACGGCTATCGTCGCATGATCGTCAACGGCGTCTATTGGAGTATTGGCTTGGAGGATCAGATCAAGGCGGATTCGGACATCGCGTTCGTCGGGCCGTACAAGCCGAACACGTTCCGCAACAAGGGCTACGCCCGCGGCATCAAGCCGGCCGCCTACAACGGGTTCACCAGTCCGATCCCGGCGAACAACAATGTGTCTGTTCCCGCCAAGCCCAAGCGCGTCGCCAAGGCGAAGGGCGCCAACAAGAAGAACAATCGCAAAGCCGCCAAAGCCGCGCCCGCCAAGCCCGCCGCCCAGGGAGCCAAGACCGCCGCCCAGGGCGCCAAGACCGCCCGTTACGTCCGAATCCAACTGCCGGGCAAGAAACGCATCCTGACGCTGGCCGAGGTGGAAGTCATCAACAGCGGCCAGAACGTGGCCCGCGGCGGCAAGGCGACGCAGTCCAGCACGCATGGCGGCGCCGGAGCCGACCGCGCCATTGACGGCAACAAGGATTCCGACTGGGGTAAGGGCGGGCAGACCCACACGGTCAACGCCGGCGAGAAAGAGCCCTGGTGGGAACTGGATCTCGGCAAGGACGTTGCCGTGGAGAAAGTGCAGGTTTGGAACCGCAAGGGGTTCGAGAGTCGTTTGGACGAGTTCTCGGTGACGCTGCTCGACGCCAAGCGCAAGACTGTCTTCGAGAAGGCGAAGATCGCGGCGGGCGAATCGGTCGTCGTGGACGTCAGCGCCAAGGGCAAGTTGGCCTACCTCACTTTTGCGGGCAAACCGGGCGCTTCCATCAGCCGCGGTCGCGTGCAGCCCACGGACGTGGAGCCGGAGGTCTCGGAGATTCCGGCGAACTACCGCGATCCGCTGCCCTTCAAATTCAACAAGGGCGACACCATCGCCATCCTCGGCAACGGCCTGGCCGATCGCATGCAGCACGACGGCTGGATGGAGACGTTGATCCAGAGCGAGTTGGCGGATCACCGACTCGTCTTCCGCAACATGAGCCTCACCGGCGACCGGCCCAACAATTACCCCCGGAGCAAGGGCTTTACGCCCATGACGCGCTACCTGCAGGACGTGAAGGCGGACGTGGTCTTCGCCATGTTCGGCTACAACGAATCCTGGGACGGCCTTGAGAAGGCGGACGCCTACAAGGATCTCTTGATCGACTTTGTGAAGCAGACCCGGGGCTCCAAGGCCAACGGGAAGACTTATCCCCGCATTGTGCTCTTCAGCCCGATTGCGTTTGAAGACCGGAAAGATCCCAATCTACCGGGTGGCAAGGAGCACAATCAGCGGCTTGCCGCCTATGCCAAGGCCACCGAGGCGGCGGCCATGGAGGCGGGTGTCGCCTACGTCGATCTCTACACCCCGAGCGCCAAGCTGTTCGCCGCCAAGGGCGTTCCGTTGACCATCAACGGCATCCACCTCAACGAACAGGGCAACCGTCGGGTGGGTGAAATGATTGCGTCGTCCCTGTTGGGGCGTGAGATCAACGCCTCGGCGGAGCACGAAGCTCTGCGCCAGGCGGTGTTGGACAAGAACGTGCATTGGCACAATCGCTATCGCGCCACCGATGGCAACGACGTCTGGGGCGGTCGTTCGACCTTGAAGTTCGTCAATGACCAGACCAACGCCGAAGTGCTGCAGCACGAGTTGAAGATGTGGGATGTGCTGACGGCCAATCGCGACCAGCGCATCTGGGCCCGCGCCAATCATACCGACATCAAGGTCACCGACGACAATGTCCCGGCCCCGATCAAGGTGATCTCCAACGTCGGCGGCGGCAGTCGCAGTTCCAATGCCATGAAGGAGGGCAATCTCAACTATGTCAGTGGCGAGAAGGGCATCGATTTGATGGCAATGAGAAAGGGGTTTGAGATGAATCTCTTTGCCGATGAGAAGCGTTTTCCGGGGTTGGTCAATCCGGTTCAAATGCAGGTCGACACCAAGGGTCGGCTCTGGGTTGCCGCCTGGCCGACCTATCCCAAGTGGGAACCGCTGAAAGAAATGAATGATTCGTTGATCATCCTGCCGGATGACAACAATGACGGCGTGGCCGATCGCGCCATTGAATTCGCCCGGGTGCACAACCCGCTTGGATTCGAGTTCTGGAATGGCGGCGTCATTGTCACTTCCATGCCGGATATCCTGTTTCTCAAGGACACGGATGGGGACGACAAGGCCGATGTGCGCGAGGTGCTTTTCCAAGGCATCGGCTCCTCTGACACGCACCATGCGGCGAACAACATGATCTACGGTCCGGATGGCGGCATCTACTGGCAGAGCGGCATTTTCCTGCAGCACAATCACGAGCATCCGTGGGGACCGAACCTGGCCGCCACGCAGTCCGGCATGTATCGCTTTGATCCCCGCCGATACACCATCGCCCTCCACGGCGCGAACAGTCCGAATCCGCACGGCATTTCGTTTGATCGTTGGGGCTACCATTATGCCACCGACGGCACCGGCGGGCGCGCCTACCAGGTGCGTCCTGAAGGCGCGGGGTGGAAGATGCATCAATTGCTGGTGAAGGAGGTTCGTCCCGTTTGCGCCAACGAGATCATCTCCAGCGCGAACTTTCCGGAGGATATCCAGCAGGACTTCATCCTGTGCAATGCGATCGGCTTCCTGGGCATTAAGGAATACAAGCTGCATCGCGACGGCGGCTACGAGCTCACCAAGACCGAGGGGCGGGGCAAGAACGCCAAGCAGGTCAAGTCGACCACCAAACTGGGCGAGGCTTGGGGCGTGCCCAATGGCGGCGATCTCAAGGTCGACAAGGTCCTCCCCGACGGCACGACCCAGACCGAGGAATCCAAGGGGCTGATGATGAGCGGCGACAAGAACTTCCGTCCAACCGACGCCATTTTCGGCGAGGATGGCGCGCTCTACATCTCCGATTGGCACAACGCCATCATCGGGCACATGCAGCACAATGTCCGTGACCCCAACCGCGATCACAAGCACGGTCGCATTTACCGCATGGTCGCCAAGGGGCGCCCGCTGCAGAAGCCGGTCAAGATCGACGGCCAGCCCATCATGGCGCTGCTGGACAACCTGAAGCACCCGGTCGACGGCGTTCGGCATCGCACCCGGGTGGAGTTGAGCGAGCGCGATCCGAAGGAGGTCATCTCCGCGACCAAGAGCTGGATGAAGCAGTTTGATCCCAAGAAGAAGGAGCACGCGCATCATCTGCTCGAGGCGCTCTGGTTGCACCAGGCGTTCAATGTCCGGGACGGAAAGTTGTTGAACGCGTTGCTCACCTCTCCGGAGCCGCACGCGCGCCAGGCGGCGCAGACCGTGCAGCACCATTGGTACAACGCCGATCCCGCTGCGGGCGCCGGCCAAACGCAGGAGAAGGTCGTCGAGGTCGTGCAGAAATCCGGCATTCTCAAGGACACGGATGAGCTCACCGAGATCCGCATCGCGACGGTGGTCGAGAAGATGCAGTACGACATCAAGGAACTGACCGTGAAGGCGGGCAAGAAGATCAAGCTGACCTTTGCGAACCCGGACTTCATGCCGCACAACATCGTGCTCACCCAGCCCGGCAAGCGCGACACGGTCGCCATGGCCGCCATGACCCTCGGCGCGAAGGGTTTCGAACTCGGGTTCGTGCCGCCCAGCAAGGATATCATCTGGGCCAGCAAGCTCCTCGACCATGGCAAGGAAGAGGTCATCGAGTTCACCGCCCCAACCAAGCCCGGCGACTACCCCTACGTCTGCACCTTCCCCGGCCACCACATCCTCATGCGCGGCATGTTGAAGGTTCGGTAGAGCGGAGAAGTGTTCATGGAATTGCGGGCGGTCATTGACACGAATGTCTTGATCGCGGGCATGCGGAGCTCTTTGGGAGCTTCGCATGCAATCCTCTTGGCGATCCGCCGCGGGGAAGTGATCCCCGTTTTCCGTCCCTTTGATGATGGAGTAGGAGGAGGTCTCGAAACGATCTGGATTGCTTCTTCATTTGAGCGTTTCGCAGATCGAAGCGATGCTCGACCAGATCTGCAAACGAGGCGAAGAACAGCGGATCTTCTTCCAATGGCGGCCGTAGTTGCCCGATCCGGACGATGACATGTTGTTGGAACTGGCTTTGGCGTCCGGTTGCGGAACAATCGTAACTGCCAATGTGCGGGACTTCGCGCCGGTGGTTGAATTCGGAATCACCGCCCTTGAACCACGTGAGTTTGCGCGTATTCTACAAGAATCATGAGTCCGATCACGATCCAGATTCCTGACTACCTGCGCAAGCAGGTGGAGCGGTTGGCTGCCAAGGAAGGACTAAGCGTCGATCAGTTCTTCGCCACCGCGGCATCCGAGAAGCTCGCCGTGTTGGAGGCTGTGGATTACATCGGCGAACGCGCTGCGCTGCGCGAGCGATGCGGCGTTTGATGAAGCCGTATCACGGATCCCGGCCGCCCTGCTCGAGGGGGAGTGGGACGAACCGGCTTCATCGAGCGGTGCAGAGAGATAGGAATCCGCGAAAAGGGAGCGTGGGCGGCGGCGGTTCTGGTCGCGATTCCCAGTGTGCGTTCATTCCGCACATTCAGATAGGGCAGCGAGAAGATGGACCACGACGAGGCTATTCCCTTCATCTACATCAGCCTGGAAGCGGACGACGATGGGCCGGCCTACAAGTATTCCAGAGTTCCTCGTGAACTGATCGAACGCATGATGCGGACCCGTGTGTCGTCGATACGCATTTATCGTCGTGGAATTCAGGGCAAGTATGAGGAAACGGAGGTTGCGACGATGCCGTGAAGGAGTGGCTCAAGGGATGCCAGCCAAGCGCTTTCGTTCCGTTGGTGGTTTCGTTATGTTTCCACTCATGAAATCCGGACTCGCTCGTATTCCCGCTGTCTTGTTGGCTCTTTTCACGCTGACCGCCTTTGACGCATCCGCCGCGGAGGCCAAGCACCTCTTCATCCTCTCCGGCCAGTCCAACATGCAGGGGCATCGGCCGGATGAGGCGTTCACGCCGGCGGTTTCCCAGGCCTTGGGCAAGGACAGGGTGATCGTTGTTCAGGACGCTTTGGGCGGGCAGCCCATCCAGCGTTGGTTCAAGGATTGGAAGTCGCCTGAAGGCAAGAAGCCCGCCAAGACCGGCGATCTCTATGATCGGTTGATGTCCAAGGTGAAGCCGGCGATCGAGGGGAAGAAGCTGGCCTCGGTCACGTTCATCTGGATGCAGGGCGAGCGCGACGCGAAACAGCAATGGGGACCGGTCTACGAGCAGAGCCTGCGCGGACTGCACGCCCAATTGAGTAGGGACCTCGGGCGCGACGACGTAAACTTCGTGATCGGTCGGTTGAGTGATTTTGATTTGCAGAACAAGCGTTATCCGCATTGGACGATGATCCGTGAGATCCAGGTCAAGGTGGCGGAATCGGACCCGCGTTTCGCCTGGGTGGACACCGATGATCTCAACGACGGCAAGAACCGTCGCGGCAAGGCGATCTCCAACGACCTGCACTATTCCGCCGAAGGCTACAAGACCTTGGGCAAGCGGTTTGCGGAGAAGGCCTTGGGGTTGATTGGAAAGAGGCGTTGAGATCGGGGAGTAGGTCTCCAGGTCAGGTTCGTGTTCTCCAAGCGAACGCCAAACTCTGATTTGCGCGCCGCCCGTGAACACGAGGGGCCCTTCGGTTGGTGTTGGAAGTTCGGTCTTTACGTCGTTTTCCCCTTGGTTGAATTTCTGCCCGGGCGCTAGAGTCGGATCCGTGCGAATGAGTCAATCTCCCGTTCAAATCATCAATCGTCGGACGTTTCTGCGGGCCGCCGGCGTCAGTCTGGCGCTGCCGCAGATGGCTTCGTTGAGTCATGCATTGGGCGAAGCCAAGGCCAAACCCGCGGCTTCCGAGCGCATGCGGATGGTCTGCGTCGGCAACTCCTTTGGCATGTATCCGCCGGAATTCTTTCCCCGGAAGGAAGGACGGGATTTTGATCTGCCGCACCTGCTGGAGCCGCTGGCGGGACACATGGGGGGCTTCTCGGTCCTTCAGAATCTCGATCACGGCGTCAAGGGCGGGCACTTCGCGGTCCATTCCTTTCTCAGCGGCGTCAAAACCGAGGAGGCGAAGTCGATGCCCGAGGGCAACATCACCGTCGACCAACGCGCGGCGGAGCATGTCGGTTCCAGCGCGCGATTTCCGTCGCTCACGGTGGGTTCGGAGTCCGGGTTGCATGGCGGTTGCCGGATGAGTTGGACGCGGTCGGGTTCGCGGGTGCCTCCGATCGTCAGCCCCAAAGAATTGTTCAACAAGTTGTTCGTCGAAGACGCGCCCGCCGTGCGTCGCCGGGAGCGCGAGTTGATGCAGTTGAAGGGCTCGATCCTCGATGCGGTGAATGACGACGCCAAGTCCCTGTCCCGCCGCTTGGATGGTCGGGATCGGGACAAGTTGGACGAGTATCTGACCTCGGTGCGCGACGTGGAGAAGCGGATTGCGCAGCAGGAGAACTGGCAGAACATTCCGAAGCCCTCGGTCGATTATCCGCAACCGGAGTACAAGGGCATTGTGCAGGATTTGCCGGCGCTGTTTGACCTGATTGCCCTGGCGTTGCAGACGAATTCGACCCGGGTGGCGACGCTGGAGGTGGCGAGCCAAGGATTCAACACGAGGGATCTGGATGTGAAGGGCGGTTACCACTCGCTCTCTCACCACGGCAAAAAGCCCGAGGCCATCAAGTCGTTGCTCAAGATCGAGCGCCATCAGACCGAGCAATTCGCCCGTTTTCTCGACAAGCTCAAGGCGTTGTCGGCTGCGGATGAGGAAGGTTCCTTGTTTGACAACACCATGGTCTTGTTCGGCAGCGGAATGGGCAATGGCAACGCTCACACCAACACAAATCTTCCAATCATCCTGGCCGGGGCCGGGTTCCGACTTGGCGAGCACAAGGTGTATCCGACCAAACGTCGCGAGCCCCTCTGCAACCTGTTTCTGTCCATGCTGCAGCGATTTGGCGTCGAGACCGATTCGTTCGGCCGCAGCGAGGGGACGTTGAGCGGGTTGGATGTCGCTTGAAACAGGGGACGCTTCCGCGATGCAGTCTGGCAACCACGGATCGGAGCGCCGAGCATTGCTCGGCAGCGGCGTTGGGCAGGCATCTGTGCCGAGCAATGCTCGGCACCCCGAATGCGTGATTCTCGCCGGATTCCAATCCGTCCTTCGCATTGTTTTCCTTACGCTGACCGGCAGTGGATTTGTTGCGGCCAGCGCGGCTGCCGAACCGACAAAGGATCTGTCCCAAGCCCTCAACGCCTACTGCATCGATTGCCACGGTCCGGACAAGCAGAAGGGCGAGCGGCGCGTGGATCAGTTGACGTTTCCGTTGCCGGATGGCGATGCCGCGATGCTGGCGCAGGAGATTGTCGATCAGTTGGTGTATGGCGACATGCCGCCCAAGAAGGCGGAGCAACCGGGGGAGAAGGAGCGGCTGCGGTGGATCAATCAATTGCGCAATCAGATCCAACAATACCGTGAGAACTCGCAATCCGTCGGCGGCGAGACGGTCCTGCGTCGATTGAACCAGCGGGAGTATCGCAACACGGTTCGCGATCTTCTGGGCGTCAACTTGGACATGTTCGATCCTGCGCGGAATTTTCCCCGCGATCAGACGTCGCACAACTTCGACAATATCGGCGACGTGTTGACGACCTCGGGTTTCCTTTTGGACAGGTATCTGGACGCGGCGGACCAAGTGGTGGAGAAGGCCTTTGCGCCGGCGGAAAAACCGGAGGTGCGGAACTGGCATTTTACAGCGCCTTTCGAGCAGCAGCCCGAATTGATCCGGGCGCATAGGATGGCGTTCAAGTCCAAGTATCTCTGCATCCACGAGACCATCAATTCGGACCGGCACTGGGGC
>Ga0181594_10004214_pt1 | contig 12860 bp, 10 predicted proteins | sample 071ome_18_FD_145603 | JGI IMG/M metagenome (GOLD analysis project Ga0181594, IMG submission 145603) | Coastal salt marsh microbial communities from the Groves Creek Marsh, Skidaway Island, Georgia - 071413BT metaG (spades assembly) | ecosystem: Environmental > Aquatic > Marine > Intertidal zone... | reverse complement strand
GCCGAGATATCTGCCCCGAAAGTGAAATTGGAACTTCTCCATCTGTGGATCCGAGTCTGCTCTGGTAAACTGCGGCGATTGTAGCTCCGACCGGGATGGCTAAGCCAACACGGCGCCAGTGATCCGCCGAAGATCTCCCCGGCTGAACCATTTGCAGGCTGCGCCATCAAAGCAGCAGGATTTTTAACCAGGATCGATTTCGCCATGCCACGGTTTGTTGTTTTTTGTTTGTCATTTGCCCTTGTCCTCAGCCCCGGCTTCGCCCAGGAACCGGCGGAGCTTGAGAATGTCTCGCAGTTGAGGCAAATGGCAAATCAGGCGCACGCCGCCGGGGACAAGGAGGCATTTCGTGCCATCGTTACGCGGTTGCACGAACTGAGGCCCAACAACAGTGACTACATGTACCAGCTGGTGCTGGCGCACGCGGTCCTGGGCGACCGTGAGCAGGCTTTCAACATGATGGTCAATATGCAGCAGCAGGGGCTGTCGTACGACTTCAACGAGTCGCCCGAATCGATGAATCTCCGAGATACCAACCTGTATGAGTATCTGAATGACCTGATGGTCAAGGCGGGCCAGCCCTTGGGTGAATACGAAGTCATTGCCGCACTCGATTCCGCCCTGGGGCGGGTTGAAGCCATCGACTGGGATCCGACGCGAGAAGCTTTCCTGATTGGCAGCGTCACCAACGGCCGCTTGATGGCAGTCAGTGAGGGCGGTAGTTTCCGTGAGCTCATGCGCGCAGACCGTGAGAACGGATTGTGGGGCATTCATGACATCGTGGTGGACGCCGCCCGCAATCGCCTCTGGGTGATCAGCGCGTCGACGCGCGCTTACGCTGGCTATGATGAAACCGAGAAGGGCCGCTCAGCCTTGTTCGAATTCCAGCTGGACAGTCTCGATCTGGTGAAAAGTTATCCGGTTCCGGTCGATGGCTTACCCCACAGCCTGGGCAGTGCCGCCCTGTCTGCGACCGGCGACCTGTTCGTGGCTGACCACTCACTGCCGATCATCTATCTGTTGAAATCCGGGTCGGATCGCCTGGCGCCGGTCTTTGCGTCCAATGGCCTGGTCGCACTGCGCGGCATCGCGGTATCCGCCAACGGGGAGGTGGTCTACGCCGCTGATCGCGAGATGGGGGTGATCAGGCTGGACCTTCGCACCGGCAATGCCACTTCGCTGGCTCGTGCCCCGACGCTGAATCTCGGCGGCATCGACGGCCTGATGCAAGTCGATGGAGATCTGCTCATCATCCAGAACGGCATTCGCCCCCAGCGCATCATGCGCCTGGTGCTCGACGAGGCCGGTTCGCGGGTCATGGATATCGCGCCCGTCGTTGTTGCGCCCGAGGGGCTCGAGCGACCCACCTATGGCACCATCCGGGAAGATCAGCTGTTTTTCCTCGCCAGCGGCAGCAGAGCGGAAGGTGCTGCCGCGCCGCCGGTGGGACGGATTGCCCAGACGGGGATTGAAGGGTTGCGGAATATTGTGCCTCCGGATATGGAGCGCTTCCTGGAGCAGCAGGCCCGAAAGAGAATGGCGCCACCCGAAATCACGCCGGCGCCCGGCACGCCCTCGCAGGCCGAAGGGGATGGCGACGAACCTGAGGGCTGAATCAACCGGTTTGCAAACAACGCTGGCGTAGCATGCCACCAAATGACAACTCGTCGAACAGGCGATTGAGCCTGGCCTCATCCAGCATGCCGCGTGAAATGTCGGGATCGGACAGTGCTGAAGAAACGCCGGTATGGATTCCGGTCAACTGCCTGGCGAGATCGGCGGCTTCGCGATGGGTGTCGAGCTTGTTATGTAACGACTTCGCCCCTCGGATGCTCAGGTGCGGCACCTCTCCCAGTCGCTGCCAGAGTTCCTCCAGCGTGTCGAAATGCGCCAGCAGGGCGGAGGCCGACTTGGGCCCCACACCCGGCACGCCCGGAATGTTGTCCACCGAATCCCCGGTCAGGGCAAGAAAGTCAGCCATCTGCTCGGGCCATATGCCGAACTGCTCAAAAAGCTGTTGCCTGCCGAGCTTGCGGTTGCGGGCAAAATCCCACCAGTAATCGCCTTCTCGCACCACCTGGGCGAGGTCCTTGTCGCCCGTCACGACGCAAACAGCATGGCCCCGCTCGCGCCAGTATCCCGCCAGGGTGCCGATCAGGTCATCGGCCTCGTAGCGAGGATCGGCAAAACATTTCAGCCCCAGGGACTCGGCGATTTCTCTTGCCCATCCAAACTGACGCTTGAGTTCCTCCGGTGCCGGGTCCCGGTTGGCTTTGTAATCCGGGTAGATTTCGTTGCGATAGCTGGTGGTCAGTGACTCGTCGAAGGCGACGCCGACGTGACCGGCATCGGATTGCTCCAACAGGCTGCACAGAAAGCCGGTGAAGCCGTAGACGGCATTGGTGGGTTCGCCAGCGTGGTTGGTGAAGTCATCAGGGACCGAGTACCACGCCCTGAACACATAGATGCTGGCATCCACCAGGTAAACCGGCTCGGTACTCACGACAGCAGAGGTTTGCCTCGCTCTACGCGTTGACGCAGCACGCTGTTGCGCGGGAAGTGCTTGAGTAAAAAATCCATCTGGTCTGCCAGTATACGGCGTCCCTGCAGATATACGTACTCCGCGTGGGTGGGGGAGAATGGGATGGCCAGCAGCTGGATTCCCGCCTGCTCGGGTGTCCTGCCCGCCTTGTAGTTGTTGCAGCGCTTGCACGCGGTGACCACGTTGGTCCACGTATCCGCGCCACCCTGGCTGATCGGGTTCACGTGGTCACGCGAGAGCAAGTAGGCGGGAAACTGCTGGCCGCAGTACAGGCACATGCTCTGATCCCTGCGGAAAAGCGCTTTATTGCTCAGCGGGGGAACATAGCCCTTGCCGAAAAGGTGCTTGTGCGGATGACGGCCGCTGGTGGCGATAATGGCATTGACGTCGATGGAACTGCGCAGACCGCTGATGGCATTGATGCCTCCGCGAATGGAGAATACGGATCGCCCGAGCGCGTAACTGACCTGGCCCAGTGAAATGAGCCGAACCGCTTCCTGGTAGCCCACCCATTCCAGCGGCATGCCCGAAACGTCGGTACGCAGTACTTGTTGTTGCAGGTCCATGCTGGCGTCATCTTTACGCACTTTTGACTTAAACACAACATCCTGTGTCCATGTGACGGCGGGATAACCAGATATCGGCAATTCGAGGTTAACAGGCGTCGATCCGGGCGCCCCGGAAAAGAGACGGGCATGGCTTGGCCCGGCCCTGCTACCCGGCCCGCAGAACCTCCCGGCTAAGATATGGTCATACGCTGTCGCGAGCATGGAGAAATGTGGAATGAAAATAGCCCTGGCGACCCTGATGATTTTCCTGCCTTCGATGTCCTGGGCGGCGCTGCCCGCGGCGATCGAAGGACAACCGCTACCGTCTCTGGCCCCTGTTCTCGAGGAAGTCACACCTTCGGTCGTGAACGTCTATACGCAGACCCGGGTCCGGGTGCGCAGCCCCTTGCTGAGTGATCCGTTCTTTCGCCGATTCTTCAATATTCCTGACCGGCCCAGGGAACGGGTTTCCCAGAGCCTGGGTTCGGGGGTGATCGTGGACGCGGAACAAGGCTATGTGCTGACCAATAACCATGTCATCGAAGGTGCGGATGACATCGCGGTGACCCTGAAAGACGGACGCAGCATGGACGCCACGCTGATCGGCACCGACCCGGAGACGGATTTGGCCGTGATCAGGATTCCGGCGGAGGGCCTTCAGGAACTGCCCCTGGCGGACTCTGAACACCTGCAGGTCGGTGACTTCGTGGTCGCGGTCGGCAACCCGTTTGGCCTGGGCCAGACGGTCACCTCGGGTATCGTCAGCGCGCTGGGGCGTGCCGGGTTGCGTGGCCTGGAGTTTCAAAATTTCATTCAGACCGATGCTTCGATCAACCCCGGAAATTCAGGCGGCGCGTTGATCAATCTGCGTGGTGAACTCATCGGGATCAACAGCGCCATTTTTACGCCCAGTGGCGGTAATGTCGGTATCGGTTTCGCCATACCCTCGAGCATGGCGAGGTACGTGATGAGCCAGCTGGTCGAGTTTGGCGAGGTACGCCGCGGCACGTTGGGCCTGGTCGTACAGGATCTTTCGGGCGATCTCGCCGGCGCCTTTGGTGTGTCCAACGGCCAGGGCGTGCTGGTGGCCGAGGTGCTCGAAGGCTCCGCGGCGGAAGAAGCGGGCCTCCAGCCGGGTGACGTCATCATGACCGTTCGGGGGCGTGTGGTCAGCAGCGCTCAGGCATTCATGAACGCCGAGGGCCAGGTGCCGGTGGGGGAAACGGTTCGTGTGGGCTACTTCAGAGACGAGGAAGCACGGACGGCCGAATTGTTGATTCAGCCGACACCGGAACTCGAGGGCTCCGAACTCGACCGGCGGCTGGCCGGGGCCGTATTTACAGAACTTCCGGCAAAAATGCGCGACGGAATCAACGCGGGCGTTCTGGTGGCCGAACTCGAGCCCAAGAGCAGGCTGGCCTACGAGGGTTTAAGGCCGGGCGATGTGGTCACTGGAGCCAATCGGCAGCGGATCAGAAACCTGACGGAAATGCGTGAAGCCGTGCAAGGCCAGGCCGGACCGATCGTGCTGCAGATCCGCCGCGGCGGACGCGCCTATATTGCCCGTATTGACTGACCATCAGGTGTTTTGCATCCATGAGCCGGTTCCTTGTCGGCATGGCATGAAATAAACTGACCGGGTGACCGCAGAGGATCCAAACATGAGCTATACGCGCGACCACCAACGCTCCAGCATACCTTTGTTGCCCGTTTCTGAGGCGGAGTTCCCTGGCTGGCTGAAATCAGCTTCAAAGCGTCATCGCCGATGGCTGGAAAGCGCCGGTTTCAAGGCCAAGCCGGGCAAGTGGTGCGGCGTTCCGGATGAGCATGGACGGGTCGAGGCGGTTATTTTTGGCGTGGCAGAACGGGGCTGGTTGTTTCAGTTCGGCAACCTCGCCCGAGAACTGCCAGCCGGAAGTTACCGCCTGGTATCGGTCTGGAGTGACGATCAGCGTATTCAGGCCAGCATCGGCTGGGGGCTGTCCGCGTATCGGTTCAACCGATATCGGAGCAAAGATGCCCCGGAAGGGCCGAGCCTGCTGCTGGACGAGGACATCGCGGACATCGTGGAGCGGATGGTGGGCGCCCAGTGTCTTGTTCGGGACCTGGTGAATACGCCCACGGAAGATCTGGGGCCAGCGGAGCTGACGGCGGCGGTTACCCGGGTGGGTGATCTGTATGACGCCCAGGTCAAAGTGATTCAGGGGGATGACCTGCTGAATGAGAATTTCCCAGCCATCCACGCGGTCGGTCGCGCGGCGACACGAGCACCCAGGCTGGTGAGCCTGACCTGGGGTGATAAAGAACATCCAAGGTTGGCCCTGATCGGAAAAGGTGTGTGTTTTGACACGGGAGGGCTGGACATCAAGCCCTCGGCCGGCATGCGGCTGATGAAGAAGGATATGGGCGGCGCGGCCCATGTTCTGGCGCTCGCGCAGCTGATCATGCAATTTCGGGTGCCGGTCAATTTGCAGGTGCTTATCCCCGCGGTAGAAAACGCCATCAGCGGTAATGCCTACCGGCCGGGTGATGTGATCGACACGCGCAAGGGCCTGAGCGTCGAGATAGGGAACACCGACGCAGAGGGCCGCGTGATCATGTCGGACGCGCTGGCGTTGGCCTGCGAGGAAGCGCCTGACCTCGTGATCGATTTTGCCACTTTGACCGGGGCTGCCCGCATTGCACTCGGCGCGGACCTGCCGCCCGTGTTCAGCAATCATGAGGAAGTCGCGCAGGCCATCAGGGAGGCCGGTGAACGCGTCGAAGATCCACTCTGGGTGATGCCGCTCTATCAGCCCTACAACGCGCTTTTAAAGAGCGATATTGCCGACATCAACAACATCGGCAGCACCGCGTACGGGGGCTGCATTACCGCGGCGTTGTTCCTGGAGCATTTCGTTGACAGCAGCGTGCCTTGGGTGCATATCGACACCTTCGCCTGGAACCAGTCCTCGCGCCCGGGACGGCCAAAGGGTGGCGAGGCGCTGGGTCTGCGGGCGGTGTTCAATTATCTCCGCGAGCGCTACGGCTGAGCGCCTGCTGTATCCGTTGAACGCTAGAGCAATAAGAAACCGAGAATGGCCACCACGCTGGTGACAAAGGTCAGCAGCGTCACATAGCTCAGACCGATCAATGAGAACTTGGCGGTCGTCAGAAACCAGCCCTGCTGGTAAACCCTGCGCAGCGATATCAGCAGATACACGGGAATCCAGACAGCGGTCAGGTTGATGGCCCAGACCATGGTATCGGCCAGCCATCCCGTATCCGCCCAGATCCGCAGCAGATTGAACAGAAGAATCATGATGGCGCAAACGAAAATGAACGAATGGTTGTGCAGCGCATAGATCAGGTGTTCGATGTAGTAGCGCTTGGCAAAGGCGTACCAGAACTTGAACAGCAGGGCCACGACCGGCAGTAGCACGAACATGGTGGCGGGCAAGATGTCGAAGATCTGGTCCACGATGATGTTCGGGTTTTCGTTGATGCTCCTGGCCTTGGCCGGTGACTGTTCGATCTCATTGTTGATCCAGCGGTTGACGAACGCGGGCATGAAAGGAATCTCCAGCGGGTTGGTCTCTTTGTCCCAGGGCTTGTCGTTGACCATGATCTGATCGGCGGTGAATGCGTCCAGTTCGCTGTCTTTACTTTCGCCCATCGGCGGGGCGGCGCTCAGGCGCTCCACTATTTCCCCGGAATCCTCAATGCCGGCACGCTCCAGGGCCGCGCGCACTTCCTCCTGTTGCGTTTCATCCAATGGCTGATTGGCGCCGTAGGTGGAAATGTTGATATTGGGCTCGCCGGTCGCCGGATCGACATTCATGCCGACGTTGATGGCATTGGTTGATAGCGTTGCGGCGAGCAGAAAGAAGCCGATGGATGCGAATATGTACAGCCTTAAAGGGGGTGTATAGCGGAACCGGCGACCATCCAGGTAGTCACGTGTCAGCCTGCCTGGTTTGAATAAAAGCGGTTTCATGGTTCGCATGAAACGGGAATCGAGGTCCAGAAATTCCTCCATGAATTCGCGCAGCAGGGCCGGAAAAAACCGCATGAAATTTCGGTCAGGCTGACCGCAGTAATGGCAGAAAGGGCCAGCGAGCGAGGTGCCGCAGTTGAGGCACTGGGCCGACCCGGCCAGCCGCCCGGGCTTCAATGTCAGCGCGGGGTCGCGGGCCTCCAGCGCGCTGGCTTCTGCCAAGGCCTCTGCCCCGGCCTCTGCCTGGTTCTGAGTAAACGAGGCATCCTGAGAATGTTGGGTTTCATTCTGACTCATGCTTGCTCGCTCAACATGCCGTTTTCCCTCATCCACGATATCGTATCAAGCAGCAGGTCCCTTGGTGGGGTGAACCGGTAATTCAATTCGCGCTGCGCCCTGGAGGAGTCGCAATCGATGTGCTGTGTGATCATGGCGGCGGATTCCGGCGTCAGATCGGGTTCTTTTTTGCTCAGCATCGATCGGGTCTCGTAAAGCCTTGCCATCGCCCTGAGTAACCAGGCGGGTGATGCCCGAGCCGGCACCTTACGTCCAAGTATTTCGCCGGTCATTCGCACGAGTTCCAGGAACGCTATATTCTCTCCGCCCAGCAGGTAACGCTGCCCGGGCCGGCCGTGGTGAAAGGCCTGGACATGGGCCCTGGCCACCTCCCTGACATCGGAAAAGGCGCCTCCGCCGGATGGAATGCCGGGCAGCTTGCCGGTATCCACCAGTCGAATCATTCGTGACCAGTTGTGCCGGTCGCCCGGGCCAAGGATGTGCGCCGGATTCAGAATAACGGTGTCCAGCCCGCGCGTGGCTGCTGCATCGATCAACTCCTCGGCTGCCCACTTGGTCCGAACGTAATTGATCCAGTCCGCGTTATCGAGCCGCGCGTTCTTTTCAGTGAGTCGGCCCTGCTGGAAGCCCCAGACGATAAAGCTCGAAGTGTGGATCAGCCGGCCAGCCTGGCGCTGCTCGCAGGCACGGATCACGTTGCGCGTGCCATCGATATTGACGCGGGTCTGCGATTCATTCTGTCGCTTCCAGACATTGGTGCTGGCGGCCACGTGAAAGACGGCGTCGACCGTGGGGGGCATGGCTTCGCGCACTGACTCGGCGTCCATCACGTCACCCTGCCGCAACTCGATGTCGAGTCCATCCAGTTCCCCGAGCGGAGAATTCTTTCTCACCAGTGCGGTCACGGACCAGCCGTTCAGCGCCAGTTCACGCGCCAAGTGCGCGCCGACGAATCCGGTCGCACCGGTCATAAAAGCACTCAGCGTCATAGGTGCGAAAGCCTCATGTACAATGCAGCGTCTCCCCGAAGGCATCCGGCCCGTGCACAGTATAACCGCAGGAAAAGACCACTCCGCTGAAGTACGGCGAACGCTGGTGTTGGCCGCGCCGGTGATTGTGGGCCTGGTCTCGAGTTTCGGGATGAATTTCGTTGACACCGTGATGGCCGGCCGCCTGCCTCAGAAGGACGTGGCGCTGGCCGCACTGGCCATCGGTGGCGCTGTCTGGTCTTCCATACTCATGTTCGTGCTGGGAACGCTGATGGCGTTACAGCCCACGGTGGCGCAACTCGACGGCGCCGGCCTGCAGACGCGGGCGGGGGAAGCATTGAGGCAGGCCTGGTGGATTGCACTGGCCCTGGCTGTTGTATTTGCCGCGCTCATGGCCAGTGGTGAACCCCTGCTGCATGTCATGAGCATCGACCCGGTCATCATCCCTACGGCGGTTGATTATATGCAGGCCATGGCCTGGGGCGCGCCCGCGATGACGCTGGTTTTTCTGCTGCGTTTTTTCTCCGAGGGCTCGGGCCACACCCGCCCGACCATGTACATCGGCTTATTGGGTATCGCCCTTAACGTGCCGCTGAACTGGATCTTCATGTTCGGTAACCTGGGTATGCCGGCCATGGGCGCGCGTGGCTGTGGTTATGCCACTGCCATCATCATCTGGCTGCAGGTGTTTGCCCTGGTGCTGTACGTGAGATCACATCATCATTTCCGCGATTTTCGGCCCTTCGAGCGCTGGGATGCCCCTGACCGGCGCGTGATTGCCCACCTTCTGAAAATCGGTTTGCCCATCGCGCTGACCATTTTTGTTGAAGGCAGCCTGTTTGTCGCAGCCGCGTTGCTGATTGGACGGCTTGGGGCCGTCCCGGCGGCCGGTCACCTGGTCGCGGTCAATTTTGCGGCACTGCTGTTCATGATCCCCCTGGGGCTGGCCAGTGCCATTACCACCCGAACCGGGAATGCCCTGGGTCGGGGTGATCCAGCAGCCGCGCGTTATGCCGGGATGATCGGGATGTTTATCGTGCTCTTCACCCAGACAGTGAGCGCCTGCGTGATGGTGACGTTTCCCGGTCTGGTCGTCGGCCTTTACACCAGCGATCCCGTGATCGCTTCGGTAGCCGTCTCGCTGCTGTGGTATGCCGCTCTTTTTCAGTTCCCTGATGGTATCCAGGTATGTGCCGCCGGAGCACTGAGGGGTTACAAGGACACACTGGCCCCCGCTTTCTACAACATGATTTCCTACTGGTTGATCGGGTTGTCGGTCGGTTATTACCTGACCTTTGAGCAGGCCATGGGCCCGGCAGGCATGTGGATAGGCATGATCTCCGGCCTGACCAGCGGCGCCGTGTTGCTGTTCGGCCGATTCTGGGCCCGCAGCGCGCAGACCATACGAGAACAAGGGGCCACGGCGGCCCCTTCCTGAGCCGTACCCGGCAACGGGATTCAGCCCTCGGATTCTTTTTCCAGGTCCCTGAAGCGACGTTCCAGTTCGTCGATGCGCGCCTGGCGCCCGCCCAGTTCCGGCGATGATAGCCGTTCATCCTCGGCGCGTTCGGTCGGGGCGCCCAGAACGGGCATCAAGACGGCGAGTAAAAGGTATATGCCGCCCGTGGCCAGGGCATGAATGAACAGGCCCATGACGGCCAGTCCCCGCACGGCCCAGGTGTTCCAGCCCAGCCGCTGAGCCAGGCCGGCGCACACCCCGGCGAGAAGCGCGTCGGGGTGGCGCGGGTATTTGCTGCCGGCGCTCATGAATCAGGCGCCCTCGCGGGCGTGTTCTGCCGCTTCGTCAGTTGACGTTTCCTGGGGCTTCGATGTGCCCAGGCGTTCCTTGAGGGCTTCCAGTTCGGCCTCAACAGAGGGATCAGCTTCAGCCGCTTCCCAGGCAGCCGGAGCGATGCCACCGACCTCGTAGGAGCGCACGCGAGCCTCGAGGCGTTCAACCTGTGACTGCAGCCGGTCAAAGCGATTCATGGCCTGCCTGATCTTGCGCTCGCCGGGTGAAAGGCTTGGCCCCTGGGCCGCTTTTTCGCCCCTGGGCGAGGGCTGACGCGTGGTTTGGGTCTTCAACTTCTGCTTGGCTTCAGCCAATTTGCTTTTCAGGGTGGTCATGTCGGATTCAAGCGCAGAGACCCGCTCCGCCAGTTGAGCCCGGTCGTCACGGGCAGCCTGCAGAACTTCTTCCAGTTCCGATTTTGCCTTCAGCGCGGCGCGCGCGAGGTCGTCCCGCTCTGTGGTCACGGCTTTCTCGGCGCGTTCGTGCCACTCGGATACCTCTCCCTCCATTCGTTGAATGACCCGGTCAAGATGCTCCTGTTCCGCCAGCAGGTCGGCCACGGCCAGGCGTGCGTCTTCGCCCGCGTCTTCCATTTCCCGGATCAACGCGCGCAGCAGCTTTTCCGGGTCCTCTGCCTTCTCCAGCAGCGAATTGACGTTGGCGGCGATAACATAGCGCAGTCGTGAAAAGGTTCCCATGGGTATTGCTCCTGTGTAATCGAATAGACTGTAATAACAGATGCAGAAAGCATGCCAAACAGTAAAGAACTTTTAAATACAGATAGATAGCTCAATATCGGAAAAAATTCTGCGGAGCGAGTTGGCGGAATTGGCGATGTTTTGGTCAGGGGCAAGAAGCCAGTGGACAGGCCGAAAGCGGCGACTGGCGGACACGGGCAATCGAGCACGGGGTGACAGCGCATCGGCTTTTTTCACAGCCGCGTTCGGGTGCCCCTAAAGACATGCGGTGAGCAGCGCCCGGCCATGGCTCATGGCCCACGCGCGGCAGCAGAGCAGCACGGCCCCGTGTGCCGCCATGACCTCTGGCGTTTGAGCCGGATGCGCGTGCTTCTTACAATAATGCGTCACGCAACGGGAATGGATTTAATGAATGAACAACGATCCCTGCCGGTCCGGATGTGGTTCGGCTTTTGGCGCACCCTTGATCTCACACGGAAGATCATCCTGAACCTTGTTTTTTTCGGGCTGCTCTATCTCCTGTTTCTCGCTTTGATGCCCCAGGGTCCGCAGCGCGTCGATGCGGACACGACTCTGGTTCTGCGGCCTTACGGCAATGTCGTTGAGCAGTACAGCGGCAGCCCGGTAGACCGGTTGATCCAGGAGGCCACCGACCAGGCGCCGATTGAAACCCGGCTGCGTGACCTGGTGACGGCCATTGACCGGGCGGCAGAGGACAGCCACGTCACTCAGATGGTCATCGATACCGATTACCTCGGCGGCGTGGGCATGGCCTCACTGCTGGAACTGGAGCAGGCGGTTCAGCGCTTCAAGCAGTCCGGCAAGCCGGTGATCGCCACCGCGGGCATGCTGGGTCAACAGCAGTATTACCTGGCAGCGCTGGCCGATGAGATCTGGCTGGACCCAGAGGGGCTGGTCTGGATCGATGGTTTTTCCAACTACCGCAATTTCTACCGGGAAGGCCTGGAGAAGCTCGAGGTCGAGATCAACCTGTTCAGGGTGGGGGAATACAAGTCCGCCATGGAGCCATTTATACGCGACGACATGTCGGAGGAGGCCAAGGAGGCCGCGCTGTTCTGGATCGGTGGGTTATGGCAGCAGTATCTGGAGGGAATATCCAGGCTGCGAGGCATTCCGCTGGAATCATTGAACGCGGCAATCGTTGGCTTTGCCGACCGGCTCGAAGCGGCTGAAGGCGACTTCGCGCGCATGGCGCTGGAAGTCGGGCTGGTCGATCGGCTGGTAGCGGCGCCCGAAGCAAGGAGTGAGTTGGCCCGAATGGGTGCCGCGAACCTGGACGGCGACAGTTACCGGGCCGTGGGTGTAGAAGCCTATCTGCAATCCACCGCCTCCATGTCGCTGCAGCCCCAAAGCGGAGCTATCGCGGTGGTGGTTGCCGAGGGCGAAATCATGAGCGGTCAACATTCGCCCGGCAAAATTGGCTCGGTTTCAATCTCCAACCAGTTGCGAGAGGCCGGCCGTAACAGCGCGTACGACGCGATCGTGCTCAGGCTCAACAGCCCCGGTGGCGAGTCTTTTGCCTCGGAGGTCATCCGGCGGGAGATCCAGGCCTTGCGGGACCAGGGTAAAACCGTGGTGGTATCCATGGGCGACGTGGCCGCCTCTGGCGGCTACTGGATCGCCATGGGCAGCGATGAGGTGTGGGCCAGCCCGGCCAGCATTACCGGTTCCATTGGCGTATTCGGAATACTGCCCACATTTGCAGATGCGCTGGGCCGGCTGGGAATACACACCGACGGTGTCGGAACCACGCCGATGGCGGGCAAGCTGCGACTGGACCTTCCCCTGGATGCCGAGCTGAAGCGCATTTTTCAGTCCAGCGTGGAAAATATTTACAGCGAGTTCATTCAGCTTGTTTCCAGCGCGCGCGGCATGACGGTTGATGATGTCCAGGAAATTGCACGGGGCAGAGTCTGGAACGGCAATCAGGCGGCTGACCGTGGCCTGGTGGACCGGGTGGGTTCACTTCAGGACGCCCTGGATGCGGCGGCCCGTCG
>Ga0181594_10004191_pt1 | contig 12893 bp, 9 predicted proteins | sample 071ome_18_FD_145603 | JGI IMG/M metagenome (GOLD analysis project Ga0181594, IMG submission 145603) | Coastal salt marsh microbial communities from the Groves Creek Marsh, Skidaway Island, Georgia - 071413BT metaG (spades assembly) | ecosystem: Environmental > Aquatic > Marine > Intertidal zone... | reverse complement strand
TGATCTGCCTTCAGGGGCTGGACGACACATTAGCGGCTATCGCAGCGGCAGGCAAATACCACAGCTCACGCCGAGCGGTTTTAGCGGATCGAGAAAGTAGGGAACTGTCCGCTCCGGCGCCTGAGATTAAGTCCGTCATTCAAGTTGATGAGGCAGAGGGCAAGGCAGTTTTGGAGAGCTGCGGGCTGACGATCCCAATGGGTTTGAAGGGGTCGAGTGAGGATGTGATTGCTAAGGCGGAAACACTCGGCTATCCGCTTGCTGTCAAACTCCTCAGCGCCGATCTGGCACATAAAAACCACGCGGGTGCAGTGCATCTCAACGTGGGAAGCAAACTGGCTCTGCAAGAGGCAGTTGACGCAATTAAAACGTCCGTGAGGGCCTATGACCCGATGCTTAAAAATGACCGATTCCTGATCGAACGCATGGTGGCGTCCCCACTTGCCGAATTCATTGTCGGCGTCAGTTACAAGCCAGGTTTGGGGCATGCTTTGATTATCGGTCGAGGCGGAACTGATGTGGAAGAGTTGAGGGATTTTGTCACACTGCTTTTACCTGTAAGCGCTGTGCAAATCGAAGACGCGATACGTCGGCTGAGCCTGGTACGTAAGCTGGGGCTGGACAAACAGGATATTGCTTCGTTGGTGCAAGTTGTCAGTCAAGTTGCTGAATTTTCCGTTCAATATCGGGACAGACTTGTAGAATTGGATGTGAATCCGATCATCTTGGATACCTATGGAAACTGCACAGCAGTTGATGCGATGTTAAGGATGAGAACATGAGAGAAGCATCTATGTTTGCGACGCCATTTTAAGACTGAAACGACCTTGATCGGGCAGGGATGACTTTCTAACGTCGTGCCATGACACAAATTAGGAAGTCCAGTAGACAGTGCACGGATGGCTGGATCTTTAAGCTAGTTGGTCGGAGAGAAGTGATAAAGGAACAGGACGAGGACTAAACTTATTGAAGCGAACACAACTTGGCTCATCTGCGCAGGTGAACAATCATCTGACCGCTTTTGCAAAAAAGGCCGCGCGTTTCATGTCTGAGGTTAACTGATGCGCCAATAGGGGAGGCCGCTGCTCTTTCGCATGACTTTAAGGGCTTGCGTGAAGCTATCCACGCAATCATCGTGGCGCCCGTGTGGGAACCTTCGTAGCTGGTGAAGTTAAAATCTGTGCGCTCGCATCGCCCTCAATGAAGTAAATAAAACCTGAGTTGATTAAGAAGAGAACCGCCTCTAAGCGATCCATTTTACTTTGATTGTTGTGCCGCTCGCCAGAGACCTGAGCTTGACCTGCGAGTTTGGCTTGAACAAGACGTATTAAATCAACCGCATGGTTTGCTTCTTCGATGTATACCTTGTTTGACCGCCACGCCTGGGCTTTGTCAGAATAAATTACCTTGCCTGATGGCGGGCCAGCGCTTAGCTACCCAGCCATGCCTAATCCTTTATCTTTCCGTTATTTCAAAACCAGCCCTGAGATCATCCAACTTGCAGTTATGCTGTATGTGAGGTTTCCACTCTCACTGAGAAATGTGGAAGACCTACTGCATGAACGAGGCGTGGACTTAAGCTATGAATCCGTTCGTTACTGGTGGCATAGGTTTGGCTCTCAGTTCGCAAGCCAGATCAAAAAGCGCAGGACAGGGGAAATGCAGTCCAGTAATTGGAAGTGGCACCTGGATGAAGTATTCGTGAAGATAAATGGGGAAAGGCATTACCTATGGCGTGCAGTCGATCATGAAGGTGAGGTGCTAGAAAGCTACGTCACCAAAAAGAGAGACAAAAAAGCCGCTTTAAAGTTTATGAAGAAAGCCATGCGGCGCTATGGATCACCAAATGAGATAGTCACAGATAAGCTTGGGTCCTACGGTGCAGCAGCTAAAGAGTTGGGTTGTGCAGATAAGCAAGTTACTGGGCGATGGGCAAATAACAGAGCGGAGAATTCACACTTACCATTTCGACGAAGAGAAAGGGCCATGCTTCGATTTAGACGAATGCACAGTCTACAGAAGTTCGCCTCAATCCATGCCTCGTTTCACAATCTGTTCAACTCACAAAGGTCACTCTCAACACGAAGTATTTTCAAGCTAAACCGCGATGCTGCTCTTACAGAGTAGCGCTCTCTTATCGCCTCATAGAATTCACGCTCCCGAGGCTTCTGATGCTTGCGCTCGTTTGTCTGACACCACCGCCATCAATCTTTATTTAATTATTTAAAATCAATAAATTAAGTATTTTACGCATTTTTCGTCCCTATATTGGTCCCCATAAAATCATTTGTTAGGTGCTTGCTCGGGCACGCGCGCGCGACCCGGACTCAGTGTATGCGATCCCCTGGGTTACAATGCTTGTACTGACTTTTCTTTAAGTGGCGCAGAGTTGGGTTGGATGTGACGGATATCTCTTGACGAGCGTGTGCACATTTTAATCTTCGGCACTGCTGCCCCTGGTCCAGCCCCATGCCAGCGCGCGTGCATGAGGCTGTCTTTGTATGTATGGTCTTCAATCCTACAATTCGGCTTTAAAAGACCTTGGCTGTGCTGAATGGCATGACCCAAAACCTGTACCATCAGAGGTCGGTTTAAGTGTTTAAGAGGAGGGCGGCCCACAACCTCTCGCCGTTCAGACGTCAGCCCCTCGCCCGAGGCAGCCCCTAAACCATCCAGATCAAGTCTCATCATCTACTCCGTGCAATCATCTCGTACTGAGCAGAGCCCGGACTATTTGGGTGTAACTAGACACAGCTATCCAGAACGAGAGAAGTCCAGTGGAAAGATTAGGGGTGGATGCATGTTTAAGAGAGTTAGTCTGGCGGTACCTTAAAAGGGCTAGATTCGATTTGAAGAAAAGGTTTAGACTGAAAATACAGGAACTAGAAATCTTTAAGCGTAGTTTGGAGATCACTCTCACAGAGGACTATTTAAGTCTATAATGTCATTGAGATCGTAATTTGAAAATTATTGTGGGCGTAACCGTTAACACTGTCTAAAGGCGCTTACGACTTTGAAAAAGGCATCTAGTAAATAAATCGAACGGATAATTCATGAATTATAAAATTACAGGATGTATATTTGATTTAGACGGGACACTGGCGGATACAGCACCTGATATTGCAGCCGCTTTAAATTTTGCCCTCCAAGAAAGTGAACTGAAAAAAATACCTTTAGAAATAATTATCAGGATGATTGGTAATGGGATTCCAAAGTTGGTAACAAGTGCTTTAACTTATCTGGGTGCTTCGCCAGTAAAAGCAGACGACGTATTGCGCTCAATGTTGTTGCATTATCAAAATAATTATTGTGATAAATCATTTCTGATGAATGGGGTTGAAGATTGCTTAAGCGAATTGTTTTCTCGCGATATTCCAATGGCAATATGTACCAATAAAGAAGAAAATTTGGCAAACATGATCGTTCGCGCGCTTGGAATAGAAGAATATTTCACTGTTGTAGTTGGCAGTCGTCCCAACCAGAAAAAAAAACCTGATCGTGCCATGCTAGACTTGGCTGCAGCTATAATTAACAGTCCAAATTCAACAACTATGATGATTGGCGACTCTGAAGTTGATGCCCAAGCAGCGATAGCCGCTGAATGCATTCCTGTAATTGTACGTGGAGGATATTGTCACAAACCATACCATGAGCTCGGAGTCCCGCATGTTATTGCCGATATGGCTTCCTTGCCAAAGTTAATAGCCGAAACAGGCAAATAATAAGTTTCGTCTCGATCTAAAGTTTGGTTTTAAATAATAACAGCACTCGCTTTATTGGTGCATAAGTGCACTTTTGCTCCGTTTTAACATGCACAGTCTACAGAAATTCGCCTCAATACAAGCCTCGTTCCACAATCATTTCAATTCACAAAGGCCACTTTCAAAAAGCGGTACTTTTAAGCTTAACCGTGTCGCTGCTCTAACCGATTGGCGTTCTTTTGTGATCTAATAGAAAGTGGCCTTAATCGATTACTGATACTTGGGCTACTTAGTCTGATAGCACTTTTCTGGACAATGGGTCGCTTTTGACCCATTTATTGAAGTAGAGAGAAAAACTCAGACAATCGGACGCCAAAGTTGTAGGAAAAGCCAATGCGTGCAATCGTACTTCTATGCTTGTTCTTTTTGTCAGCAACTGTGTCTGCTCAGGAGCTCGCAGTCATCACTTCATTCCCGACCAGAATGACTGAGGCCTATGCAGACCTTTGGGCGAAAGTACAGCCCGCATCTAAAATTCGAGTGCTTCACAAAAACACAGTCGCGGCGATCGATGAGATTGCGCGTGGTAATGAGCGTCGCTTCGATATTTTTATGGTATCATCTCCGGAAGCATTTGAGCTTTTGGCACAAAAGGGTGCATTTGCACCTGAGCAGGTTTGCGTCGACGGACCGGACAGTGTCGAGCCATTCGCCTTGTCGTCAGTGGGTTGGACACGCCGAACAGACAGTGAGTTGTTCATGCCTGGCGAGTGGAACGATCTATTGCGCGCGCCCTATCAAGGCAAAATTGCTATGGCCCGCCCGGCCCGCTCGGGTTCGACGCACATCATGATCGAACATCTGTTACAAATACGAGGCTGGAGTGAGGGATGGAGCTACATTTTGTCTCTTGCAAGTAATCTGTCGACCCTGACCGCCCGCAGTTTTGGAGTGCCCGATGGTGTGGCGCAAAGACGGTTCGAGATCGGGCTCACACTTGATTTCCTAGCGCAGTCCAAGTCAGACGTACTGGAGTTTCGGTATGGACGGCCAGTGATGCTCACGGCGGCGCGCATCGGCATTCTGGCTAATGGAAAGTTGCCTGAAACCGCTTGCGACTTCGTCAAGATGGTCCTGTCGCCTGAAGGGCAGCGGCTTCTCCTCCGACCGGAAATTGCCCGTATTCCGATTGATCCCGATGCTCGTAAAGAGGCTCCAGCGTTACCAGACCAGGTGCAAGATGCGTTGAGGCTAGAATGGATTAGTTACGATTCCAAAGTTTCCGCGCGTCGATACTGGGCGGTTAATACGTTATTTGATGTTATGATCACTGAAAGCCTTGCTGAGCGGAAGTCGCTTTGGGCTAGGCTGCGAGCGCTTGAAGGTCAAGTTAATCCAGCGACATTGGCTTTGATACGCTCCGACTTGACTTCTGTGGTCACCGTGGAGCCACCTTTGATCGCAACGCATGACGCTGGCGACGGGCTTCGCACCACGCATTTGACAGGCATGAGCGAAGCGCAGAAGCGTGTGGTTGAAGACTGGCGAAGTGCAAACGCGTCTTTCCTGCAGCGCGCGCACAAACGGCTTCTTCAGCTTGAAAGCGTTGCGAACTAATGCCGTCGTTGCAGAACATCTTTCGCACCAAGATATGGACACGGCTGTTCTTGATGATTGTGACAGCCATCCTATTGACGTGGGGCGTAGTCGCATTAGCGCTTTTTTTGCTGAGCACAGCACGCGAAGTCGTCAATGATGTCATCCTTGACGACGTTCCGCGGGTTATCGATACCGCGCGGCTATCCGCAACAACAGCTGATCTTGGGCTGCTCAGCAATCGTTTACTGAGGGCAAATGAGGCTAATTTGGACGCGGTCGAAGAAGAGCTACGCAACACTGTGGCGCAGATACAACTCTTCTTCGACTCTAATATTTCGCTTGACCTCGAGCCAAAACTTTTATCATTGCTCGAATCTAATTTTGCATCGGTCGTCTTGCGTCTCAATACCTCAGCTCAGATCGATAAAGAAATTGCACGGCAAGCTGATACGCTTCGATGGTTGTACATAGATATTGAAGACGAGGCTTCAGCCTTAGTGGCGGACTTCGCGTTCAATGCCAGTACACTTTCACAACGGATTGTTACTGAAGAGACCCCGAAAACACGCGCTGACATTGCTCTGCAGCTTCGCCGGGAACAGGATCTAATGAACCTCTTTGCTGCACTTGAATCCGATGCTTCTGCTGCCGCCACTTTGGGTGTTCAGGCGGCGGCAAGCAATGATGAAGCACAGTTGGCACAATTTGAAGCTTTGGTTTCTGACACGCTGTCACGTGTCTCGGAAAAGACGGAAGGATTAGAAGATAGGATTGGGAATAATTCTCTACTGTTCGCTTTCGAGCAGTTGAAGGGGCTTTTGATGGCTGAGGGGGGGGTGATCGAGACAAGGAAAGCCTGGCTTTCTGAGCGAAATGCGTTGGACGTGTCGTTATCGAACCTGATGTCACAGCTGGGTTTGATCCAGAAAGAACTTGAGCAAGTTACGGTAAGCCAGACGACTGCGTTGAAAGCTAAAAGCGAAGCGTTTGGATCGACCATTGCCAAGTCGAGCCGCAATTTGATCGTTCTCACGTCGCTTGCGGCCTTAGGCGGTTTTTCCATACTGTTTTTCTATATCCGGCCGTCAATCATCCAACCGCTCAGGTCGCTCACAAGAGCCATGCGAGACATTTCAGCCGGGCGGGAGGCGCAAATTCCAAATGTGTCGCGAAACGGACAGGAAATCACCGAGCTTGCCGAAGCAGTCACCTCTTTTGCTGACGCCGTAGCGGCGCGAGACACTGCAATCGGTGAGTTGCGCCGAACTCAGGACGAGCTAGTACAGGCAGGCAAAATGGCTGCTCTTGGCACGATGTCAGCTGGACTGGCACATGAGTTGAACCAACCCTTGGGTGCGCTCCGGCAGCGCACCTATCTGGCAGGACGCGCAATTATACGAAAAGATGTGCCGAAGGCGCTAAAGCAGGTCGACAAGATCAACGATTTGGTGGAACGGATGGAGGCAATCATTTCGCATCTACGACGCTTTGCGCGGCGCGTCGAAATTGAAAAAGGTGCGGTCAAGCTTGGCGATGTAGTCGATGGTGCTGCGACATTCCTCAAGAACCGCTTGTCAGACGGCGGCGCGGTTCTGGAGGTGACGCAAGATGCGCGCCAACTTGTGGTTCAGGCAGATCCTGTGTTGCTGGAACAGGTCATCGTGAACTTGATCTCAAACGCCAGCGATGCGATTGCAGAGACGAATATGCCAGGTACAATTACCATCGACCAGAGTGCCTGCACCCCTGACGTTGCATGCTTTACTATTACAGACACGGGTGTCGGTCTGAGCGATATTGGTGCAGACCAGGCGTTCGACCCATTCGTCACAACAAAAGCCCCAGGGCTGGGCATGGGGCTGGGCCTATCGATCTCCTACAACATCATGACCGGCATGGGCGGCACTCTTCGACTGGAGCCGGCAAGAAGTACCGGTACTCGAGCTGTTGCGACCCTACCGATCGGAGCATCCTTATGAAAACGGATTTTGACATATATTTAGTCGATGACGATGCTGATTTTCGCGAGGCTACTGTGGAACTGCTCGAGGATGCCGGGCTGAAAGTGCAGGCGTTTTCTTCGGCCGACCCAATGGTTCACGCACTTGATCCGGAATGGTCGGGCGTTGTGCTATGCGATGTGCGGATGGCGGGTATGGATGGGTTTGCGACACTAAAAGCGGTTCGGGCTCAGGCTCCCCGCGTGCCCTTCATCATGATCACGGGACATGGAGATGTCCGATTGGCCATCGCTGCGATTAAGGCTGGGGCCTATGACTTCATCGAGAAACCTGTGCAGCCAGATGTCTTGCTGAGCACACTGAAGCGGTCACTTGCCGCCCGAAAACTGTACTTGGACAACGCCCGTCTTCGCTCACGTGTACAGCGCGCTGGTGGGCTTCGGTCGCAGATCCTGGGCCGCGCTCCTGCGATCAAAGAGGTTCGAAGGCTCTTGGCAGACATCGCGCCGCTGCCTGTTACGGTTCTCATACTGGGCGAGCCGGGCACTGGCAAAAGCCTTGCGGCACAGGCATTGCACGATCACGGTCATGGCGGCGGTGAGCTTCATTTTATCGCCTGTGCAACGGCCAACGAGCAGAATTTTTCAGACAATTTATCAAATTTACCAAATGAGGGGAGCGTCATATTTCGTGGCGCTCATCTGCTCGGACCGGAAATGCACGGTCATTTGACCGAATTCCTGCGGCGCGATGATCGCCCAAGAGCGGTTCTGACGGCGACGGCCCGCAACGCGCTAGATGAAAGGCTTTTCTATCTCGCCTCAGGCGTAACCGTCGAGCTTCCCCCTTTGCGCGAACGAGAAAGAGATATATTCATCCTGCTAGAACACTTTCTACGCGAGGCCGCAGATCGTTTTGGTAGACCTCTTCCAATGACAACTAAAGAGATGATGTCCCCTATGGCACGACATCAATGGCCGGGAAATATACGTGAGTTGCGCGCGGTAGCCGAGCGCTTGGTGATTGGCCTTCCACCAGATCTTATCGACCGCCCCACAGGCGATACGAGCAAACTTAATTATGACGAAGCGATGCAGCGATTTGAGTCTGATTTGCTTGGGCAAGCATTGCGAGAAACAGGAGGCCGTAAAAGCGATGCGGCGGCTCTGCTAGCGATTCCTCGCAAGCGGCTTTACCTTCGCATGAAAGCCGTTGGACTGCTGGCTCCGAGCCAAAAATGACGCAAAGCCTGTTCCCTCTATGACCCAATACCCGAGATTTGGGCCCAATATCTCGAAAATTTGTGCAGGCACTGTGGCATCCACTAGCTTCCCTATGTGCTTGTTAACAAAGCGCGAGGATATTCCTAGGGAGGAAGCAAAATGACAAACAGACTAATGACCAGCCTAGCTGTTCTTATATTGAGCACCGGCGGCGCTATGGCAGATGGTAAGGTAACCATCATCACCTCATTTCCAGACAGCATGACCGGCCCGATTGAGGCTGCATTCGAGGCGGCAAACCCTCAGTACGATCTGGAAGTTCTGAACAAGAAAACCTCTGCCGGCGTAAAATTCATTCAGGAAACTTCGGACAACAACACTTCTGATATCTTCTGGGCTTCTGCACCAGATGCCTTTGAAGTTCTCAAAAGTGACGATCTTCTGGCTGACGTCACCATCAAGTCCGAGGGTATCCCCGATATGATCGGCGCTTATCCCTTGAATGACCCAGACGGAAAGTACTACGGCTTCGCGGGTGCAGGATACGGCATCATGTGGAATGAGCGTTATCTCAAGGCAAACAATCTGGAGCCCGCAGCCGAATGGGATGATCTTGCCAAGCCCGAGTACCATGGCCATGTCGGCATGTCCGCACCATCGCGGTCCGGCACCACGCACCTAACAGTTGAAACATTACTGCAAGGCGATGGCTGGGACCAGGGCTGGGCCAAGTGGAAAAGGATTGCGGGTAACTTCTCGACGGTGACTGAGCGCTCATTCGGCGTACCCGATGGCGTGAATACAGGCAACTTCGGTCTGGGCATCGTGATTGACTTCTTTGGCTTCTCGTCCAAGGCATCCGGTTTCCCTGTCGACTTCCATTACCCGACCATCACCGCACTTGTTCCGGCAAACGTGGCTGTTGTCAGCAACTCACCAAATGAGGCAGGCGCCGTTGCGTTTATTGAATATTTGCTGACCCCTGAAGGTCAGGAAGTCTTGCTAAACCCTGCGATTATGCGTCTGCCTATCAATCCAGCGACTTATGCCAACGCGCCTGAAGGCTTCCCGAATCCGTTCGAGGACAGCACAATAGGTGCAACGGTTAAGTTTGACGTAGCCAAGTCGGGCGCCAGATATAATTTGGTCAACTCAATGTTCGACGTGATGATTACCTATCGTCTGGACGACCTGCGCGAAACGGTGGGGGCGATCCACAAGGCCCAAGCCATGCACGCCGACAGTGGCAACGAGGCAGCAAAAGCCAAGATTGCTGAAGCTTGGGCGTTGGTTGACGCAAACCCAATCGACGAGGCGCAAAGCCTTGATGCCGATTTCGCCGCAATCTTTACCAAGAAACGTAAGAAAGCGACAGATGAGGTAGGCGAGCGTCAGGCCGAGGTCGAGGCGCGTTGGGACGCGATTGTCGTAGAGAACTATGCCAAGGCCAAGGCCCTGGCCGAAGAAGCCACAGAAATGTGATGCTTTGACCGGGCGGCGCTCGCACGCCCGGTCCGTTCCCAGCTGCTACACTAAATTTTCTGGCACAGCAGCGCAACACACGAGTTCTCCGAGATGTTAAAACCCAAATCCGATTTGGCTGGTCGTGGCTTGGCTGATCGTTTGCCAAACGCTCTTGTCCCTAGTTTGAGTGGCCTGCACATTGTTGCGCTTCTGATCGCTCTTTTACTGTTAGGATTGCTGGTCATTCCCGTGGCACAGGTGATTTTTGTCGCGTTCCAGGATCCGGCAACTGGTGCAGCGACGCTGCAAAACTTTGCCGACTTCTTTGCCACATCGCTGTTTCGCGAAAGTTTCTGGAATTCTTTTTATGTTTCTGCGATGTCGGTCGTGTTAGCCACAATCATCGCATTGCCGCTGGCGTACATCACGACCCGTTTTCACTTCTCGGGTTCGATCCTTATACAGAGCCTTGGTTTCATTCCGCTGATAATGCCGCCTTTTGTGGGTGCGGTCGCTATGCAGCTGATCTTTGGACGGAACGGCACTATCAACCTTCTACTGCGTGACAATTTTGGATTTACCATCCCGTTCATGGACGGATTGAACGGCGTGATACTCGTCCAGTCGATTCACTACTTTCCATTTATTCTGATCAACTTGTCCGCCAGCCTGCGGAACATTGACCGGTCGATGGAGGAAGCGGCCCAAAATCTAGGCAGCCACGGTTTGCGCTTGTTCCGTCGGATCGTTTTTCCACTGGCCATGCCTGGCTATATCGCGGGGGCAGCGCTGGTTTTCATCAAGGTCTTCGATGATCTCGGTACACCGCTTCTGCTAAACGTCAACAACATGCTGGCACCACAGGCCTTCCTGCGAATCTCATCTATCGGGATCAGCGATCCGATGGGCTATGTGATCTCTTGCATCCTAGTAGTTTTTTCGGTCCTGTCGCTTTGGGCATCTTTTCTTGTGATGCGCGGCAAGGACTATGCAACCGTCCAGAAGGGCGGCGGAGGTACGGCCAAGCGTGAACTGAAGTCTTCTGAAAAGGTTCTGGCCTATGGCGTAGTGATCTTCATTCTCTTGGTCGTTCTGTCACCACACATTGGATTGCTGCTACTGTCCTTTGGCACAATTTGGAGCTTTGCGCCACTGCCAGACGCCTACACGCTTCAGAATTATGTAACGATGTGGGAGGGGTCAAAGAGCTTCATCATTAACACTTTTCTATATGCCGGTATTGCCGCTACGCTGGATGTTATAATTGGCACAGCGATCGCCTATATCGTGATCCGGACTGGAATCTTTGGACGCAAGTGGCTGGACTATCTTGCAACGGCGGCACTTGCAGTGCCTGGTGTTGTCCTCGGTATTGGCTATCTACGAACTTTCAATAGTGTTGATGTGCCTTTTTCAGGCGAACCTCTAGCCAGTTGGTGGATCATTATCGCTCTAGCATTGATGATCCGGCGGCTGCCGTATGCACTCCGTGCCTGTACGGCCGCCTTGCAACAAGTTAGTCTTGCGCTGGAAGAAGCAGCTGAAAGTCTTGGTGCCACCAAGCGGCGAACGATCCAGAAGATTTTATTGCCCTTGATGACGGGTGGTATTCTGGCAGGCTTTGTCACCAGCTTTGCCACAGCGGCGGTGGAGCTTTCGGCGACGATCATGCTGGTGTCCAGTAATTCTGACGCGCCATTGGCCTATGGCATCTATCTGTTCATGCAGACACCGTCGGGACGCGGCGCGGGTGCGGCTCTTGGAATCGTGGCAGTGATTGTCGTTGCCATTGGCACGGTCGCCAGCCAATTCATAATCGAACGCGACAAAAAGCTCAAAGCATCCAACGATGTTCATTGAAGGAACTAAGAACATGACCAAAGCCGGCATCAAAATCGAAAATGTCCACCTCTCATTCGGTCAGACCGAAGTTCTCAAAGGCGTCAATCTGGACATCAAGCCGGGCGAGTTCTTCGCGTTTCTAGGTCCGTCAGGTTCAGGTAAGTCCACACTTCTTCGCGCAATTGCGGGTTTCGGACCGAACCCCAAGGGTCGCATTCTAATCGGCGACCGAGATGTGGTCGGGCTGGACCCATGGGTTCGGAATGTTGGGATGGTGTTCCAAAGTTATGCGCTCTGGCCGCATTTGCGTGTCAGCGACAACGTGGCCTTTGGTCTGAAGGAGCGGCGTGTCCCGCCACAGCAAATAAAGTCCAAAGTTGCTGCGGCATTGGAGCTCGTGGGCCTGGCACACCTATCAGACCGCATGCCCAACCAACTCTCTGGCGGACAACAACAACGGATCGCTTTGGCGAGAACGATTGTGGTAGAGCCTGAAGTACTTCTTCTGGACGAACCACTATCAAACCTTGATGCGTCGCTGCGTGTTCAAATGCGCCGCGAACTTTTGCGCCTCCAGCGTCAACTTGGCCTGACTACTATTTTCGTGACACACGATCAAGAGGAGGCCAACACAACATCCGATCGCATGGCTGTCTTAGACGATGGTGTGATCCAGCAGGTTGGCACGCCGCAGGAGCTCTATGATAAACCATCAAATCTCTTTGTAGCAAACTTTCTCGGCACCGCGAATATTCTTGAAGGTTACGTTGAGACGGAAGATGATCAGGCGCGCTTTATCACTAAGACGGGTGATGTTTTGAGCCTTCCGCAAGGAGGAACCGGTACAAACATTTTACTGAGACCTCAGAATATCTCGATCCAACGGAAAAGCTCGACAAACGCGCTGCATGGGAAAATTCTCCACCGCGAGTTTCTGGGTAGCCAGATTCGCTACGTTATCGATGCCGGCGGAGCGGAATTGGTCGTTGACCAAACTCATGATGGGGGTCGCGAATTGTTTGGCATTGGAAGCGAAGTTTATCTAAGCGTTAACTCAGCAAATGCTGTTGTGATCTGATTCTTAAAAGATTAAAAACAACGAA
>Ga0181594_10004187_pt1 | contig 12901 bp, 9 predicted proteins | sample 071ome_18_FD_145603 | JGI IMG/M metagenome (GOLD analysis project Ga0181594, IMG submission 145603) | Coastal salt marsh microbial communities from the Groves Creek Marsh, Skidaway Island, Georgia - 071413BT metaG (spades assembly) | ecosystem: Environmental > Aquatic > Marine > Intertidal zone... | reverse complement strand
CTTGCTCTGCTCGAGTGACTCGGTCGAGCCAGCGGCACCGACGAAATGTGCACGCGTTGGAACGCATTTCGTCAAACACTCCCGCGTCGACGACATCACGACGCGCGCGACGCACGAAAACGACGACGACGAGGAGGACATCGAGCACCCTCTGCCGTTCGGTCGAGCGTCTCGTCGCGTCGCGCGTCGTACACGTAATCGTAAGGAAACTAAAGTCAACTCGACGGGACGTGCGTGAGTGAATTCTCAGTCATGATTCCACCCTCTTCGTCGGCGTCGGATCGCATCGATTCCATCCTAGGAAACGCCGAGTGGGTGAAACGACGCCGTGGGAGCGATCGGTCGCGCAAAGACCGACACTTTGTCTCCGGGTCGGGGGCTGGGACGACGAAAGGGACGGGGAACGTCAACGCCGGGGAGGATTCGACGAGGAGCGTGTGGACGGGGTCGGTCTCGTTGACGCGACGGAGCGAAGGAGAGGCGACGAGGACGGGGACAGGAGCGGGAGACGCGGCGACAACGACTTCGTCGGTTGAGTTGGTGGGGGATACCGGTGGGTTGAAGACGATGGGGAGCGGGACGTTGGACGTGGACGGCGCGATCGCGGGTTCGGCGCAGGCGAGCGACGCGGATGATAACGACGGACCGACGACGACGACGGTGGCGGCGGTGGCGACGTCGGGAGAGATGAACGTCATCGGGCGTAATCGCACGTCTCCTCGGAATAGAAAACTGACGAGGATTGAAGATTTAGGAACGCTCGTGCCGCAGAGGACCATTACGTGTCAACTCGTGGCGCAAGCGCCGCCTTCGAGCGCGAATATTCCCGGAACGGCGCGCGGGGAAGGGTTAGCGAGAGCGAGCGCGGCGGGAAACGCTTTACCGGAGATTTTGCACGCAGAGCTGGTGACCCCGGATGATTCGGATTGGCCCGAGGTGTGGGATCCGGTGGCGCTCTTGCGGTTATTTCCACTCTCGGCGCATCACGTGGTGCCGTTTCAGCAAATTCAGAGCGTGTTGACAGACCACACGGCGACAGAGGATAAGAAGAGTAAATCCCCGAGTAGGATTCCGGCGGCGGCACGAATGGACCTACCGGACGGGTACGTCGTCTTTATAGTTTCAGACGCGGGATTACCAGATATCGTGCGAGATGCCGTGGAATCAAAGGCGAGTAAGAAGCGGAGCGCGAACGACTCAACGAGCACGCGGCCTCTTTGGGCCATTATTCAGAGCATCGTGCCGCTCGCGGCGCCGCAGCCGCCCGCATCGGTGCCGACACCAGATTTAAAGCCGGCGCGAGGCATTTTGCGTGGTTGGGTGTCGCCGAGAAAGGGTGAGCCCGTAGAGAAGAAGGTTGAGGTCGCCCCCGAGCAGGTTCCTCCGCAAGCGAACGCCGTGAGGATGCCCGAAGAGCTCTCTGGGGTGCACCCTTCGGCGGAACTCTCGACGGATGAAGAAAAGTCGTTGAGTTCAGCGCACGAGATCACGAGCGGCGTCGAGAGAGAGGGGACTGGGATGGTGACGCCGGTGACGAGCGAAGACACGAGCGAACTGACGTCGGGGACGTCGGAAGTAGATAGAGTTGCGATTTCAATCGGCGGCGACGACGAGTTGGACGACTGGCTTTCGCCGCCGCTCGCACGACGCAAGCGTAAGCACACCGGGGTGAATTCCGGATCGGGTTCTGGTTCCGAGGATGGAGAGAATTCAGACGACTCGTTTGGGCGCGCAACTGACTTTGCGAAATTGAAGAGAACGGCGACGTCACCAACGGCGTCCCCGAGTTCTTCGGAAGGCGAAGAGGACTTGGTGCAGATGGCTGGGCAACACGAGATCCCGACGAGCGCGGCGGCGATCGCTCAGGTTATCACTCCAGAGGAGCGCGTGCCGAACATACCGCTGCGTGGACTTCGTTACATGCTTCTTGGCTTTGAGCTCAATCACCCGCACGTTATCCATCTCATCAAATCGCTCGCCGAAGAGGGGGCAACGTACTGCACCGATTTGAACAACCCAGAAGAAGTCGATTTAGTCGTCGTGCACCCGCCATTCTTGCAGCTTTTATCTGCGCCGCAGTTTCCGGTGCACGTTGCGGATTTTATACGGACGAGACACACGCGCTTTGCGCTCGGGTTGCGGCACCTCGAGCTGTGTTTAGAGTTTAAGCGACAGCTCGATCCGAGACTCGAAACGGCGGAGGTGTTTCCAGAAGGTGTTTTGGTCGTCATGGACGAGACGGCGCTCATCGATGACGAGGACTCGCTTCATCGCATCGTTCGTCTGTTGGCCCAGGCGTCGGCGGCGAGCGCAGCCGCCGCCGCGGCGAAGGGCATTTTCCATTACGGACAAGATGGCGCTCGTGAGAACCCGCCTTGGCCGTGGGCCATCAAGGTTGCGAACAGTACCATTCAAAAGCTCATGATGACGAAGATTCGAATGGCTCAGAAGACGCCTGATAAAGCGTGGAAGATTGAAAGCATGATCAAAGCGTTACACGCGTACAAGCACGCGGGCGATCGAGCGGGCAGAGGCGCGCGCGTCATGGGAATCACCTGGGAAGAGGCATCGCATCAACCCGTTGAAGAGCCTCCACAAGCTGTCCGAGATGCGGTAAAGATTGCGGCGCGACACGTCTCGATGTGTAGAGCAGTCTTCCTCGTGAGTGAAGATCCCAATACGCTCGCCGCGGCGAAGGGTCACGGGAGCATCCTCTCTGGGTCGGTGGACGACGTGTGCGAGTTCATTACGCATCTCGTTCGAGAAATGTGGGCGGAAACCAAGGCGGCACGCACCGGTATGAATGTGCACGACAGTAATTTGCGAAAAATGCTCGCCACCTCTCTCAGCGACCCGTCCGTGAGTGAGGTTCGATCAGAGGCGTGTCAGCCAGCGTCGATGGAGATTGAGGACGAAGTGACAGGGGGCGAACTCAAGAAGAGCGTTAAAAAGGTTGTCAAGTTCCCAACCATGATTGACGACGGCGGCAAAAGTACTCGAAGCCGTGGTAGGTACAGTCCACCGCCTTCTCCCACCCGAACCAACTCTGGTCGCACGGGTGACGACACGAGTAAGGACACTTCAAAGACTTCCACGGGAGACGCGCCGACGGATGGAGAAGAGACGGCGCAGTCGCCCATCGTTTCCCCGACCAAAAAACCCTGGCGTCTTCATTAGAAGAAGAAAATGAACAGCGACGACGACGAAAGCACATCGATTAGCGGTGGTGGCGCGCGTTCAGTGTAACTACAATTTAGAATAACAGTAAATTTACAAGTTTTGGACTGAAGAGAACAAATAATCAAACAGCGGAGCGACGCACGCGACAGACATTGAATTACCGAGTAGCGTGTACCTCTGACGAAGCGTGAGGTTGTCGGGCCACGCGAAGTCATCCGGGAGGGAATGCAAGCGAGTCACCTCTTTCACTGTGAAATACCTCAATCGCACGCCGTCTTTCTCCGCGCGCATCTGTCCGCCCCAGGTTGACTTGTCCACGGCGCGATTCGCCACGACTGATCCAGTTCCCTTGACGTACTTGAAGTAACTCTTGGTGAAACAGTTACAAGTCACGTCTTCAGCGGTCACAATATCAATCGAGCCCATTGCGCGATTGACATCCTCCTGTTTCACCGCGTGTGCGTCCCACAACGACGCGTCGTCGGGGTCCATGAATCGAGAGAGCGGAGCGACGTCTACGTTGGCGTCTCGCGTCTCTTCGTATCCCGGAATCCATTCGCGCTTGTGTGACAACGCACCGCGCGGTGGCGAGCGGCGAATTTCATCCACCGCGTCTGCAAACGGCTGCGTACTTCTCGCGCACATGAAATACCGCGGTCTGCTGTACGGCACGCCAAACATGCTCGGCGAGAGTATAAACTCTTGCGTGTGAAATGCCATCTCGCCCAACGCCCCGACGAGAATCTCACGCATCTTACTCGTCTCAAAACCCACCACATTCTCCACAAAAACGTACTTTGGACGGCGCGCAGCATCCATCTTTGCCATCTCGTCCACCAACCGCATAAAACTCTCCGCTCGCCCGTCGTCGACATCCTTTTTCAACCCCTGTCGCGTAAACGGTTGACACGGCGGCGACATGACCCACGCGTCCGCCTCCAACTTTTCCAACGTCTTCATCGGCACGCTCACCAAACTCTTCTGCGACGGCCGAGCGCCCCAATTCTTCTCGTACGCGTCGCAAGCGTTCGGGTTTATATCGAACGCCCCGACGACATCGAACGCTCTCGCCGGCGTTCTCGCACACCGCGTGAGCGCCGCGTGCATGACGCCGACGCCGCAATAAAACTCACACACACGAATCGTCTCGCAACCGCGCCTCGCGTCATCGGCATCGACACAGCCGACATCCCCGTCCCCCTCTCGCCGTCGCGTCGTCGTCATCCCCTCACTTCTCACGCCTCACCGCCGTCGACTTTCTTCCGTCGAACCTCTTCGCTCGCGCGCTTGAGCGGTTCGTTGAAAATGTAAAACCCACTGACGACGCCGACGAGCGCGGCGACAAAGGGCGTCCCGGCGTTTCGTCGAAACCGTCGTCCGAAGAACATCCACGCCCGTCGCTCGCTCGTCCGAGTCGCCCGAACGACGACGACGCGGCCGCGCGCTCGACGTCCAGCGCACCAGGGGGCTGCACGTGGAAACCTCTCAAACTTTTCATGATCGCATGTGACGGTTCACGACTCAAGAAATACCTGATGGGGTCCGCTTCGTGACGTCATTAAAGTGGATAGGCGATCGCGTCACTTCGCGCCGACGCACCCGTCGACCGAACGAACCGTCGACGCCCCGGAACGACCGAGGCAAGCGAAGAGAAAGTCCGACACTCAACCGCACCGAAGCCACCGCACGATGCACGCCGCGAGAACGAGCTTTGCGACGGGTACGAACCTTCGTACGACGGCGCACGCACAACAAAACAAGACGCGAACCAACAGCGGTCGACGATCGACGCTCGTCGTTCGCGCGAACGAAATCAGCGTCACGGTGGATAAGCCGCTGGGTTTGACGCTCACGGAACGCAAGGATGGACGACCCGGGGTGCAGATTGCCGGGTGCAAGGGGAACGCGGCCAAGGCGGGGTTGAAGAGCGGGGATATCGTCAAGTACCACTCGTCCTTCTTCGGCGATGAGTTGTGGCCGGCGGATGCGTTGGCGTTCTCGCGCTCGGCGATTTCTGCGTGCCCGAACGCGGTTGATTTCGTCGTCGTTCGTGGCGGGGGCGCGGCTGCGGATTTTGATGTCAAGAGATTGCCAAAGAGACCGTCGCCGCCCAGGTTTGGACGCAAGCTCTCCGCCGCGCAAAAGGAACGGGCGTCGCACATTTGCGTCGATTGCGGTTACATTTACACGCTCCCGACGGCGTTCAGCGAACAACCCAAGTCATACATTTGCCCGCAGTGCAACGCGCCGAAGAGCCGATTCGCGCCGTACGATGTTGAGACTGGCCGAGCCAAGGGTGGTGGGTTGTCCACTCCGATCATCACCGTCGCGTCCACCGTGCTCGGCCTCGGTGGCATGGCGTACTTGTTGAAGGACTTGCTCTAAGGAGAAAGACTGTACTACACACAACAACATGAAATATACTAACACTAAATACTACAACTACAACCATCTGCACCGCATCATACACCGCTTTCGTCGGCGTCGTCGACATCCATCGCATCATCGACGGATTTCGCCCGCACTGACGCTTTCTTCTTTGGAAACTGGACGGAAATTGTCGGTGATGGAATCGCTCGGTAGGTCCCCAACGCCGCATCGACGTCGTCTTGGTACCTGCACCTGCGAATGGTTTTGAAACCTTCATCCTTTGTCGGCGGAGCGTTGTCCTTGCGACGACTTTGCATCTGCACGACGCGAACGGCGAAATCCCCTTCCACACCGCTCGGGTGGTTTCGACGCATCTGCGCGCGCTTAGCGTACACCGACGTCGGTTGATTAAACCACACACAGTGCAGCTCGCACTGCGGTGACGATTCCTTGGCCAAGGCGACGAAATCCTCTCGCTGTTGCACGGACAAACCACATCGATCGATGACGACGTGCTTCCCTTCTCGCAACGACCGCTTCGCCAGACTCAGGCACTGCTGCCGAGACCCCGGTCGACCGTTTGATATCGTATCTTGATTCGCCACTACCCACTTATCCGCCGGAAGCTTGTTCGAGAACGTCGATTTACCGCTGCCGCTCGGACCGCAGAGCACGAGCACCACCGGCGCCTTTGGCGCGGTGGGCCAACCCAGAGGCATCGCTTGCGACGCCATCTTCTTCGACTCGCGTCGAGATTTGGAGGATGATTTCGACTCCACCGTCGTCCATGCCTCACCACCACCACCGTCGTCATCGTCGTCAATCACGACGACTTCCGTCCTCGTCTCTGTCTCTTCGCTTTCCACGACGACAAAGTCCTCCAACGCGACCCCTCCCCCACCACCACCCTCGGCTCGCGCGCACGCCGCGAGATACTCCGCCCGAACCATCAACGGCGACGACCCGTACGTCTGCCGCGCCGCTCGCGCCGCATCGCTCGTCCCATCGCCCAATACGACGAGCGTCGGGGCCGTCAGCGTCGTTGCTGCAGCCTCGGACGCATCATCACCCACGACGACGTGCACGCGCCCACCCAAGCGACGAACGATCGCCCCGAGCGCGTCGACCCGTCGCGGGGTCACCCGCGCGAACGCTACGACGGCGTCCGCGAGCGGCGCCGTCGCCGACGGCGCCGACGACATGGACGCGCGCAGTATTGTGAAGACGAAGCGCAACCAAAAACGCCATTCAACGACGACGATGCCGACGAGCGCATCCACCGTCGACCGCGTCGCCGCGTCCACGTCGCGCGCCGCGTCGTCTGCTACGTCGTCGTCCACCGCGCTCGGTCGCGTCGTCGTCGTCGGCGCGTTGGCGGTGGCGTTGAGCGCGAGATTACTTCAACAAAAGTACGAACACGACGAGGTCGCGGCGAGACTTAAAGACGAACTCGCGCGGGAGCGCACCGCGGCGGAGACGTACGAACGACGCGTGCGTGAGTTGGAGCGGTGGAGGTTTTGGACGCGGGGGACGACGGTCGATCGGACGGGGATGACTGTGGGAGAGGATGGGGTGGCGAGGGAGAGGGTGGCAAAGGCGCCGGCGAAGAAGAACGGGGTGATGGTTTGATTATCGCGTCGCGCGCGCGTTTGCTTTAGAAGAAAGAAGATTTGTCATTGATTCGATGAATGTGTATGAATTACATTGTATTACTCACTCGAAAGAATGGCTGTGCTATGTGACTACCGGTACTATCGCGTATTGAACGGCGACGTTTAATCGATGGATTGTTCGTCGTCGCCTCTGTCTATAAATTTGGCCACGGTCGGCGCGAGCGCGAGCGCGGCGGCGAGACGAAGCGGCACGAACAACCGAACGATATTGATGAAGACGGCCCCGGCGCCGAAGAGCTTCGCCTTATCGGTTGGGTCTGAGAGATCCAACCACGAACCTTCGGCGAATTTATACCACGCAAACGCGGCGGGTCCCGCGATGGCCCAAAACGCCAACTCGATGAGGACGTAACTCACCGTTCCCGCGACGCCGAAGGATTTAACGTCCGCCATCGTGAGCTTTGGAGCGTCTTCGGACGAGTTGAGGGCGTAGTACGTCCAGACGACGCTCGGAAGCGCCACCATGGAGAGCGATTTGGAGTACGTCGGTTGGGCAAAGAAATCCTTCATCGGCTCGGAGAGCTCGCCGTATTTAATCGCAGCGCTCACCAACGCCGTCCAGAGCGCGAGCTTGAACGCGAACGACACCCCGTCTTCGATTGGTGGGTTTCCGATGAGTTTGCCCTCGGCGAACGCGGCGGTGTTCTCCTTTTCTGCCGAAGAAATCGTGTACGCCGCGTACGCGCAACCCGCGTTGCCGAGCAACGTCAACGCCGCCTGCAACGGTACGAGCGCGTTGATGGATGTCGGATTGTAAAACGCGTGAAAAGTACACGCGGTGATACCAGACGCGAGAAAGGGGGACATGGCGAGCGTGAGGTTACGCCACGCCGGGTTCCCGGTTCTCTCCGCGTGTACGGCGACGTATTTCATCGCCAACGCCCACTCGGTGACGCTCGACACGTGCACCGCCCACGTGGGCAAACTCAACGCGTTGGATGGTTCACCCGCGAATATCGTTTCCCCTAAAACCGCGTTCGCGCTCGATCCGATCGCAATCGTCCCTACCGCGCACGTCATCGCCGCCAAACCGAGCGCGACGTACGCCGGCGTCGTCTCCCCGCCGTCTTCTTCTTCCTCCTCCTCCTTTGCGTTCGCCGCCGATCCAAACCCGTACGCGAACATCGCGTTGGACGCCGTCAACAACGACTCAGATCCTCCGTGCAACGCATCCACGTTCGCCAGTATGTCCCCATACCGCGTCTTCGCCACGATTCCCGCCGGAATCGTCGCCGCGACGAACAGTAACAAAAACCGCGCGCCAAAGTTTGAAATCCGAGGCGTCGCGCGCGCTCGATCCAAAAACCAGAGGTACGCCAGGTACGGCGCGAGTCCAACTTGAAACAACTGCGTCTCAATCCCTGGTGGGATCGCAAAGGGCGCACCCGTCGCCCCCGCGGACGTCACCGACCACGCGTCGACGATCGATGCTCCCGCCGCGGCGTCGGGCGCGTCGGGTGTCGACGCGCGAGTCGTGATGATGTCGACGCTTTTTCGTCGTCGTTCGTTGCGTGTCTGCTGCTGCTGACGATGCGTCCCACGACGAGGAGTGAATGACGTACACGCGACGCATCGAGACAACGACGAGGGTGCGGACGAGGGCGTGGACGACGCGCACCCCCGGTCGTGGGTGCGCGGTGTATGAACGACGGCAATCATCCGTGTCGTGTTGTGTGGATGTGCGGCATCTTGTGAACGAAAAAGACGCGCATTGTCGTTGACGCTTTCGACTTCAATTACAATTGCGAGCGACGCCCGTTGAGCAAACGCCTCGGTTTTATTCCGATTCGAAGCGCGATGTGGGTGATGCGTGATGTGAGTGGTGGTGTGTGCGTGCGTGTATGGATTTAAAGATACTTTTTGAGCGCGCGCTTGGACTCGGCGACGACGTCTTCCAAATCAAACTTGACGTCGGCGTCGGTGCTGCCGTAACGATCGAAAGCGGCGACGAGAACGCCCGCACCGAGGAGTTCGAGCATTCTCGGGGCAATGATGGAAAGCAAAGGCCAGTGGGCGACGTTGCCGAGAACGACGGCGCCGCCGACGGCGGCAGCCGGACCGCCGAGGTCCACGAGCGGGTTTTCCAAATCACCAAACCATTTCGGAATCTTCTCCGGAGCTTCTTGTAAAGAGTCGCTAATCGCCTCTGCGTCAATGTCTTGCGCCGCGGTGACCGCCTTAGAGACGCTGGTGCCAATCGGAGTGATGAGCTCGGCAACGGCGTCGAGATCGGTCGGGATCTCGCGCGGGAGATTCGCAGCGAGGAGTTCGACGTCACCTTCAAAATCGTCCTCCTTGACAATGAGGTAACGCTCGAGGAGCAAGACGGCAGCCAAGGTACCGATGAATTCGAGCGGACCAGGCAAGAGGGCACCAATGATGGGCAAGTGCGCGGTGGCGTCGGTGGCCACGACGGCGCCCACGGTGGCAGCCTTGACGCCAAAGTTATCAATGGTGTCAATCTGATCAAAGACGGCATCCGCGGCGGCTTCAGCGTCTCCCTCCAATAGCTTCTCCTTGACACCCGGCACGAATAGAACGGTGGCGAGGGCCGTCGTCGTCGCGACGGCGGCGACATCACTGAAAATGGCACCGACAAAGTCGAGACCCTTGCTCGCCTTCGCCTTGGCCGCCTTCGCCTTGGCCGCCTTTGCCTTCTCTTCGGCGAGCTTCGCCTTGGCCTTCTTTTCCTCCACGGCCTTCTTCGCCGCTGCCTTCTTCGCCTCGACTTGCGCCTTTTGGTCAACCTTGACCGGCTTGGTGGCTTCAGTCGGAGCAGGAGCCGACGCAGGAGCGGGCTCTGCCGCGCCTTCGGTCACCTTCATGGCGGCGTCCATCTTTGCCTTTGCCGCCTCCCTGGCCTCCGGCGTTCCCTTTGGTTCGCTCACCTTCTTTTCAGCCTTTTGCGCGGCGCGTGCCTTGGCGGCGGCGATGCGCGCGGCTTCCTTTTCAGCCGCAGCCGCCTTTTGAGCGGCAACGCGGGTGGCTTTGTCTTCTGAAATGGCAGCCTCCATCTTCGCCTTGGCCGCAGCCTTGGCCGCAGCCTTGTCAGCGGCCGCAGCCTTGTCGGCGGCAATCTTTTGCGCGGCGGCTTCCTTCTGAGCGGCCGCTTGCTCAGCGGCGAGCTTCTTTGCCGCGGCCACGCGAGCCTTGCTGTCGGCAGCTTCCTTCGCCTTGCGGTTCGCTTCCGCTTGCGCGGCGGCCTTGCGAGCGGCAGCCTTCTCAGCGGCGAGCTTGGACGCGTCAGCCGCCTTTTCGGATTGCTTGTTCACCTTGGGCGCCGGCGTTTCGGCGACAGCCTCGGTGACGTCTTCGACTACATCGGTGACGGCTTCGGTAACGGCCTCAATCACGTTCGGGGTCTCGACCGGGGTAGCCTTGGGGGCGACAACCTTCTTGGCGGCAGCCTTCTTTGCCGCCTTGGCAGCTTCGGCGGCGCGCTTTTGCTCGGCTTGCTTTGCGGCTCTCTCCTTTGCGGCGGCTTCGCGCTCAGCGGCGGCCTGCTTGGCGGCAGCCGCGCGTTCGGCGGCAGCCTTCTTCGCCGCAGCTTCGCGTTCAGCGGCAGCCTTCTTCGCCGCAGCTTCGCGTTCAGCGGCAGCCTTCTTCGCGGCGGCTTCGCGTTCGGCGGTAGCCTTCTTTGCCGCCGAGGCGCGTTCAGCATCCGCCTTTCGCGTGTCCACAGCCGGCTTGGCTGCCGGCTTAGCCGCCGGAGCGACAGCCGGAGCAGCCGCCTTCGGCTCGGCGCGTCTCGCCGCAGCCGCAGCCTTTTGTTCCGCAGCCTTCTTCGCCGCGGCGACTTGTCGAGCCTTTTCAGCATCGGCGGCGCGTTCCGCCGCCGCCGCGTCCGCCGCCTCCTTCTTCGCTGCTCTCGCCTTGGCCGCCGCAGCCGCTTGTCGCTGCGCAGCCTCACGCTTCGCAGCCGCGTTCGCCTTGAAATCCTTCTTATCGATCGTCAAAGCCGGCGCCGCGTCGTCATCGAACGCGCCGGCAAACTTGACATTGGCCTCTGGGCGGTTCTTCGCCGCGTACGACTCGTAGCTTCCCATGTTCGATCCAAGAGTCTGCGTCATCACGGGAGAAGCGCGCGTCACGCGCACACAAAACAGCCATCGTCAGTCTCAATCACGTCATCGGTCGGTTTGTTTTCCCTCCTTTCTCGTCGCTTTCCTGTCAACGCTTCCGCGTTGTGGAATTCTTTTCCATTAATCCAAATCCAACGCGCGTCATTTCAATCAAACGTACCGTCGCATCGTACGCCTCGGCAGATCCAACACACGTCGCGACCGCGACGGCGGCAACGACGGCACATTTCGCGACGCCGTCCATCGTCGTCGTCGTCGTCGTCGTGTCCTCGGCACCCGTCTTTTCAGAATCTTCATCAATCATCGCTCGGGTTCGGATCAACGCCTTCTTCTTGGTCGTCGTCGTCGTCGTCAACCTTCGGTGTGCGCCGGTCGACTTCGTCGTCGCGAACGACGAACGAGCCGTCGTCGTCGTCGTCTTCATCGTTGCGTTCGACATCGTCGTGTGTCGTACGTACGTGCGTTACGTCTTATCGCGTATCGTTGTGTCGCATTCGTCACGGTGTCGCTGGCATTGGGAGATACGCTCGATGTTTCTTATCTCACTAAACCCTGATTTTAAAAATGCGTATTAAATTGTATTTTAAGTATGTATGAGTACATAAATGTATTTCGCGTCTGCACCATGTCTACGGAAAATGGATTATATCCTACTGTAACTCTACTAAGTACGATGTTACATAATTAGGGTTTGGTAAGATAAATTACATAAAATGCGACGAGGTTTTGGTTTTCTTTTCGCGGGAGGCACCGCGTGCTTCACTCGCTCGCTCGCGACGGAACGATCGACCGCATCGAAGAAACGTGGCCGACTGATTGGTGCGCGCGCGTTCTTTCGCCGGGATCGTCGCCGCGAAGGAGCGCTGTTAGTTAGGGGTGGAGACGCGACCGGGTTCGATTTGGTTGCAAATTCACTGTCGTTCGTTTAGTGAAGGATGACGGCGCGAACGCGACGCGGAGCCAGCGCGGAACCAGCGGAAACGACGAATGATGACCGCGATGGAAACGCGACCGCGGGTTCGTCGTGTTTGACCGCGGACGACGTCGGGAAGATGACGGTGGCGGCGTTGAGAGAGGCGTTGAGCGCGCGGGGGTTGGCGACGGATGGGCTCAAGGCGGCGCTGGCGGAGCGACTGCGCGAGAGCGTCGATGCGGAGGGGACGCGCGGTACGAAGAGGAAGGAGAGCGCGACGATCGTTGCGGGTGGAGAGGGTGAGACGGGGAAGAGGGCGACGAAACGGAGAAGGTGGGACGAGGATCCGGCGGAGACGGCGGAGAACGCGTCGGCGACCGAGGGGAAGAGTGACGCGAGTACCAAGCACGCGGCAGCGGCGGTCAAGGCGAAAGCTAAGGCGGCGTTAGATAAGGCGGCTTTGTTAAAGCAAAAGCAGGCGTTGTTGAAACAAAAGGAACTTGCGGCGAAGCTCAAGGCGAAGAAGATCGGGGACGCCGCCAAGGGGAAAGCGGCGGCGCCACCGCCGCCACCGACGAAAAAGCCGAGCGCTCGACCGATGGCGTTGCGCCTCGACGCGCAAGGACGTGAGATTGACGAGAATGGAGAGTTGGTAAAAACCAAAGTGATTGAAACGTCAACTT
>Ga0181594_10004180_pt1 | contig 12917 bp, 11 predicted proteins | sample 071ome_18_FD_145603 | JGI IMG/M metagenome (GOLD analysis project Ga0181594, IMG submission 145603) | Coastal salt marsh microbial communities from the Groves Creek Marsh, Skidaway Island, Georgia - 071413BT metaG (spades assembly) | ecosystem: Environmental > Aquatic > Marine > Intertidal zone... | reverse complement strand
TTGAGCCGCGCAACAACTTCCGCCGCTACGAAATGGGCAACAGTCTCAAGTTCTTCCCCAACGGCAAGCGCATCAAGCAGTACGGCGTGTACGCAGAGGCCTCTTTGTACGAGAATTTTGAGCAAGTCGTCAAGGAAAAATCGGTCTTGTCCTTTGTGTGGATGCAGCTCGCGGGCAATTTAACGGCCCGAATGTTTGGCAAGTACCGATTTGAAGAGAACTACCTCGGCGTCACCTACCGCGACCTCTACAGCGCCAATATGGGTGTGAATTGGTCCCCTTCCGTCGCCTTTAGTGCCGAAGCCAACCATTTGCGCGGCCGTACCCTGGCCTACAACGAATCCGTCATCCGCATGGGCTGGACCGCCGAAACCAACCTCAGCATCACCCTCCAAGCCGCGGGTCGCTTCAAATGGAGCCACAGTCTGAACAAAGTGTCCTTGCGCGAACTCACGGATCCCTCCCTCTTCATCTACGACGGCTACCTCTACCAAACGGTGCTAAACGCCAACGCCAACCAATCCCTGGGACTGCGCATGGTCTTCCAAGTAGATAATTTCAGCAACCAAATCCTCTTCCAGCCGCTGCTGCAGTACCGTCCGAGCGCCTTTGGCCTCTTCTACGTCGGCGGTCTGTACAACGCCCAAGGGTGGCAAGCCTACCTCAAGTGGCAGCAGCAGATCGGATAATCGCTCCTTTGCGTATTTTGGGTGCATGATTCGCACCGCTATCCTATTGGTGGTCACGCTCTTTGCAGCCTGCGCCTACACCTACTTTCAAGCTCCTGCCCTCACGGATGCCCAGTGGAGCATACTTACGGACGTGTTTTGGATTTGGGCCGGCTTCACCGCCTACACGATTGTAGCCGGGGAACTTACCGGCAACTGCAGCCAGGTGGACCGCCTCTGGAGCATTGTCCCCATCGTCTACACGGGCTATGCCGCCTACGCTGCAGGCTGGGACGCCCGAGCCACCTTAATGGCTGCCATGGTCGCCATCTGGGGCGCGCGCCTCACCTTCAACTTTGCGCGACGCGGAGGCTACCACTGGCTTCCTTGGAAGGGCGAAGAGGACTACCGCTGGGAAGTCTTGCGCCAGCAAGCGCCCCTGAACATGGCAGTCGTCTGGAAGCTCTTCAACATTTTCTTCATTTGCATCTACCAAATGGCCCTTATCGCCCTCTTCACCCTGCCCATCGTTTATGCGTGGCGGCCAGAGGCTAGCGCTCTTGGCTGGGCGGACGGTGGGCTCGCGGTGCTCATGCTGGCCCTGGTGGTCTGGGAAACCCTGGCGGATCAGCAGCAGTGGGACTACCAAAAAGAAAAGCACCGCCGAAAAAATGCGGGTGAAGACCTCGGGGACTTCTACGGCAAGGGTTTCACACACACCGGTCTTTGGTCGCTCTCGCGCCATCCCAACTACTTTGCGGAACAGAGCATTTGGGTCGTCTTCTACGGCTTTAGCGTGGTGGCCACGGGCGAATGGCTGAACGCTTCCGTCTTGGGCGCCATCCTACTTATCTTCCTCTTCCAGGGCTCTGCACAGTTTAGCGAGGGGCTGACGGCGCAGAAATACCCCGACTACACGGACTACCAATCCAAGACCCCCCGTTTCTTGCCCCTTGGTCGGTACAAAAAGTAGATTTCCATACAGTACCCCTTGTTTTTTTAGGGTATTTGGTGAATTTTTTATTCTTTTTTTCAACAATACCCCCTTTAAATCGCGTACTTTTCACATTTTCGTGAAAAATTTTGCGATATGGCTTTAAAACACCGCGTCCCCTTCTACGTACTTCTGGTTCTGGCGATTCTAGCACTCTTTCTGCCCGGACACGACCTTCCGGCCACCAAGTCCTACACCTATGACTCAGGTGACACCGCTTGGATGCTTATGTCGACGGCCTTGGTCCTAATCATGACCCCCGGTCTCGCCTTCTTTTATGGGGGTATGGTTCGCAAAAAGAACGTCATCTCCACGATGCTTCAAAGCTTTGTGAGCATGGCCGTGATTACCGTACTGTGGGTAGTCGTAGGTTTTTCGCTGGCATTTGGAGACAGCTTGGGAGGGTTGATTGGCGACCCCCGTCAATTCTTCCTCTTTCAGGGCGTGAGCCACCATGCCCCGTATGCGCTGGCTCCAACCATACCTTTCCTACTTTTTGCCCTCTTCCAGCTCAAATTTGCCATCATCACCCCTGCCTTGATTACCGGGGCATTCGCCGAACGCATTCGCTTCACCTCCTACCTCCTCTTCCTCATCCTGTTTAGCCTGTTCATCTATTCCCCCTTGGCCCACGCTACGTGGCATCCGGACGGGATTCTAGCCCAAGCGGGCGTGCTGGATTTCGCAGGTGGCACGGTCGTCCACATGAGCGCAGGTATTGCGGCCCTTGCAGGCGCTATTTTCTTAAAGCGCCGAACCGAAAACGAACACCAACCCGCCCGCATCACCTATGTCTTGCTCGGAACAGGCCTTCTGTGGTTTGGATGGTTTGGCTTCAATGCGGGTTCTGCATTTGGCGCCAATCGCTTGAGCGTAGTTGCCCTAGCCACCACCACCACAGCCAGCGCTGCCGCGGCCATTACCTACATTCTGTTTGACAATTACCGCGGAAAGCGGCCCAGTGCCATGGGGGCCTGCATAGGTGCCGTGGTCGGCCTGGTGGCCATCACCCCAGCCGCAGGATTTGTCAGTGTGCCGCATTCCATCTTCATTGGAGCCACGGCGGCCATTGTGAGCAACTTGATGATTGACTGGCGTAGCCGCACCTCCATTGACGACACGCTCGATGTCTTCCCCAGTCACGGCGTAGGCGGCATGGTGGGCATGCTTCTCACGGGGGTTTTTGCCAGCAAGGCCGTCAATCCAGACATCGCCGAACAAGGGGCCTACTTTGGAGAATGGGGACTTTTTAGCGCGGAAGCCATTGCCTTGGTTGGGGTGGCCCTCTTCGTTTTTGTCGGCACGTGGATATTGCTGCTTCTCACCGACGCCATCACCCCCATGCGTGTAACTGAAGAGGATGAAGCGCTTGGCTTAGACGTCAGTCAGCACAACGAACGGCTTTAGGTTGTAGCTTCATAGAATGAATGCTACCTACGTACACCTACTCGTCAACCACCTTCCCTTGTTTGGAGCGCTGTTTGGCACCGTGGCCCTAGTTTGGGGTCTACTGAAACACAATGCTGGCATGAAAACAGCCGGCCTCATTTTCTTGATCGTGGCCTCTGTGGGCGGCTGGATGGCGCATATCTCGGGCGAACAGGCCGAACATTTTGCCGAAGAACTCCCCACCGTATCGCGCCGAACGGTCCACGAGCACGAAGAAGCCGCTGAGACGACCCATCTCTTTGTCGTGCCCCTAGGCGTGTTGGCTATTCTCGCCCTTTACCTCGACCAAAAAGGCTCCCGCTGGACGCCCTTGACGCTTTGGACCGTTGCCGCCCTTGGCGCAGCCACCTGTGTTACGGCAGGCATTGCCGCAGAAACCGGTGGACACATCATTCACACGGAAGTGCATGGCTCGGATTCAGACGCTGGCGAGCACGAGCATGAGGACCACGAGGAACACGCAGACTAAGGCATGAATCTGAAACCCCGCGTGCAACGCATCGCCCTAGCGGGCGGGCTCTTCTTTATTCTCAGCACGGCCCACCTCTTTACACCTGGGCAATTCATGGACGGCGCCACGTACGCGGCCGTTTCTCGGAATCTGGCCATGGGGCTTGGGAGTACCTGGGACCTTTTCTATAGCCCCGAGCTCTACCCCCATTTTGTGGAACACCCTCCCCTCCACTTTTGGCTTCAATCGCTCTTTTTTGGACTCTTTGGCGACCAGTGGTGGGTCGAAGATGTCTATGGCTTAGCCCTGTGGGTCCTCACCGCCTTGGGCATGGATCGCCTCGGCCGCTGGTCGGGTCTTTCGCAACGTGCCTTGCAGTGGGCACTCCTCCTTTGGACCATGATTCCCGTCGTGACCTGGTCTTACGGCAACAATGTGTTAGAAACCACCCTCAGTGCCTGCATGGTTTGGGCCGCTGCTACCGCCGTTTATGGCATGCGGCGAAATGCCTGGATCTATGCGTGGCTGGCAGGGCTCTGGGTAGCTGCCGGCTTCCTCGTGAAGGGTCCGGTCGCCCTCTTTCCCTGGGCCTTGCCTTTCTTTTGGCACATCACAGGCAATTGCCCAGATTCCAGCCTCAAGCGCATGCTCAAGGACAGCAGCGGATTGATCCTCGGCAGCGTCCTTCCCATCGCCTTGCTTTGGCTTCTGCCTGATGCCAAATCCTATCTGGAAGCCTATTGGAACAAGCAAATTGTGCACTCTCTGGCCGCCGTTCAAACCGTAGAAAGCCGCTGGTTCCTCCCCGCCAACTTTGCGATGCAACTCTTGGTGCCCCTGTTGGTGGCCCTAGGGGTCCGAAAATTCCGACCCATCTCCGAAGGCCGCCAGGTCATCTCTCCCCGAACCATCGCCTTCTTGCTGATCGCACTTAGCGCGGTTGTGCCCATGATGGTATCCTTGAAGCAACGGGACTTTTACGCCACCCCTGCCTACCCCTTCGCAGCGCTCGCATTGGCCTTCCTCTTGGACGGACACAAAACCGCTGGCAAGCCCTTGCACCCCCGAATTCTGTGGCAGTGGACCCTGGCATTTTGGGCATTGGGCTTTGGCCTGCGCAGCTTACCCGAAGTCCATACCTCCCGCGATTTCACCCTTCGCCAATCCATTGTTCAGGCGGCCAAGACCTACCGGGGCCAAACGCTCTACGCCGCGGACAGCCTGCTCCAGGATTGGAACTTAACCGCCCAGTGCGCGCGCGTCGGGGAAATGTACCTAAAGGGTGAATCCAAAGACAGCCTTGCAACGGGTCCCCGTCTCCTTTATAAAGACGGTCGCGTCCTAGTCTTTGAGGATTGACGCTCAGCGCTTCTTCGCCTTGGAAGCACCGCGCTTTTTGACGTCTTGAATGGATTGCTCGTAGCCCTCTTGTTCTGCATTGAGCTCCATGGCCTCCCGGGTCACGCCAAACACCTCCTCTGCACAGGGAACTACGATTTTTTGAAAGACATCACTTTGAGGGTCCTCCGCCTCCATCACATCCTCAAACGTGTACTCATCGCTCTCCATAAGTGCGTCGATGGCGCATTGGCAGTACTCCTTGGCCATTTGGTCTGAAATCACGTCGCCCGCTGGGTCTTGTTGCCGAACGCCCTCTAAGCAGGATTTCAAGAAGAAGGTTTGGGCATCCATATCCCCTATACTCCCTGCAGCTTCTGTTTCGCGCAAAAGTCTGCTGAAGTTGACTTCTGAACTATCAATGTTGGAATTCTCCTGGATGCAGTTCATGAGGATATTCAGGTTTTCGCCTTGCAGCAAAAAGTCCATCATTTGGCCCGATTCGTTAGCTTCAATGATGTCCGCACTTTCGAGCGAAGGAATCAAGTTGAGCATGGCGCATTCGCAGTAGGCGCGCGTATCCACTTCAATGCCCTGAAGGATCATGGCACGCCCTTTCAATGAGGCGTCCGCCGCTTCTTTACACGTACGGACCAAAAGGGCACCGTCGCCCAAGGGCATGCCATCTTTGGTGTAGACAGTTTGGGCAGAGGAAGCCAAGGCAAGAAGGGCGAGAACCCCAAGAATGAGCTTTTTCATGTAGGAAAGTTACTACAACTGGTCGGTCATGACTTTATAGGTGGGATCTTCCTCCACATTGACATCGATGATAGCCGCTGCATTTATAAGTAACCGTTGACAGTCCGAACTCACGTGACGAAGGACGAGTTTCTTCCCCTGCTGCTGGTAGCGTTCGGTCAGTTTGTGCAGCGCATCAATAGCAGACATATCCACAATTCGGCTTTCTGCGAAGTCCAAAATCACTTCTGTGGGGTCCCCTGCCACATCAAATTTCTCATGAAAGGCCGTGATGGATCCAAAAAACAGGGGACCATACAAGGCGTAGTGCTTCACGCCGGTTTCGTCCGTATACTTTCGGGCCCGAATGCGCTTCGCATTGTCCCATGCAAAAACGAGGGCTGAAATAATGACGCCCACCAGCACGGCCAGCGCCAAATTGTGCAGTAAAACCGTCAGGCCGGTGACAACGACCATGACGAAGGTGTCCGAGGCGGGCATCTTACGGAAGGCTCTGAGACTAGCCCACTCAAAGGTCCCAATGGAAACCATCACCATCACGCCCGTAAGAGCTGCCATTGGCAGTTTTTCAATGAGACCAGAGCCGAACATGATAAAAACCAAGAGGAGGATGGAGGCCGATATACCGGACAAGCGTGCTCGGGCTCCGGAGGAAATATTGATGAGACTTTGACCAATCATGGCACAGCCTCCCATGCCGGAGAAGAGGCCAGAAAGGACATTCGCCGTGCCCTGTGCGACGGCTTCTTTGTTGCCACGGCCGCGCGTTTGGGTCATTTCATCTACGATGTTCAACGTCAACAAGGACTCGATCAAGCCTACCCCGGCAACAATGAGTGCATAGGGGAAGACAATGGTAAAGGTCTCCCATTCCCATGGCACAGAGGGAAGATGAAAAGGTGGAAAGCCTCCTTCAATAGACGCAATGTCCCCGACCGTCTTGGTATCGATACCAAGGGCCAGAACGACCCCAAAAATCACCAAAATGGCCACAAGAGATGCGGGCAAAGCACGTGTCAGCTTGGGCAGGAGGCAAATGATGGCCATAGTCGCCAGCACCAAGGCCAGGCTCAATAATAATGGCGCGCCTTGCAACCACTGCCCATTCTCGCCTTTAAATTGACCTAGCTGCGCCGTGAAGATGACCACCGCTAATCCATTGACAAAACCATAGATGACAGGTTGTGGAACGAGCCGAATGAGCTTGCCCAAACGTGCGAGGCCAGCGAGAATTTGGAGGAGGCCCGCCAGAACAACGGCCGCAAAGACGTACTCCACGCCGTGAGAGGCAGCCAAGGTCACAATCACTACTGCCACAGCTCCCGTTGCACCGGAAATCATTCCAGGACGGCCCCCAAGGACGGACGTCACCAAGCCCATTACAAAGGCTGCATACAAACCCGTCAGCGGTGAAAGGCCTGCCATAAGGGCAAAAGCCACCGCTTCAGGAACCAGCGCCAAGGCCACCGTAAGGCCTGAAAGCACTTCTTTTTGCAGTGCTACGGGTTGTTCAAAGTCAAAAAGCCGGAGGGAGGGAAAAGCACGCATGCGGAGAATCTTTCAAGAGCATTGGCCTAGCCCACGTGGGCCGAGCGCAAAAAAAAAGAAACCCGCCCAGTGGCTGGACGGGTTTGCTCATTAGGTGGCGGAAGAAGAGGGATTCGAACCCCCGGACCTGTTACAGTCAACGGTTTTCAAGACCGCCGCGATCGACCACTCTGCCATTCTTCCGCGGCAAAAGTACGTAACTTCGCCATTATGCAAAGAATGCTTGTTCTGGGATTTTTTCTTTTCGCCCAAACCCTCTGGGGGCAAGGGGTTCGAGTGGGTGCCGACGTTCACCCATACTGGAACCCGGAAACGGGTCATTATCTGGAAATTACCTACAGCGTGGAGCCTAGTTCGCTCTACGCCGCTTGGACAGAAACGGGCGCACCAAAAATGACCTTAATCGCGGTGGTGCGACGAGGCAATGAGGTGCTTTCGGCCGATAAAATGGCAGTGACCTGCCCGGATCAAGACGCGGATGCGGAAATTCTCTACCCCATTGTCCAGAATGCCTTTTTGGCTGCGGATACGGGCGACCTGCAACTCACGGTGTTTTACGGGCTGGGCGACAGCCTTTCGGACACTTTGAACGGAAGCTTCTACCTCGCCCACCAAAAGGGGGTGCAACTCGCGGCCCTTCAGTGGAAAGAACCCCTTCAAGGCAAGCTCGGCCCAAGAGCTCAATTTGGCCAAGCGGTATACGCCAACGACAGCGACAAAGTGTATTTCTACACGGAAGCCTACCGCCTCCCCAAGGGCCAGAAAGCCTTCTTCACCTACGAAGTGTATTCGCTCGACACAGACCGCCCCATGGAAGGCTATGGAGGCGTCATGCGTCTTCCAAGTACAACGAGCGTTCAACCCATTCAGGGAGGCATTCAGGTCACCGACCTGCCCACCGGCCAGTACGAATTGCGCTGCACCCTGAACATCCAAGAGATGGACAGCGAGCGCTATCCCCAGCAGCGCCTCAAATTTTACCGCGTCAATCCTACAGAGCTTGCCCGCTGGAACGAAGAAAGCCCCATCGACCCCCGCTGGATGGGCCAACTAGGCACAGGCGATTCCCTACGCCACTGGATCAACGGCTTCTACCCCATTGCCAGCATTGCGGAGCGCCAGCAAATTGAGCGCATGGGGCCTGGGGTGAGCGATACCCTGCTTTGGCGCTTTGCCCAACGCTTCTGGGAAAGCCGCTACCCCGTCGATGCCTTAAACCACTACGTCGAATACAAGAACCTCCTTCGCCTCGTGGATGGGCAGTACAGCAGTCGTGCCGTGCCCGGCTATGCTACGGACCGCGGACGCATCTTCTTGCAATACGGCCCGCCGACCTTGACGGAAAAGCGCCCCTTTGAAACGGACGGCTACCCCTATGAAATTTGGCAGTACAACACCTTGGACGTGCCCAACTCGCCCTACCAAATCAACAAGATTTTTGTCTTTGTGAACTACGCTGTGGTGGGCCGGAACTACGAATTGCTGCATTCGGACGCCATCGGCGAAGTCTACAACAGCCGCTGGAAGGTGGCGCTCCAAAAGCGCTCCTACATCACGGAAGACATCGACGACACGGGCCAAACAGGCTTTGACAAATTCGGCAGCCGCATCTACAACAACATCATCCCGGGCGGAAAATGAGAACGGCCGTGGTCATCCTGAACTGGAACGGTGTGCACTGGCTCCAGAAATTCCTGCCTAGCGTGGTGGAGCGCAGCCCAGAAGCGACCATCGTAGTAGCTGACAACGGCAGCCAGGACGACAGCGAGACCTACACCCGTTCCCAGCATCCCGAGGTGCTCTGGCTGGGCATGGACGCGAACCGCGGCTATGCAGGCGGCTACAACACCGCTTTGAAGATGCTGCAGGAGCGCCACCCCGAACTGGAGTATGCGGTCTTGATGAATTCGGACATTGAGCCCTTGGCCGGCTGGCTGGAGCCCCTGGTGACCTTTCTGGACGCCCATCCTTTGGCGGGTGCCATCCAGCCTAAATTGCTAGACTTCGGGCATCCCGAACGCTTTGAATATGCAGGCGCCATGGGCGGCGGCATGGACTTTTGGGGCTACCCATTTGCGCAGGGCCGCGTATTTGACCATTGCGAAACGGATCAGGGCCAGTACGATCAACCAGCTTTCCCGGAAGTTTTTTGGGCCTCTGGTGCCTGTTTGATGGTCCGAATGTCCGCCTTCCGGCGTGCCGGCCAACTCGACACCCAGCTCTTCGCGCACATGGAGGAAATTGACCTCTGCTGGCGCATGTGGCGCGCAGGCTACACGGTGCACGCCGCAGCGCCCTCCAAGGTCCTGCACGTCGGGGGAGGCACCTTGGGCGCCTTATCGCCTCAAAAGACCTTTTTGAATTTTCGCAACAGCTTGTTGGTGGCGGTCAAGAATTTGCCTGCCCTGGCAGCCATGCGGGTGGTGGCGGCGCGCTTGTTCTTGGATGGCGCTGCCGGCTTGCTCTTTCTCTGGCGCGGCCAGGGGGCGCATTGCTGGGCTATTGTTCGGGCGCATGGCCAGTTTTACCGCATGTTTGCCCGTTTTGCCTTCCGTCCACAGCAGGACGCCAAAGGCTGGCCATCCGCCGGGGTCTACCGAGGCTCCATCGTTTGGCAGTACTACGCGCGCAAGAAAAAGCAGATTCCCCTTTCCTAACGCTTAACCCGCACTCTTGGGGTGGTAGGTCAGCACGGTGTCGCGCAAGTGCACCTGCTCCAAATGCGTGTAAATCTCCGTGGTGGTGATACTTTCGTGCCCCAGCAGGGCTTGAATGACCCGAATGTCCGCCCCATTCTGAATTAAATGCGTCGCAAAGGTGTGGCGCAAGGTATGCGGCCCAATTTTCTTGGCGATGCCCGCCGTCTCGGCCAAGGCTTGCAAGCGCTTGAACACCCACACCCGACTCAGGGCCTTGCCGCGCTGGTTTAGAAAGGCAAAGGATTCCTGGCCTTTTTGCACGGGGACATGCACCCGAACCTCGTCAATATAGCGGTAGAGGGCGTCCAAGGCCGAGGCGTAGATGGGAACGATGCGTTCCTTGTTGCCCTTGCCGACCACCCGAATCAAGCCCTCTGCCCGGAAGACATCCTCGAGGCGGAGACCTACGAGTTCGGACACGCGCAATCCACAGGCATAGAGCACCTCCAACATAGCCACATCGCGTTCACCACCGGACTGGCTTCGGTCCACCGCGGCCAGCAGGGCGTCCACTTCCTCAATCGTGAGGTAAACGGGCAGTTTGCGGCCTAGCTGCGGGGCTTCTATGCCCTCCATGGGGTTGTCTTTGCGAACCTCCTCTTCCAGCAGGAAGGTGAAGAACATGCGCAGGCTGCTGCGCATGCGTGCTTGGGTACGGGGGGATTTGCCGGCTTTGGCCTGGGCTTGAAGGAAGTGGCGTAGGGCCTCCTGGGGCAAGCTTGTCGGGCGAAGGTCTTGCTCCAGGGCCCAAGCGCGGAGCTGCTCCAGGTCTTGCTGGTAGGCTTTGAGGGTGTTGGCACTTCGGCCGCGCTCCAAACGCAGGTACTGAACAAACTGCTTGAGCGCGAGGGGCCAGTCCACGTTAGTGCATTTGGGCCGTTAGAAGCGCTTCCATCGCTAAACGGTAGCCCTGCCACCCCAAGCCACTAATGGTGCCCTTGGTGTAGGGAGCCAACAACGAAACGCGGCGGAACGCCTCACGCGCATAGGTGTGGCTCAGATGCACCTCGATGACGGCCGCCTTCAAACCCGCCATGCAATCGCGCAAGGGAATGGACGAATGGGTCCAGGCGCCCGGATTGAGCACCACCCCCACCTCTGGGCCATCCACCTCCTGCAGGAAGCGAATGCAGGCCGCCTCATCGTTGAACTGAAGCGCCTCAAGCTCCACGCCCGGCCAGTGCTTGGACAGCCAACCGGTCCAAATGGCCCATTGATCGCTCAAGGTCTGCGTTCCGTAGATCTCCGGTTGACGCGTTCCAAGCTGGTCCAAATTGATGCCGTGTACGACGTAGAGTTTCATGGGATAAAGGTAGGCAATGGGACTCAGCCGCGCTTTTTATGCAAGCCACCTCCCAATACAGCCTCCAGGAAGCCAAAGGCGTAGCCGCTCATCATGACGACGGTGCTGGCCACGGCGAGGAAGCCAATGTGGGGTGAACGGTACTGGCTACCCGCGAGGATGGAGGGCACCATAAAGTAACCGATGAAGACGATGGGAAGGGGGACTCCAGCAATGGCCCCCAGAAGAATAGAAAACAGGGTGCCAAGCGTTAGGAAAACTGGGAAGAGGTGGGTCACCTTGAGTTGGCCGGGATGGCGCTGGGCGAGGGCCCATCGGGCAGCGCCAAATCGGCGGACCTGTTTGAAGAACTGAGGCAGGGTGCTCCGACGCTTGTGCCAGACCACGGCCTTGGGGATCAGGCCAACACGGTAGCCCGCTTGCTGGATGCGAATGCTGAGATCTATATCCTCGCCAGTCTTGAAATGGATGTCGTAGCCACCCACCGCGTCAAATACGGAGCGCTTCATGCCCATGTTGAAGCCACGTGGGTAGTAGGTGGCGGTGCGTTTGGTTCCTCCACGGATGCCGCCGGTGGTCCAAAAGCTGGTCATGCTGAAACTGATGGCTTTTTGGAGCGGGCTGAAGTCTGCCGGTGCCGCATCGGGGCCTCCAAAGGCGTCCCAGTCCTGTGCCGCCAGCCCATCAGCGACCTGCTGCAGGTAGTCCTTGGGCAGTAAGCAATCGGAATCGAGGAAAATCAGGTAGTCGCCTTGGGCTTGGCGAGCCGCGAGATTGCGCGCGTCAGAAACGGGGAGGTAGTCCTCGTGTAGAAAGACGACTGGCAGGCCGGATGCGTGGGAGGCTGCCTCGACGGTGGCGCGCAAGCCGTCCTTGGGCGTGCCATCCGCCAAAAGAACTTCAAAGTCGCTCCGGTCGTAGGCCAGGGCCGCCGCGGATGCGATGAATTCTCGAACCTCCTCCGGCCGATCAAATGTGGGGGAAATGAGGCTGAACTTCAAGGATGTTTAGGACGCTGGGTTGATGTGCTCGCCGATGGAGTACTTGGGCTTCTTGCTGGATTGACGCACCATGAGTTCGGCCAGCAAGCCGGTCACAAACAGCTGGGTGCCCAAAATCATCGTCGTCAAAAAGATGAAGAACCAGGGGTCTTCGGTCACCAGGCCGGGTCGCATGCCCTGCGCCAAGCGGTAGAGCTTCAACCCGCCCATGGCCGCCAATGCGAGACCGGATGCCAAGAACATGAGCACACCCCAAGTGCCAAAAAAGTGCATGGGGCGGCGTTGGAAGCGGCTGACCATGGACAGGGTGACCAGGTCGAGCAAGCCATTCACGAAGCGGTTCATACCAAACTTTGTGCTGCCGTATTTGCGCGCTTGGTGCTGCACCACTTGCTCGCCAATCTTGCTGTAACCGGCCATTTTCGCCAGCACGGGCACGTAGCGGTGCATTTCGCCTTGAACCTCCACGGCTTGCGCTACTTCTAAGCGGTAGGCCTTCAAGCCACAGTTGAAGTCGTGCAAGTAAATTCCGGACATCTTGCGCGCCGCCCAGTTGAAAAGTTTGGTGGGCAAGGTCTTGGACAAGGGGTCGTAGCGCTTCTTTTTCCAGCCGCTGATGAGGTCGTAGCCGTCTTCCCGAATGCCCTTCACCAATCCGGGGATTTCCTCGGGTGAATCTTGCAAATCGGCGTCCATCGTGATGACGA
>Ga0181594_10004175_pt1 | contig 12925 bp, 6 predicted proteins | sample 071ome_18_FD_145603 | JGI IMG/M metagenome (GOLD analysis project Ga0181594, IMG submission 145603) | Coastal salt marsh microbial communities from the Groves Creek Marsh, Skidaway Island, Georgia - 071413BT metaG (spades assembly) | ecosystem: Environmental > Aquatic > Marine > Intertidal zone... | reverse complement strand
GACCAGTCGCTCGGACAGATGGAGCAGGCGAAGATCGATCTCGCCAAGAAGCAGAACCTCTACGACCAGGACTTGATCAGCGAGACGGAATACCTGACCGCGAAGTTCAACTTCACCCAGGCCGAGCTGCGACACGAGAACAACAAGCGTCAACTCGACTACACGGAGGTCCGCGCGCCGATCAAGGGCACGATCACCAGCCGCACGGTCAAGGTTGGCGACACGGTCAACATGGGCACACCCATCTTTCAGATCATCGACCTGGAATCGACCGTCGCCCTGATCCATGTGCCCGAACAATACCTGCCCCGGCTCAAGTTGGACATGGACGCGCGGCTCACCTCCACCACCTACGACGACCAGGTCTTCGCGGGCTACGTGAAGCGCATTTCCCCGATCGTTGAGGCGCGGGCGGGCACGGTCGAGGTGGTGGTGGCATTGAAGGAACTGGGTCCGCTGCGGCCCGGCATGTGGGTCGATGTGGAACTGGTCCTGGACACCAAGGAGGACGCCCTGCTCATTCCCAAGCGCGCGATCGTCTACGACAACGACCAGACCTACGCCTTCAAGTCCTTCACCGATCCCAATGGCGTCAAGCGCGCCAAACGGTTTCTGGTCGAGCCGGTGAACATCGACAAGGAACACATCGAGCCGAAGGAGAACTTTGCCGAGGGCGACAAGATCGTGGTCGCGGGCCAGGTCGGCCTGAAGGATCTCGCGCCGATCCGAGAGCTCGGCGACGCCAAGACCATCGCCAAACCCCAGGCGCCGGCTGAAAACAAAGGAAAACCGGGGGCCGCGCCGGGGAAGAAGCCCAAGAAGAAATGAGATCCCAAATCCCAAGCTCCAGACCCCAAGCTCCAAAGGGAGCCGAGGGGCGCAGCGCCTATTCCGCGTCGACGTCCGGAGTCTGTCGGCTTGAAACAATACGGCGGCGCGATTTGAGATTTGGAGCTTGGAGCTTCTTTGGGATTTGGAGCTTGGAGCTTGGAGCTTATTGCCTTCCGCCGAATCCCCCGGCGAACTGATCCCCCCTTCACGTCCGACCACCCCATGCACTCCCCCCACCCGGATCCCAACTTCACCACCGATCGCCCGGTCGCGGTGTTGATGGTGTTCGTGGCGGCGGTGGTGTTCGGCTACTTCTCCCTGGGGCAGCTTCCGGTGACGTTGATGCCGGAGATGAGCTACCCGACCCTGACCGTGCGGACACAGTATCCCGGTGCGGCGCCGGAGGAGGTCGAGAACGACATCAGCCGGCCGATCGAGGAGCAGCTCGGCGTGGTCAGCGGCCTCAACGAAATCAGCAGCATCAGCCGCGCGGGGGTGAGTGATGTCTTGCTCGAGTTCGTCTGGGGCACGGAGATGGGCGACGCCATCCAGAACACCCTGGAGAAGCTCGACATGGTCTACCTGCCGCAACAGGCGGAGAAGCCGCTGCTCCTGCACTATGATCCCTCACTCGACCCGGTCATGGAATTGAGCCTGTCCATCGCCAAGCCCGGGGCCGAATCGGATGACGACGCCAAAGGCGATGTGAACGCCGCAGCTCGACGGCTCCGCCGCGTGGCCGAGTTGCAGGTGAAGCGCGCGTTGGAGCCCATCTCGGGCGTCGCGGCGGCGCGGGTTCGCGGCGGATTGGAGGAGGAGATCCACGTGCTGATCGATTCCGCCAAGCTCGATCGGGTGAACATCTCGATCAGCCAGGTCCTCGACAAGCTTCGCGCGGCGAACATCAACGCCGCCGGCGGCCGGATCCGCGAGGGCAACGCGGAATACATGATCCGCACGATCAATGAGTTCGAGAACATCGACGAGATCGCCAACACCATCGTCTACCGTCAGGAGGGTCGGGAAATCCGGTTGAAAGACATCGGCGTCGTGGTCTACGGGCAGCGGGACCGCGAAATGCTCACCCGGACCGACGGCCGGGAAAGCGTCCAGATCGACGTCTACAAGGAGGCCGATTCCAACATGATCCATGTCGGCGAGCGCATCAAGGCGGCCGTGGGCGGGCTCGATGGCGACCCACAGACGACGCTGGCGGGACGACTGCTCAAGGATGAGGGGCTCGCGCTGCAGATCGTGGCGGATCGTTCCATCTTCATTGAGAACAGCATCAACGAGGTCAAGTCCACCGCCATCACCGGCGGCGCCTTGGCGATCGTTGTCCTGCTGTTGTTCCTCCGCGACCTGCGTACAACCTCGATCATCGCGTTGAGCATTCCGATTTCGATCTTTGTCACCTTTGCGCCGCTCAATCTCCTGGATGTGTCATTGAACATCATGTCGCTCGGCGGCCTGGCGATGGGCATCGGCATGCTGGTGGATTCCTCGATCGTCGTGCTGGAATCGATCTACCGCTGCCGTGAGGAGGGTGACTCCGTCCGCGCGGCGGCGATCCGGGGCACGAAGGAGGTTCGCGGCGCGGTGATCGCCTCGACCCTGACCTCGATCTGCGTGTTCTTCCCGATGGTGTTTGTCGAAGGATTGGCCGGACAGGTCTTCAGCGACCTGGGTCTGACCGTGGTGACCTCGCTGGTCGCGTCGCTGATTGTGGCGATCCTCTTCATTCCGATGCTGGCCAGCCGCACGGGTTTGAAGCTCAAGGGCGGCGCGGGCATGGTGTCGCATCCCTTGGGCGGTTTCAACGGACGGCTCACCCCGGCCTCGCTGGCCTTCCGCGTCATCATCCCGCTCGGGCTGCTCATGGTCGTGATCGTCGGGACGCGGGTCGGCTACGTTGACTGGATGGAGGGGAAAGCGGAGGCGGCGGCCATCGAGAACGGCATGCCTCCGCCGACCGAGGATGACAAGGTCGACCGGAAGGAGCTGACGTTGGAAACCTTCAAGAAGTGGGGGCGGATCTTCGTGATCCCGCTGTTGGTGGCGTTCGCCAAAGTCCGCTTCGGACTGAAGGACAAGACGGGCAACTCCTTCACCGGAATCTGGTCCTCATTCCGAACCTTCGCCGACAGTTTGAAGGGCAACATTTTCCTCGCGATCATCGCCTTTCCCTACGTGCTGCTGCGGCTGCCCCTGGCCTTCGTTATCGAGGTGATCGGTTTGAACCTCGCCTGGCTCGTGCGGCTTGGAGCCGGCATCTTCTGGCTGAAGTTCAGGATCATGGGATTCCTGAAGCGGATCTTCGTCCGGGAGAATAAGGCGATCGATCCGGAGGCGGAACGGGGGCTCTACCCGAAGCTGCTCCGCCTCGCGCTGAGGTTTCCCGGGGCCATGGCCCTGCTGGCGGTCGCCTGCTTCGGAGTAACCTGGGTCGTCGGGAAGCAACTTCAATCCGAGTTGCTGCCCGAAGTTCGCCAGAACGAATTCACCTTCGAGGCCGCCATGCCTGTGGGCACGCCGTTGGACGCAACCGTCGCCACGCTGGGCCAGGTCGAACAGGAGATCCTCTCCCGCAAGGAGGCCCTGCAGATCGACACGATGTTGGTGATGTACGGCTTCGACACCGCGAACATGAAGCGGTCGGACGAGGGCGAGCATTCGGCCCGGTTCAAGGTTCTGTTGAAGAAGACCGAAACGCCGCATGAAACGGAAGACCGGGTGATCGAGGAAATGCGCGGCCTGTTCCAGAACGTGCCGGATATCAACGTCCGCCTGACCCGGCCCGTGCTGTTCAGCTCCAAGAAGCCGGTCGTGATCCAGATCAATGGCGAGGATCTCGAGGAATTGAAGCGGTTTTCCGACCAGGCGACCGAGTTGTTGTCCAAGGAGCCCGAACTGGCGGATGTGGAGCCGACGCTTCGCACCGGCGCGCCGGAGGTGCAGATCAGCTACGACCGCCAACAGATCGTCCGCCACGGCCTCAACATCAACTGGGTCGCCAGCCAGGTGCGCGACCTGGTCAAGGGCGCCGAGGCGACCCGGCTCAACCGGCGCGACCGGCGGGTGCCTATCGTCGTGCGGTTGGATGAGGAGGACCGCGAGCAGGTGGCCGATGTCGGCAAGCTGACCATCAACCCGGGCGGTCAGACGCCGATCCCGCTCAGCTCGATCGCCGAGCTGACCGTGGGCGAGGGTCCCAGTGAAATCAGGCGCATCGATGGCAAACGCGTGGCCCTGGTGCAGGCCAACATTGGCGGCGGCTCGCTGGGGGCCGCGGTCGACGCCGCGCGGAGGAATCTGACCGAGGGCATCGATTGGCCGGTCTACATGGATTTCTTCATCACGGGCCAGAACCAGGAGTGGGAGCGCAGTCGGGGCAGCCTTTTCCTGGCGCTGGGATTGAGTCTGTTCCTGGTCTACGTGATCATGGCTTCGCAGTTCGAGTCATTGATCCAGCCGTTGATCATCATGTTCACCATTCCGCTGGCGTTCGTGGGCACGGTTCTCGGACTCAAGTGGCTGGGGATCAACCTCTCGGTGGTGGTCTTCCTGGGCATGATCATGTTGGCCGGCATCGTGGTGAACAACGCCATCGTGCTGGTGGATTACACCAACACCCTGCGAAGCCGCGGCATCGTCCTGAAGGAGGCGATCGTCAAAGCCTGCCGCGTCCGGTTGCGGCCGATCCTGATGACCACCGCGACCACCGTGTTGGGCCTGCTGCCCATGGCCCTGGGCCTCGGCGACGGAGCCGAGATTCGCACGCCCATGGCCATCGCCGTGATCAGCGGTCTGCTCACCTCGACCTTCCTGACCCTGCTGATCATCCCGACAATCTACTTCATGTTCGCCTGGGTGGGTGAGCGGTGTTTCCAGACAACGGAGCACGACGAGAAAGAAATTCCAAAGCGCATGAACGCGCTGTAATCTGATCCCATGACGCAAAAGGCCGTACGGTTGTTGGAAGAGGTCAGACAGATGTCCCGCGAAGACAGAGAATGGATTGCGGTACAACTGTACGCGGATGCACATGAACATTCGGCGGTCGATGCCTTGGTGGGCGACCGCAAGAATGTGGATTCCGTGTTGAAGGAACGGTTGGACGGACCTTTCGAACCGTTTTCCGATAATTGGAAGGACGACGTTCGAGATCGGGCGGCTGACATGCTGCGAGAAGATCGGGATGAAAGTTAGTAAGCATCCTTCAGTTCAGACACGGGATCTGCCCAGAATCTATGCGCGCATCGCTCAAGACAATCCCACCGCCGCGGATCGCGTTCTGGACGCGATCGAAGCCGCGTTTGAGTTGCTGAGAATGACGCCCTTTGCCGGACCTGAGTACGACATGGAGAACGATGACTTCAAGGGCGTGCGCATGTATCCGGTTCCACGTTCTCCCAATTATCTCGTGTTCTACGTCCCCAAGGATGAGGAGATTCGGATCTTGTATGTGATGCATGGCGCCCGGGACATTCCGGCGCGCGTTGCCGAAGACCTGAGGAGTTAGAGCCTTCTTTGCCCTCATGCCCTCCGACAACAACATGGTGACGAAGATCACCCGGTTCTCCCTGGACCGGAGGATCACCATGACCATGGTGTTCCTGACGATCATTGCCGTCGGCATGATCGCCGCCAAGCGTTTGCCCCTGGAGATGAACCCGCGCGGCCTGGAGGGACATTACATGTCCGTCCACGCCCGCTGGAATGTCGGCGTGCCGCCGGAGACCATGCAGCGGATCTCGCTGCCGATGGAGGAGGAACTGAGCACGGTGCGCGGCCTGGATCACATCACCACTCACGGCTACAAATGGGGCGGCCGGATCGAGATGCGCTTCAAGCACGGCACGGATATGGATGTCGCCTATCGGGAGGTGCGTGACCGCGTCGAGCGCGCCCGGACCCGCTTTCCCGAAGGGACGGAGAAACCGCACATCTACAAGCACCAACCCGGGGCCGAGCCCATCGTCAGCTTCCGCATCGCCTACGATCAGGACTCCGATTACTACGAGCTGATCCAAAAGCACGTCCTCACGCCGCTGCAACGCATCGACGGCGTGGCGGACATCGACTTCCGCATCTACCAGCGGGAACTCAAGATCGAGGTGGACAAGGACAAGGCCGAGGCCCACGGCATCAACATCAGGGAACTCGCGAACCGCCTGCGCTCGGACAACTTCACCCTCGCCAGCGGCCACGTCATCGACGGCGGCCGGAAGTACACGCTGAAGTCCTCCAGCTCCTTCAAGAACATGCACGCGATCAAGGACATCCCGATCAAGCCGGGCATCTTCCTGCGCGACATCGCCACGGTGTCCTTCGAGCCCGAGGAGGCCGAACAGCTCTATCGCTACAAGGGCATGCCGGCCAACGGCATCAACGTGAAGAAGGAAGGTGAGGCCAACACGGTCGAGATCAGCAGGAAGGTCATCGACACCATCGAAGAGATCAAGCAGAACCCCGAGTTGAAGGGCTTCGACCTGAGCGTCTACCGCGACGAGGGCAAAGACATCGTCAAACGGCTCTCGGCGCTGATCGACAACGGCAAGGTCGGGGCGATGCTCGCCGCGATCGTCCTGTTCTTCTTCCTGCGCCAGTTTCGCATGACGATGGTGATCTCGCTGGCCATTCCGCTCTGCCTGCTCGTCGCGATGACCGTGATGTTCTTTGCGGACAAGACCCTGAACCGCCTCACCATCATGGGGCTGGTGATCTGCGTGGGACTGCTGGTCGACAACTCGGTCGTGGTTGCCGAGAACATCCACCGCCACTTTACCAACGGCCTCTCCCGTCGGGACGCCTGCCTCAAGGGCGTCAGTGAAATCGGGTTCGCCATCACCATCGCGACCTGCACGACGCTGATCGTCTTCAGCTCGGCGCTGCTTTTCGACGGCCGGTTGAAGTTCATGATCAAGAACATGTCGCTGCCGGTGATCACCGCCATCGCCGCCTCGCTGGTCACGGCGCTGTTGTTCATTCCGCTGTGCGTCTACCTGACGCTTTCGGACAAGAAGCGGGACAAGCCGCGACGCACGCCTTCCTGGCTGTTGGGCGTCGTCTTCAAGTGGATCTACGACAAGACCTTCGAGCGGTTCAACCGGCTCTACAACCAGGGCCTGAGGTTCTTCCTGCGCCACCGACTCGACATGTCCGTGGTCCTGATCGGTTTGCTTGCCTTCACCTGGACAATGTCCAAGGGGCTCAATCGCGACCGCAAGGAGCCGGAGTTGCTCCGCTATTTCAGCTTCAACATCCAGTTCCCGGAAAAGTATTCGATGGAAGACCGGCTCAACTACATGAAGAAGGTCGAGCGGCAGGTCGAGAAGTTCAACGACGTCTATGACCTTGAGGCCTACGAGGTCTTCTATGCCAAGTGGTATGGGCGCTTCGCCGGGTTCCTCGCCGTCGATCGCGAGGGCGAGTTGTCGCGGGAGGAGGCGGTCGACCGGCTTTTTGAGGATTTCCCGGAGGAGCCCGGCGTGATCGTCAAATACCGCGGCAAAGAGGGCGCGCATCGCAAGGACGACCACCGCTTCATGCATCACATCCGACTCGTGGGCGACGACCCGGATCTGCTCAAACAAGTGGCCGAGGAGCTCAAACCCACCTTCGAGATCATCCCGGGAGTGGAATCCTTCATGGACAGCGCCGACAAGGCCGAGGCGCCCAGCGAGGTGGCGTTGACGATCGATCGCGAGAAGGCGGATTCCCTCGGCGTGAATCCGCAGCAACTGGCCGGGACCATCGGGGCGGCCGTGCGCGGCGAGCATCTGCCGCGCTTCAACAACAAGGGGCGGCAGGTTCCCATGCGGTTGTTGTTCGAGGAGGATGACCGTTCGGAGATCGCGGACATCTACAACTTTCAGATACCCGCCGCGGAAGGCCGGGTCAGCACGGTGGGCGCGGTCACGCACACGCGCTACCTGAAGAACGAGGACAACGCGATCCGCCGCGAGAACAAGCGCGTGCAGCAATGGTTCGGCATGAAGCTCACTCCGGGGCCGGAGACCTGGAAGACCAAGGGCATGATCGAGCAGACCAAACGGGCCATCGATCTGCCGGAAGGCGTCTCCTTCGACGAACCGCAGAAGGAATTCAAGGACGACGACCGCAAGAAGGGCTGGCACATGATCCTGCTGGCGATCCTCTTCGTCTATATGTTGATGGCCTTCTTCTTCGAGAGCACATTGATTCCACTGTCGATCATCCTGACCATTCCGCTGGCCTCCCTGGGCGCGGTCGCCGTGCTGAAGTTCACCGACACCTTCATCGACCAGATGGTCTACACCGCGGCGTTGCTGTTGATCGGAATCGTGGTCAACAACGGCATCGTGCTCGTCGACTACGCCAACCGGCTCCGCAGCGGCGGCATGGAACGCGGCGAAGCGCTGTTGACTGCGGCGCGGCATCGCTTCCGTCCGATTATCATGACCGCGCTGACCACCATCTGCGGCATGATTCCGCTGACGTTCGGATCCGCCGAGAACATGGGAGTCAGCTTCAAGAGCTTCGGCATGGTGCTGATCGGCGGGATGACCTCGGCCACCCTGTTCACGCTGCTCGCGGTCCCGGTCTTTTACACCCTGATCGAGGACGCCAAGAACGGCTTCACCAACATCCTGGCCAGCGTGTTCGACCGGTCGGGCAAGGCCGGGAACCAGGGCGCGCCCTGAATAGACGCGGATTGATGCGGCGTCCGAGATGGGTGTATTGATTGGCCCAGGCGGCGCGTCCGCCGCGCCCGTTTTCATCTTATGCCTGTCGCTGCCCCAACTCAGTTCGCGTTCGACCGTCGCCGTTTTCTGCGAGCAGCCGGGGTGACGTTGGCAATGCCTTTGTTCGATTCGGCGGCGTTGCTGCGAGGGCAGTCTGCTCCCCGGGCCGAACCTGGATTCAATCCGGACGGCGTTCCCCGGCGGATGGTCTGCATCTGCAACAACATGGGGTTCTATCCGCCGAACCTGATTCCGGAGAAGGCGGACCGCGACTACGAGGCCACGCGTTACCTGAAAACGCTGGCTTCATTGCGCAATGATTTCACCTTCCTGTCCGGTGTGTCGCACCCCGAGGTCGATGGCGGTCACGCGTCGGAAAAATGCTTCCTGACGACCGCGCCGCATCCGGGAGGCAACAGTTTTCGCAACACGGTTTCGCTGGATCAGTTTGCCGCGCCTTATGTGGGACGCGAAACGCGTTTCCCCTCGTTGGTCCTGACCGCGAATGGTGAGCAGTCGTTGTCCTGGACCCAGGCGGGTGTGCCGATTCCGGGTTACGCCCGCCCTTCCCAGGTGTTTCGGCGTTTGTTTTTTCGCGGCACGGCGGCGGAAATGAAGGCGCGGGAGCTGGAACTACGCCAGGGCCGGAGCATCATGGATGCCGCCCTGAGCCAAGCAAGGACGCTTCGCCGCGAGCTCAATGCGGCCGATCGTGACAAGTTGGATGAGTATCTCACTTCGGTGCGGGAGGTCGAACGCCAGATGCTGCGACAGCAGGAGTGGGACAGCAAACCCAGACCCAAGGTGACGGCGAAGCCGCCGGTGGATATCGAAGGCGAAGCCGATGTCACGGGGCGGACGCGTTTGATGTACGAGCTGACCCGACTCGCCTTGGCAACGGATTCCACCCGCCTGGTCACCATCTTCGTGGAGGGCTTCTTCGTCGTGCCGCCAATCAAGGGCGTGGATCAGGGCTATCATACGGTCGCACACCACAGCCAGGATCCGGCCAAGATCGCTCAGTTGGGGATCATCGAAGAGGAACAGTTCCGTATCTTTCGCGATTTTCTGGTGCGCTTGAAAGCTGTGAAGGAGGAAGGCGAGACGCTGTTGGATCGGACGATGGTCCTGTACGGGTCCAACATCGGCAACGGCAGCAGTCACGACACCCGCAATGTCCCCGCGCTATTGGCCGGCGGCGGCTTCCGGCACGGGCGACACCTGGCCTTCGATCGGGATCAGAATCAACCCCTCGGCAACCTGTTCGTCTCGATGCTGCAACGTCTGGGAATCGAAACGGATCGCTTCGGGTCGGGGCGGGGGACAATGCGCGGTTTGGAAATGACGTAACGAGGGGCTCCGCCTCCGAATCACTTTACCCGGACGCGAACCGACTCCAGCAGGAGGCCCTCGACATCCTTGGCCCGGGAGGTTGACCGAAGTCTCAGGTAGCAGAATCCGTAGCGATGCTGCCTAGATACGCCGAACTGCTTGATCACCTTTCCATCCAGCAAGGCCCGGCAATTGCCTATGTCATTCCAGCGCAGTTCCAGCTCATGCCAGCGGTCGGGTTGAAGCCGGTGGCTGGAGGCAAGGCGGCCGCTGGGCGAAATCAACAAACGCATGGGCGCCTCCTCCTCGCCGGCGTCGTCGCAGGGTTCGTAAAATCGATCCGTAACGCTGATCTGCGCGCCGCCGAACCGGGGGCCGATGCGCAACCCGAGAACGAGCTTTCCTTCCCGCCCCGCCGGAAAATTCCAGACTGCGCCGTCACCGGGCAGTTCATCCGGCTTTCGAATCTGCAGCGCCATTTGGCCCGACTTGTCGGGATGGTCGACCAGCCGCGCGCCCGGTTGGCGGTCCCGCCACCAACGCGCGACCGGTCCGAGGCCCTTGAAAACATGCCAGGCCTCGAGATTCTCGAAGTTTTCGGCCTGCGTCCGCTCCTCCAGCCAATCGGGATCGATCAGCCATCGTCTCCGCCGTTCCGCGCCTTGTCCCGCCACCAGGAGGATCCTGCCGTCCCGGGTTGCCGTGGCGTGCGGGTAGGCCGTGCCGCGGTCGCCGGACCGGGGCGGTGTTTCGTTGCGCCAAGGGTCCCGGTAGACCTCGCGAAATCCCCGCCAACTGCGACCCTCGTCCGAGGAGATCGCCGCGTGCAAGGCGTCGCGACCGCCGTAGACTCCGGCTCCCCCGACCCGTGGCGGCATGACACAGTTGTTCCAGAAAAGCGCGATGCGATCGTCCGGCAAGCGCGTCAGAAAGGCCGGGGAATTGGATGAGGGAAAGCGGGTCGGGGTCGCGTCGAACCATTCGGCCCCATCGGGCGAAAAGGATTCATAGAGCGCGCCGGTTTGCGATCGGATCAACATCCAGGTCCGGCCGTCCTTGAGTTGGACGAGGCAGGGTTCGCAGGCCCCGTAGTTGGAGCCGTTGTAGCCTTCGACGCACGGCGCCGTCAGGGCCGCCTCAGATGGTTTCCAGGTCCGGCCGTCGTCGTCCGAGTAGACCGCAGTGCAGACATTGGGCCCGGACGGCGGACCGGTGGGAACGTTTGGTCGCCAGTGGGCGAAGGGCGCGATGATCCTTCCTTCCGCCAACTGATACAAACCCTGGATCGAGCCGCAGTAGCCCTCGTAGATGCGCTGCGGCTTTGACCAAGTCTTGCGCCCGAAGGTCGAGCGCAGGTGATGGAGATCAATGAACCGGTCAACATTGGGGGCGCGTCCCTCGCCGCGGGCTTTGGGAATGACGAGATGAATCTCCTGGTTGCGGTCCAACAACGGAACGGGTCCGCCCCAACCCCCCGGCTCCAGCCGGGTCAGCAGCTCCGGAGGACTCCAGGTCCGACCATCGTCCTTGGACCGGATTGCGAAGATGCCGACGCCTCCGTCGTGTCCCCGGCGTTGAAAGGACAACACTGTTCCATCCTTCAAGGTGACGGCAGCCGCAGCTGGAGCCCGGCCTGAGGATGCGGACCCGCCCGGTCCGAGATCAATCGGAGCGTGAGGCGCCGCGCCGCCCGGCGATGCCAGCCGGGTCAACGCCAAACCGACAACCAGGATCGTTCGCAATGATCCCACGCCGAACTGTCCCCGCCCATTCAGTTGCATGTCTTGCTTCACCGCCCACACAGCTTGCCTGATTCACGAACGCATTCCAACGCGCTTGTGGCGCCTGAGGGTTGCGGCTAGCCTGCGGCGCATGCCGGCTGAGGACAGCGTCAATCGAGAGGAGCCCAGCAGACGAAAGCTGATTGGAGGCTGCTGCCTGATTCTATCCGCGATGAGTCTGGCCTACTCATCCGGCCTGGTTCCGACCTTCGAGTGGCTGCGCAGCAACGCCACGGCGCGAATCGTCGGGTTCCTCTTGCACGCCGGCTTCTTGACGATCGGGGCGGCGATGTTCCTGCCCCGGCGGCCTTCCGCGTTCGCGAAAGCGGGCTTGTCGGTCGCCGCGACACTGACAGCCATTGCGCTGAACGTGGCGATCGTCCAGATCTTCGTTGAGATGACGCCGATCACGGTCGGTTGGCGTTCGCGGGCGCCGCTCCGCGAGCTGAACGAGTTCGGCTTCCGGGGTCGCAGTGTGGTCGGCGATCCGCAGAAGCCGGTTGTTGTCCTGCTGGGTGATTCGCAGGTCGAGGCGATGGCGGGCACGATGGAGCAGATGCCCGAGGCGCGCCTGGAGCGGCATCTCGCCGGTCAGGGCATCGACGCGCGGGTCTGTTCCCTGGGGACGGCGGGCTACGGCCAGGACCAGCAGTACTTTGCCCTGCGGGAATACCTCGAGAATCATTCGGCCGACCTGATCGCGCTCTGGTATACGCCGGGGAACGACATCTGGAACAACCTCTTCCCCACCTACATGCCGGCGAACGGCGCGGTGAAGCCGACCTTTCGCCTGATCGACGACGAGTTGAAGCCGCCGTTTCTCGAGTGGGGCTCCCGGAATTTCAGCTCGCCGATCAAGGCGATTGCGTTGTTGCAACGATCGCGCTCGCGTTCCCTGTTCGAGAAGCGGGACGAGCTATGGGAGACCTTCCTGCCTCCGCCCAATGGCCCGCTGAAGAATTGGACGGGTCCCGTGGACGACGCCTGGGAGGACGTGCCGGATTACCTGTCGCTGATCCTGGAGAACCTGGAAACCGAGAAGAGCCATTTCTCCATCTGGTTGACCCCGCCCAGCCCGAGGGTGAAGCACGGAATCCGGCTGACCCGGCGCATCCTGATGGAGATCCGCTCCCTGGCGGAATCCCATGACGCGCGACTGGTCGTGTTCCATGCCGGCCAACCGCTGCGCACCGACGGGACCGAACGCGTCTTCAGCCTCTCAGGCAAGCAATACCGCGCCGCCGAATCGCAGAT
>Ga0181594_10004172_pt1 | contig 12930 bp, 7 predicted proteins | sample 071ome_18_FD_145603 | JGI IMG/M metagenome (GOLD analysis project Ga0181594, IMG submission 145603) | Coastal salt marsh microbial communities from the Groves Creek Marsh, Skidaway Island, Georgia - 071413BT metaG (spades assembly) | ecosystem: Environmental > Aquatic > Marine > Intertidal zone... | reverse complement strand
GCGTCTGTGTCGAGAGAGGCGCAGGTCTTACAGGCGCTCACCCACCGAGAGGCTCAAACCGAGCTTGAGCGTCTCACTGAGGAGGAAGAGCTCCTCACGCGCTCGCTTGAGGTCGCTTACTATCGTGTCGTCGTTAAGCGACCACTCAAGGCGCTCCCGCTCCCTGGCCCCCCCCCAACCTCCTCCATTAAAGGCCGGGCTATACGCTATGACATCTATGGGATCAGGTCCCTTCAAACCCCACATCCATCGAGCGTTTAATCAGGTGTCACAGAGCTGTCACATTCCCTTGTGCTCTCCCCCCTGCTCATGGTACACCGCAACCCCGGTGGCGAGGTGTAGCCATATGTGCTACCCTTTAAACTACTGGTACATGGATATGGCGAAATGGGCTCGACATAGAGGAGGACTCGATGGGGAGACGTAAGCTAGATCAACGAAGGCGCTCACCTAAGGTGGCGATCTTACTTAACCAGAACGCTCGCAAGGTGAACGCTCGCACGATCCGCGCGCTCAAGAAGCAGGCTCCTCACGCGGAGATCTTTGTGACGAAGAGCCTAGAGGACGCTGAGCGAGCCTTCCATAAGGTCGCGAAGGGTCGCTATGACCTGCTTTTTACCGGCGGTGGTGACGGTACGGTCTGTCACGCGGTCACGCGTGTCACCGAGCTCTGCCGTGGTCGTAAGGCGCCCAACATCGGCGTCTTGCCTTTAGGTACGGGCAACGCGATCGCGTCATTCCTTGACTCTCCTAAGGTCGAGGACTGTATTCATCGAGCGGGTTTAGCCACCCGAGAGCGCTTCAGCTTCCCAAGCGCGAGGGGCTCATGGGGCGATCGAAAGGCAGCCTTTGGAGGCTTTGGTTGGGACGCTGTCGTCCTTGACCACTACTACCGTTGGCGAGACGCCTGTAAGGGAAGTAAATGGACACGCTGGCTCGCTGAGGGGCTCCCTGCCTACCTGTTGAGCGGTCTAGGCTGGGCGGTCCCCAAGATGCTCCTCAGCCCACCTCGCTGGGACATCAAGATCACGAACCGTGGTCATGAGGCGTACCGGATTAACCGTGACGGGAGCTTAGGTGAGGCGATCGCGCCGGGCGAGGTGATCTATGAGGGTCCCGCGCAGTTCTGCTCGTTTGGCTCTTGTCCCTACTTTGGCTTTAAACTCAAGGCGCTCCCCTACGCAGCTTCACACCCTCACCTCATGCAGCTTCGAGTCGCGGACCTGAGCCCGATTAAGCCCGTGATGAAGTTCTCTCAGATGTGGCGAGGCACGTACCGTCATGAGCGTCTGTGGGATTTCTTAGCCCAAGACTTCAGCGTTGAGCTGAGTGACAACGCCGCGATTCAGCTCGGCGGGGATATTGTGGGTCATGAGCGTCAGTTTGATGTGAGCTTCACCGAGCCCGCCTCACTCTTACGCTACGGGAGCTACGAGTCACCTCGGCTCCGATTACCGCTCGTGAAGCGCCGAGGAAAGAAGAGCGCCTAAGCGCTCTACTCTCTGTGAAGAGTTATGCTAAAAGAGGTCGTCTCTACAGACCTCTTTAAAGGATGACTCATGTCTGATGTACCTACAGATCGACGCCCCCCTCCGGGCTCAAATATGACGAACTTGAGCAAGGGGGGGTCTGGTAAGGGCTTAATCCTCTTTCTTAGATTTTTCCCTAAGACTGCGTGGAGCCGGCTCTTAAGCGTCCTCGTGACGACCCGCTTCCCGCGCGCCTTCAACCAGTGGGTGATGCGCACCTTCGCGGCTCAATATCAGCTCAATATGGATGAAGCCGAGCACCCGATTGAGCGCTACCCGACCCTAGGCGCTCTGTTCACACGCGCAGTCAAGCCTGGCACGCACAGCGTTGATGACCGACCGGGGGTAGCGGTGAGCCCTGCAGATGGTCATGTGCTCAACTCCGGTCGCATAGCGCGAGGGCGCTTAGTGCAGTGTAAAGGGTATGACTTTGAGGTAGGGGACCTGCTTGATAACCCAGAGTTTGTCGAGCGCTTTCAAGGGGGCGCGTGGTGCACTGTGTACCTCAGCCCTCGTGATTACCACCGGGTTCACCACCCTGTAGAGGGGGAGATCACCCACGCGCATTACATTACAGGCGCGCTGTGGCCAGTGAACGCCGCCGCGGTCCAGAACGTCGAGCGCTTGTTCTGTGTCAATGAGCGCGTGGTGACCTATGTCGAGAGCCCTATGGGGCTCGTCGCGACGATCATGGTGGGCGCGACCTCGGTAGGGCACATCACCATGGCATACGATGACGCGCTGGTCGCAAATAAAGGCCGTCCGAGCGAATTTAAGCGTTATGAGTCTACCGTCAGCGTTGAGCGGGCCTCTGAGCTTGGCACCTTCCACCTTGGCTCTACCGCGATCGTGCTCTTCGCCAACCCTGAGGTCCAGCTCACTGCCCTCACCGATGGTCAAGCCATTCGAATAGGTGAGCCGATCGCGACGTTAAACGAGCTCCTCCCTCAAAGTGAGTAAAGTATGAGAACGACAACCTGCTTTAAGCGCGTCACACGCTACCTACAGCGCTGTGTGACGCCTGTACTGTGTATCTGTGTAGCTGGGCTCTTGGCTTGTAATGAGCTCAAGGACCTAGACCTTGAAGACCTCGATGAGCTTGTGGGTGTGAGCTGTGAAGACAGCGCGCTTGAGCTTGAGGAGGCGCTCAGCCTCGAGGGGAACCTCTCTGATGAGATCGCAGAGGAGGGCCCATACCCCATGTCGATCATCGTGAGCCAAGACGCTCTGAACCGACTCTTCGCCTCAGTCGCGGACAACGGGATCGACCCAATCACGCTTCGTGTCGGTGAGCTCTTAGGCTTCGAGGTCAGCGTCACGGTCTCCCCTGAGCTACCGCTCATCCAAATCGAGGCGGTTGAGGGCTGTGAGACCTGTATCATCACCGATGTGAGCTTTGGGCTCGCGGTGAGCGTCGCCTCCTTTACCATCGGCGCAGAAGGCCAAGCGCGCTACCAGTTCCCTGTTCGTATGGAGCCTGAGGGGATGGAGGCGACCCATGTGTTTGGGGACTTCGATCAGTCCTCCTTCCAGACCTTAGACATCGAGGTCACCGACGACGCTGATTTCTCAATCCCGTTCGTCGATGTCTCGGTCAACGACGTCATCGACTTCCTTGAGCCGGACATCCGTGACTATGTGAACGAGCTCGTGCGAGAGGAGTATGGCGCGGTTGAGCTCTTCACCCTTGAGCCGTGGGTCATTGGTAATGGTGACGTGAAGCTCTTAGGGCGTGGTCCGCTCCTCTACCCTGAGCACCGTACCTTAATCATTGGGATCCACACGAACCTCGTACAGCCCTTGTCTGAGCGGGTCGGGCTCGAGCCTGAGCTCCCAGAGGGGGCTGATATTGGAATGCAGTTCCACCCTGAGCTCGTGCAGGTGATGGTCCAGCGCATGATGCACGAGGGGCACATCGCGCGAGCCTATGATGAGCGCGGGTCGGCGATGATGAGCAGCGAGGCGAGCCTCGATGAGGAGGGCTTCGCGAGCTCCTTTGAGGTCACCCTCTCCACCCTTGAGCAGTCACAAGATGAGGACGGCCTCCTCACCGCGGGCTTCACCCTGTGGCGTACCGATGACTACCTCTGTGGCTCTGCCGAGCTCCTCGCCGAGCTCGGGGCGAGCGTAGGCGACGGCGGGGTTCGCCTCACCGCTCAAGATGTTCGGATTGAGGGTGGGGAGGGCGCCTTTGGGATCCTCGCAGAGACGATCGATGACTGGCTCGACAGCGACCTGATGCGTGACGTGATCGACGTCTCAGAATTTACGCTGAACTATGATGAGCTCAACCTACCCAACGACAAGAAGGCAGAGATGTCCGCTGAGACCTTCCGACTTGAGGTCGGCGGGAGCGGGTTCAACATCTTCCTCAACCTTGACGCGGTGGTCGATCAATAGTCAACCTCGCTCCTACCTACGGGAGCGTCCCGACACGGCCACTCACCCCACTTAAGCCAAGCTGCCCTGGGCCTATGAGGGTGTTACTTGAGTTCCCTCCTGGCCCCCCTACACCGTAGGTCTCCTCCTCGGCGCTGAGGGTGAACTGGTTGCCAAGCTCATATCCTTCGGGGGCGCCACCAGGGCCACCGACGATGAAGACGTCATAGCTCACCCCTCCGTTGCCTCCGGAGCCACCTCCTGCGTGGCCTCCACGGCCACCTGCGCCACCGTCCCCTGCGAGTAAGGAGCAGTGGTCGAGGGTGACGTTACCACCGCTCCCACCGTTGCCTCCAAGCCCACCCTCGCCACCACCTCCACCGTTCCCGCCTGAGCCTCCTGCGCCACCGAAGCCACGCTTCAACAGATTACCTGAGAGCTGTGGTAGCTCTTCGAGTGAGCTTGGCGCGAGCGTACTGTAGCTCACGTACACCGCAAACGAGCCCCCTCCCCCTGAGCCCCCTACGCCACCTGCTCCACCACAGCCTCCATTCCCACCAGACGCTCCGCTCGCCCCAAAGTCTCGTGTGCCTGGGGTGATCCAGACCTGGAACTCCACCCCTGCGGCAGCACCACCGCCACCGCCACCGCCCCCTGGGCTACCTGACTCGCCTACCGAGCCACTAAACGCCCTCCAGTGGCCATCAAAAATCGAGCCTTGCGCTGACCCTTGTGGGCTACCCCCCAAGCCATCTTGACCCGCGACGCCTGCCGCGCCCGCTCGAGCGTCAATCGGGGTCTCAAAGACGACACAGAAGCCCTCTTCACCGGAATAGAGGTGGAAGCCTCCAAGCCCACCGCCTCCTCCTCCATTCGAGCCGTCTGCCCCTGAGATCGAGCGCACCCCTGCGACTGGGCAGGTCGAATACCCTCCCTCACCACCTCTTGTGCTGACCCCTCCACAGCTCTGTGGTGGCGCGACACCCGAAGCGATGCCAAAGCCACCAAGGGCTGGGTCCACGCCACACTCTGTCGTCTCATCAATCACGGCGCTCTCCGCGCTCAACCCATCTCCCCCTACGAGGCCAGGGACCCCGTTCTCCCCCGCGGTCCCATCTACGCCACGACCTCCATCACCGCTGTTAATACGGTTATTTCTAATGACAAGCGCCTGGGTAGAGTCTGTTATGTAAAGGCCATATGAATTTCCACCCGTGAGTGGAGAGCCACTGTTGATCACAAAGCCATCCAAGAGGGTGGGGAGCTGAATTGAGCTCGCCTTAACCCCATAGCGGTGTGGCTCATCGCTCGGGAGACCGCGCGTGTCGATCTGGGTGATATAAATGTTAGGGAGCCTCACCCAGCTCACTCGATCATGGCCACCCAAGAGCTCTATCCCCTCAACGAGCGTGACGACCTCACGGTACACGCCCTCCGAGACCCTCACCCTGAGCTTAGACTCCACCTGAGCACGCTCGAGCGCGTACGTGATGCTCGCGCACGGGGAGGCGAGCGCTCCACAGGCCTCTACATCTACCCCTCCGCTCTCGTTGGTAGAGACATAGATCGCCTCAGGGTCTGGGCTGAGCTCACAGCCGTTTCGCGCCTGCCCATCAGCGTCTACAGCGCCGTTGATACAGCTGTACTCACACCGATAGCTGTTCCCTGCCGTCACACAGAGCGGGGTGACATTAAAGCTCGCAGGGTCTCCCCCCCATTGTTGGTTACAGTCATTACCGCAGGCACCGCAGTTCGTGACGCCACTGTAATCCCCCTCCTCATCCGTGAAGGCCTCATCAACGGAGCCATCACAGTCGTCATCTTGGAAATCACAGACCTCCTCGCTGACCCCCTCCACGAGCTCCGCGTTACAGACGGACGCCGTGCTCTGATCCTCAGGGCACACACGAACCCCAGATCGAAGGCAGAGGCCTAGCCCCGCCTCACAGAGCGTACCCAGCTCAGGCCAGCTGTCATCGACCACGCCATTACAGTCATTGTCTAGGCCGTCACAGAGCTCAGGCTCAGGGTCGCCCTCCGTCACGCTACAGACCACAGCGTCCTGAGCCTCATTACAGACATTGAGCCCACGCCGTAGGCAGACCCCTTGACCTACAGAGCAGGGCTCAAAGAGTGATGGGAAGCTCTCATCAATGAGCCCGTCACAGTCGTTATCAACACCATCACAGCGCTCCTCTTGAGCCCGGGCCATGACCTCCGCTGGGTCAACCCCACAGACGACGCTCAGCCCATCATCAGCGCAACGTGTGAAGTCTGAGAGCTGACAGGCGCCTACGCCGAGCGCACAGATCTCATTTAAGCCCTCAAAGCCGTTATCAATCACCCCATCACAGTCATTATCAAGGCCGTCACACAGCTCCATCTGAGGCGCCGAGGCGACCACGCTACACTCCACCGCGTCACCGGTCTCAGAGCATCGGTTCACGCCGACATTTCGACAGAGGCCCTGCCCAACCTCGCATGAGGCTCCAACCCCCTCAAAGCCGTTATCAATCACCCCATCACAGTCATTATCAAGCCCATCACACAGCTCCACCTCTGGGTCGCCTTCGCTGACGTTACACTGCGTCCCCTCACCCTCCTCAGTGCACTCAAAGACCCCATAGCGCTGACATAAGCCTCGCCCAACCACACAGATCGAGTCTCGCTCCGGGAAGTCTTCGTCGCTATCACCATCACAGTCATCATCTAAAAAGTTACAGAGCTCAGGGCCTGGGGTCAGCGCGGTACAGATCGGAGCAGGGTCCTCTGACGTACACAAGAGGCGCCCGGTACAGACGATGACCTCACCCTCCTCAACCTCTGTCTCTCGTGTACAGACCTCACCGATCATTGGGATGTCATCCGTAAAGCCGTTACAGTCATCATCGACCTGATTACAGATCTCAGCGATCGGCTCTTGAGCGTCACACTCCGTCCAGCCTTGCTCACCATCACAGCTCTGTCGACCAACGCACGCGCCAAAGGTGTTCGCGCGCTCACAGATCCTCTCTTCACCATCCCGCGTGGGGTTACAGGTGCATGAGCCAGTGCTCGGAACGCACTGCTTAGCGCTCACGCCATCGAGGAGCTCACACGCGTAGCCTGGGAGGCAGTCTTCATCACCCTCACAGTCCGCTCCACAGATCGATTGCCCATCGATCACAAGGCAGGCCCCCGCAGGGCAATCCCCATCACTTGAGCAGGGCTTACAGAGCCTCTCATCTGTTGGGAAGCAGATCGATAAGAGGTCTGCGCCGTTGTTTGCGACCGTCCTACAACCCCACCCCTCAGGGCAGCTCTGGCCTTGACAGGTCTTACTACAGAGCCCACCTTCACCTACGCTGATGCATTGCCCACTCAAGCACTCACCGCTTGACTCACAGGGCTCACCAAACTCTTTAGGCTGGAAAATTACGCCATCGTCACCGACACGAGCGTCCTGCTCTAGCATCATATCAAGCTGTGCAGGAGGAGGGATATACTGGTCAATCTCCTGCTGGCTCTTGGGGGTCTCAGAGTCGCATGACAGCGCCACCAGAGTCCATGGAGAGAGCACACTCAACCAGAAAAAACTCCTCATGAACGTACCCTTAGCCTGTTTAATATTAAGCATATTTGTAAGCATATTGTACTCCTGATCCCTCTTATCGATGTGAGCAAGCTTAGCGACCTCTTCCATCTCCATACCCACAACCCAATAGAGATAAACTCGCGAGAGACGCTCGCTCAGGTGTAGCCGATCTCAGGTCATTTCTCTAGTGTATGTAGCTCCCTTCACCCAAAGTGTAGTGGAGGTCTCGAGCTTCCTTTGGAGAATGACATGCTCACACTTCGCGTCCCTCAACGAGCTTGGCTGATCCGGTCTGCTGTGATGCAGTTATGCTGTAGCGCGCTGATCTTGGGAGACATACACAGCGAACCTGCACCACTCTACTCCGCTAGCGTGACGCTCAAAGCGCTCCGACATCCTCGCGGGGCGCTTGACGCCTTACGTTACCTTCACACCCTCCCCCCCTCCGACCTCAAGACGCTCAGCTCAGAGGCGCTCCTTGTGGAGCTTGAGCGCCTCGCGCTCCATGAGGAGCGCTCCCTTCAGGTGAGGCTCTGGAGCGTTCAACTTTTAGCTCGTTTACAGGCCCCTAGACCTGCGCTTCAAAGTCTCGTGGCTGATGTGCCAAAGGGAGCCTCGCCTACACAGAGCGCCTGTTTGACCACGCTCGCGCGAGCCTCCGCCCTCGCGCTTAGAGGGCTCGCGCGCCCAGACCTCCTCGAGGAGGGTTTACAGCACCCAGACCCGGAGGTGAGGGCGCACGCAGCCGCGAGCGGGGCTGCCCCAGGTCAGCTCTGTCAGGTCGTGACCTCTGACCCATGGCCTGAGGTGAGATACGAGGCCGTGCAGGGCTTAATGAAGGTTGGAGGCGCTCAAGCCCTCTGCCTGCGTGCTGTCCTCAAAGATCAGTCCGCAGACGTACAAGAGCGAGGAGCCTACGCTTTAGGGAGCCTCTCTCTAGACGCTCACTGGTCCCCTTCGGATAACGAGCGCGTGACGATCATCAAGAGCCTCCGCGCCCTCGCAGGAGATCCGAGAGCGCCCCTCCCTTCAAGAGCGAGCGCCTTCGTGAGCTTAGGTCGTTGGGGTGACCTTGGCCCAAGCGAGCAGGTGTTAAAGACGCACCTCACAAAGGGGGGGATCACCCCGCTGGCCATCGCGTCCGTTCAGGCGATCGCCTCTAGCTCAGCGACCCTTGAAGAGCGGACAGCCAAGCTCGTGGTCGTGTTAGAGCAGAGCGGGTCACTCGAGGTCCGGCTCCGAGCTGCGAGCGCGCTCTCTCAGCTCGGCGCACAAGGCGCGACCCGAGCGCTACTGAGGGCCGCAGACCGGCTCGGTGGACGCGAGGGGGCGCGCTATCTCAAGCTCGTTAAGGAGCGCGCTGAGCGCGCTGAAACCAAGGAGCAACCCACCTCAGCTCTGCCTCAGGTTGACCCCCTTGTCCCCCCGCTTGTGGATGAGGACCGCTTAGGTTTATAGGCCGGCTTTTATTTCTCGCTTTCGTCGATCAGGATGGTGACAAACAAGGCGTATTTCTTTATAGGAGACAGCGGATTGAGATCGTCCTGAGCGAAGCTCGGCTCAGCGTGACGGAGGTGTTATGACATTTGAATTTAGCTGTGACGCGTGCCAAAAACAGTACGCTCTCCCGTATGAGCGAGTGAGAGGGAGGGTCCTTAAGGTTCGCTGTAAACAGTGTCAGCACCTCATGGTCGTCAGAGACCCTCAGCGAGCGCAGGTCACAAGCGCCCCCTCATCTGAACCACAGACGATGGGCGCACAGACCCTCTTCAGCCTCCAAGCGATCCCTAGCCGTGAAGAGGAAGAGGCGAGGCTCAGCGCTCATCAAGGGTCACCTACGGCGACACCTACAGACGCGCCCCCTTTGCCTTCGCCACCAGCCTCCGCGCCGACCTCGCCCTCACAAGGTGAGCTGAGCGCTGAGTCATCACAGGGCGACATCGACGCGAGCTCGGGAGAGGAGCGCATCCCCGCTCAGATCTCAAAGACCTACCGAAGTGAGCACTCTGTTAAGGTCGAGGTGCCTAAGCCGACTGACGAGTGGGCTCAAGAGGTCGCAGCGGACCTCGATCGACCGATCACCCGAGAGATCAAGGTCGATCAACTTCAAGGGCTACGGTCCAACGTAGACTTTCGCCCCGCCCATGTCCGATATATGCCCCTCCTCCTTGGGCTCATCACCGTCGCGGGGCTCGCCAGCTTAATCATCCCCAACCTCTCGTCTCCTCCCTCTCCCCCCAAGCGCGCTCAGGAGAAGCCCGTTAAGGAGATGCAGGTGACGCTCAACCAGACCGCGATCAAGCAGGCTCAAGAGGAGACAGCTCCTAAGCCTAAAGTTGAGACCGCCGCGCGCGCTCAGAGCGCCGTGACCTCAGAGGTCTCGAGCGCCCTCAAGCCCTCATCCACGAGCACAGCTCAAGTCAAGCCCAAGCCCTCAAGCGCCTCTACCCCTGCTCGCCCCTCAGTGAAGGCGAACGACGCCAAACCCAAGCGAAGCTCGTCACAGGTGAAGAGGGCGAAGAGGTCCTCTGTAAAGCGCGCTAGGCGGTCTAAAAGTCAGCGGGCTGGGCTCCCTCAATCCAGCATCCGTCAGATCGTCCAACAAAACACGGGGAGCCTGAGCTACTGCTATCAAAAAGTTCAAAAAAAGTCCTCGATCGGCCCAGTCAAGACCCGCTTAAGCTTCACGGTGTTACCTAATGGGCGCACCAAGCCAGGCGCGAGGCTCAGCGGAAAGCATAAAAACAGTAAGCTCGAGCGCTGTATTAGCCTCGCGGTCCAGCGCTGGCGCTTCCCGAGCGCTGAGGGCGAGAGCGTAGTGCGCTACCCGCTCAACTTTAGCCCTAGTTTTTAAGCTCGGCTTAGCCTGCGCTGATGCACAGCGTCAGCTCACAAAAGGAGCATAACTGAGGAGAGCCGATAAGGAAGGTCTTTGTACCTGCTAGGGTCAAGCCTCCTTATCAGCTCACTGAAGGCCTTATCAGCTCACTGAAGGCCTTATCAGCTCACTGAAGAACAGGGAGCTCGGCGCCATTTGCGGCGTCAACATACTCAGCGAGCTCATCAAAGTTAAGGTAGCGATAGGTGCTGTCCTTCTCTTGATCGAGGTCCTTGGCGTACTTCATATACTCATCGTAAGTCGGGATGCGACCGAGCAGAGAGGCGACCGCGGCGAGCTCGGCGGAGGCGAGGAAGACGTTCGCTCCCTTACCAAGGCGGTTCGGGAAGTTACGGGTTGACGTCGAGACGACCGTTGAGTTCGCCGCGACACGCGCTTGATTACCCATACAGAGTGAACAGCCAGGCATCTCAGTGCGCGCGCCTGCGCCCGCAAAGTCAGAGTAGAAGCCCTCAGCGGTGAGCTGAGCTTGGTCCATCTTTGTGGGAGGCGCGACCCAGAGCCGTGAGGGGGCGGGTTCACCATGCGCGCGGAGTAACTTCGCCGCGGCGCGGAAGTGGCCAATATTGGTCATACATGAGCCAATAAAGACCTCATCGATCTGTGTTCCTGCGACATCTGAGAGCGTCTTAACGTCATCAGGGTCATTCGGGCACGCCAAGATCGGCTCCTTAATCTCGCTCATGTTAATCTCGATCACCTTGGCGTACTCGGCGTTGGCGTCAGGCTGTAAGAGCTCTGGCTTTGCGAGCCAGGCCTCCATCCCTTGAGCGCGTCGCTCAAGGGTGCGCGCATCACCGTAGCCCTTAGAGATCATCCAGCGGAGCATGGTGATGTTCGAGCGCAGGTACTCGATGATGGGCTCCTTGTCGAGCAGGATCGTACAACCTGCGGCGGAGCGCTCTGCGGTCGCGTCGCTCAGCTCAAAGGCCTGCTCTACCTTTAGGTTGGGGAGGCCCTCAATCTCGATGATACGACCTGAGAAGATGTTCTTCTTACCCTTCTTCTCAACCGTGAGATCACCGCTCTGGATGGCGGCGTAGGGGATCGCGTTGACCAGGTCACGCAGGGTCACCCCTGGTTGCATCTCACCTGTGAAACGGACGAGGACAGACTCAGGCATATCGAGCGGCATCGAGCCGAGCGCCGCTGCGAAGGCGACGAGCCCAGAGCCCGCTGGGAAAGAGATCCCAAGAGGGAAGCGGGTGTGTGAGTCTCCGCCTGTCCCTACCTGGTCAGGGAGCAACATACGATTCAGCCAAGAGTGGATGATCCCGTCACCTGGGCGAAGCGCGACCCCGCCACGCGTCTCAAAGAAATCGGGGAGGGTGTGATGGGTGTCCACGTCTACAGGCTTTGGATACGCTGCGGTGTGACAGAATGACTGCATCACGAGGTCCGCGCTGAAGCCAAGGCAGGCGAGCTCTTTAAGCTCATCACGGGTCATAGGGCCAGTCGTGTCCTGAGATCCGACCGTGCTCATATGAGGCTCACAGTAGGTCCCTGGACGGATCCCTTGACCCTCAGGGAGGCCACACGCGCGACCGACCATTTTCTGAGCGAGGGTGAAGCCTGCATCTGAGCTGTCGGGTAGCTCAGGGGAGCGGAACGCGGTTGAGGGCCCTAGACCAAGCGACTCTCGAGCCTTCTTCGTTAACCCACGACCGATGATCAGAGGGATACGCCCACCCGCCTGAACTTCATCGAGGAGGACAGGGGTCTTCAGCTCAAAGCGAGCGATCTCCTCACCAGCCTCATTCGTGACGCGACCCTCATGGGGGTAGAGCGTGATTACGTCACCCATGTTCATCTTTGAGACATCACACTCGATAGGGAGCGCGCCGCTGTCCTCCATCGTGTTGAAGAAGATCGGCGCGATCTTAGAGCCGATACAGACCCCACCGCTTCGCTTGTTAGGAACGTATGGGATGTCGTCTCCCATGTGCCAGAGCACAGAGTTCGTAGCAGATTTTCGGCTTGAGCCTGTCCCGACTACGTCCCCCACATACGCCACAGGGTGACCCTTCGCCTTCACCTCAGCGAGCTGATTGAGGGCGTCGTGGATCCCGTCACGTGGGTTCTTCAGCATCGACAGGCCGTGTAGCGGGATGTCGGGCCTAGACCACGCGTCTGTAGCGGGGCTCAGGTCATCGGTGTTGGTCTCACCAGGCACCTTAAACACTGTGAGCGTCATCGACTCTGGGAGCGCGGGGCGTTGCGTAAACCACTCCGCGTCAGCCCAAGATTGGATGATCTCCTCGGCGTGCTTGTTGCCGGCTTTAGCCTTCTCCTCAACGTCATAGAACGCGTCAAACATAAGCAAGGTGCTCTTCAGTTGCTTCGCGGCGAGCGGAGCTAGGCCATCGTGATCAAGGAGGTCGATCAACGGGCTAATATTATAGCCACCCAACATCGTCCCGAGTAGACCGACGGCTTGCTCAGAGGAGATCAAAGGCGAGCTCGCCTCACCCTTTGCGATCGCCGCGAGGAAGGCCGCCTTCACATAAGCGGCCTGGTCAACCCCTGCCGGGACGCGGTGAGTAAGCAGC
>Ga0181594_10004170_pt1 | contig 12932 bp, 5 predicted proteins | sample 071ome_18_FD_145603 | JGI IMG/M metagenome (GOLD analysis project Ga0181594, IMG submission 145603) | Coastal salt marsh microbial communities from the Groves Creek Marsh, Skidaway Island, Georgia - 071413BT metaG (spades assembly) | ecosystem: Environmental > Aquatic > Marine > Intertidal zone... | reverse complement strand
TCATCAGAGAGTACGACGAGAGAGAAAACGTCGCGCTTTTTGACGACCACGACGACAACATTCCTGCATTTCGTGGAGAGGAGGACGACGACAACGACGACGTTGGGCGGCGGTCGAGGCTTCGTCTGAAAACGAACGGAGAAACGAGAGCGTGCGCCAGACGCGAACGAGAAGAAGAAGGAAAAGAAGAAGAAGAAGAGCGAGTGAAAAAATCTTGGATTTTCCAAACGAACGCGAAGCGATTAGGGTACGTCCACATGGCATCGATACATCCGATTAAAAATGGAAAGATTTTACTCGCCGCGTGGCAAGGCGCGCATAAAGTGGAAGGGACGGACGACCAGAGTTTGTTCGTGAGTAAAAGCGCGGACGGCGGCGAGACGTGGACGAAAGCGAGGGTGGTGCCCGGAAGGAAGTTTGGCGTGAGGTGGGCGCCGACGTTTTTTAGCGGTGGTGGTAGTGGTAGTGATCGTGATAATAATAATAATAATAATAATAACGAGAGGCAGAACACGTATTTGTTTTACGCGGAGAGCGAGAAGTGTTGGCACTGCGAGAGCAGCGAGTGCGAGGACATAGTGAGGAAACGGAAAAACGGGTCCGAAGAGGAAGACGTTTCCGTATACTGGGACGAGAGTAGAGAAGGCATCGTATCGAAAGCAAAGAAGGCGGCGAGCGTAGGGCCGTGGTGGCGACCAGGCGGGAACATTAAACGCGTCTCGATTCGCATAAACGACGATGAGGATGACGATGGCGATATCAACGACGACCCGTGGACGTTTGGCGAGGAAGAGACGATTCTGAGCGAAGACGCGATCCCGAAAGTCATCGGAAATCCGCCTTTAAAAGTGAACGATGGCATTCTCCTTCCGTTTTGGAGAGAGCACCCGAGAGCAGATGCGAGATGCCAACCTCGAAAAGCACCGGATTACGCCTCCGTGTTGCACTCTGTAGACGACGGCCATTCGTTCCACGAAACGGATGCGAAAATCGAACACGCGAAGAACAAAATGAAGGACGGGAAACCAGATTGGCTCATCGAAGGGTCGATCGTCGGTCCGTTACGAGATGGCAGGCTCGCGCAATTCTTTCGAACGAGTCGAGGCGCGATATACGTGTCGCATTCCGCAGATAGCGGCGAAAGTTGGGACGTTCCACACGCTACCCCGTTACAAAACCCAAACTCGAAAGTCTCCGCGGTTCTTCTTCCAAACGGCATCATCGTCGTGTGTCACAACGCGCACGCTTTCATGAAACACCCGAGAATAGGCGTTACGCGAGGTAAACTCGCGCTTTCCATCTCCTCCGACGACGGAAAAACGTGGAAAGAGGCTGTTTTGTTCATCGAAGATTCGTTAGAGCCGGGAAAACACGTCCATTATCCAACCATGGTCGTCGACGGGTGCGATTTACGCGTATCCTACTCCGTCTCCGGCGAAGGCGTTAAACTCGCCACGGTGAAAAATTGGATCTCGTTGCACGAAATCGCGGGCGATGACGTCGACGAGCAGAGAGTCGTGTATTAGATAGAAAGTGTAAACGTATAGTTTAGAGGACGTTCTTTTCTTTTTTCGTACTTTAGCTTTAAAATACCTCTACGTACTCGCCTTCTTTCAAGTCTTTTGAGGGCAAAAATTCGTCATTTTAGTATTCGCCACAAACGCGCGTTAAAGGAATAAAAGGTACGCACCATCGCACGAACGCGCGCGCAACCGCGAGCGCGCGCGCGCGATGCGTTCAACTCTGTTCGCGCGAGCTCGTCGCGTTTTATTTTATCTCGTTTTGGAGCACACAGAGAGAGAGAGAGAGAGTTTAAAGAGGGAAAGACGCGAGAAACTCTCGGCGCCGATCGAAACGCGCTCCTTCCCGAGAATGAGCGATGCGCGGGGTCTCTCTTTTTCTCTCTCACCGATTTTTATTCGGCGCGAAGAGAAGCGGACGCGATGATCGTCCCGCACGGAACGCGCGCGCTCGGACAGCGCGTGACGCGAGTACGCGTCATTTTTTTCCGATGAGGAACTGTTATTATCAACTTTCGTTCTACCGAAGTAAAGCTGTTCTTCGTCGAACGGCTTTTGGGGAGTAACAATCACCTTGGAGAACTGAGGAAAAAAAATGTCGCGCGAGCGCGCGCGCGTCGCTGTCTGTACGCTCGGGCTCACGCGTACAAACGTCTCTGCAAACAACGTCGCGTTATTAAGAGTTGGAAAGGAGAAGTGCGCGTTCGATGCGTGTCTCTGCTCTTTTTCTATCTCTCTATCTCTTTTTTCTCCCTCTGCGTCTTTGAGTTTTGTCTATTGTTTCGTTTCGTACTTCTCAGGGTATTCTCCGTACGCGTCGTGTTGATTCGAGTGCGCGAAAAAGAGCGTCCCAAACCCCTGAGTAGATAAAAGGACCCGGCGAGCGGAACGATTAGCTTTACCTGACATCGTTTCGTCTACCTTTGGCCGACGGGAATACGACATTTTTTTTGTTTTGTTTGTTTTAAAACACTCGGGTCGTATTCTGATGATGATTCATGCGTTTGGAGACCTGATCGGAATCATAGTGTCGATAAGTGCAACTGAAACTGAAGAATAGGAGTGATTTCTCTTCCCGATGTTATTGTCTCGGTTTCTTTGTGTTTTCTGATTTCATTCCTAACCTTTTGCATCTCTCTGACCTACAACATTCGACAGCATTGAAGGTGCGTAAGAGAGCGAAGCCAAATCGATTGAAGATAAAGCGAGAGAGTATCAACGTGGATTTGAGATACATTGAGAAGATCGGGAAGAGTTATAAAGAAAAGATCAGAAAGAAGTCGCACCCGTGCTTGTGAAATCATCGCAGAGAGGGCAGCAGCAGAATAACAAGAGCAGATACACACACAGAGTAGAAAATTTACATAGCAGAATAGTGGAAGATGGGTCTTTTTTTCAGTCGCCTCTTCTCCATGTTTGGCGAGAAAGAAGCTCGAATTCTGGTTCTCGGATTAGATAATGCCGGCAAAACCACCATTCTATACCGGTTGCAAGTCGGTACGGTCGTTTCCACCATCCCTACCATCGGTTTCAACGTCGAAACTGTCACCCACAACAACGTCAAATTCCAAGTCTGGGACCTCGGCGGTCAAACCTCCATTCGCCCGTACTGGCGGTGTTACTACCCAAACACCCAAGCGATCGTTTACGTCGTCGACTCCGCCGATGCCGAACGTCTAGCCACCACGAAAGAAGAGTTCCACGCCATCTTAGCCGAAGAAGAGTTGCGAGATGCCGCCGTTTTAGTCTACGCGAACAAACAAGATTTACCCGGCGCCTTGTCCGAGGCCGAAGTCAGCGAAGGCTTGGATCTGCATAACATTAAAACCAGACCGTGGGCGATATTCAAAACCTCCGCGATCACCGGCGACGGATTGTGGGACGGCATGAACTGGTTGAGTTCAACCTTGCAGCAGCAAAAGTAAAAAAAGAGGAAACAAGTTCACGCGCACGCGTGTAGTATGTAATTATTTTGACGCAAAATTAATTTATTTTTATCCTCAAATCTTCACTCTTTTTCTCTCTCTCTCTCTCTCTCTCTCTCGCCGCGTTTGTTTGTTTATTTGTTTCCTGTTGAAAGAAACGAAGCGAAGACACACTCATCATGACGGGCGGTGAAAACGAAGACGAGACGATCGGCGCGAGAGAGGCATCATCGCCGCCGTTGATGACGATGCGCGAGCATCATCTGGGTCTCCGCCAACGGCGCGTCGGTCACGGCGGTCGTAGGGAAGGCGACGAAGATGCGACGACGAGAACGACGAGAACAGAGGAGGAAGAAGAAGAAGAAGAAGAAGGCTCGCGCCGAGACGCGCGCGTTCGAGGCACGCTCCGCGCTGATTTTAGCGAGCTCGAAGCATTAATCGAACAGTTCGAACAGCGCGTCGCGTCCTCGGAGACTTTTCGGGAGGAAGGAGAAGAGGAGCAACAACCCGGTGGGAGCTCGACGGTTGAAGCTCGCTTATCGTCGGTGGGAGCGTTCGAAGTGGTGCAAAGGTTTACGGAAACGTTGGAAACGCTCAGCAGTCTTTTACCGCCAGATTTAAGATTACAACCCGAAGAAGAAGGTTCAGACATACGTCAGAGAGCGTTTTTTGAGGCGATGCACCATTTGCACCACACGGGAGCGGACGTGCCTAGAATGGAAATAGCGGCGTTGACGCGTCTCGTGCAATTCGAAGAGGCGAGGTTGCGGAGATACGAGGAGAACGGCATCGAAATGCCGCCGTTGGGTACCCCGCATCTCGCGCCCATCTTTCGATTTAACTCCGATGGAATGGTCGTTGCTTTATCTCCACTCAGCGATTTCGACGGGCGGATTGTCCCATTTGAGGAGCATCCTGCCGTGATAGCAGAAAACGCGCATTTCCAAGAGTTGGTAGATTCGAGCAACGCTAGGAGAGCACAAGAGGGATTCTCACTTGGGGCCGTCGAAAGTGACTTTGATGTGCAGCGCGCGGTTCACGCGGACGAAGATGAAAGACAAACACTCGACGAAACGGAGAATACAATCGGGGAAGTCAAAGAGGAATTCGAAAGCAAGCCTGTGCAACAATGGAGACGTTTCGACGAGTTGATCGCCGAGGTAAGAATGCGCAGGATGATTTCTTATTGCTTGAATGAGGAAGAATCCGACGACGAAATGATATATGAATCCGACGAAGACGATTATGAAGAAAGAACGAAGAGCAGAGAACGAAAAATAGAACGAAAATTAATCGTACCAAAGAACTGGCGAATGAGCGCAGATGGAAACGCTGTACCCGCAAAGCACAGAAGAGGATTGCGCTCTATTCTCATTCCAGGACGCGTTTGGTTTGGAACAATTTGGATTCCAGGTAGCGAAAAGAAATCGAGATACACGTTTCGTGTGTTATTTTGGGACGAAGAGAGAGAACGTTTAGTTTGTTCGCATTCGGCGCAAGGCGACGAGCAGATATTTTACTTACATGTAGAAGAACAAGGGGAAGAAAGTGACGACGCTTTGCACATCTCATTTCGCGATAACGAAACCTTTTGCGACGGACAAGTTTTTCCAAACGGCGTCATTCGAGGGCAAGTTCGACAGATGATTCGAGGTAGTGAAGGGCACTACGAACCCGCTAACGAGACTCAAAACTTGTTTGAATTAAAAATAGCGAAATGGACGCCAAACGCAAAAAGTATTGCTGATGATTTCTGGGAAAAGCTTGAACAGGACCAGAGAAATGCCGTGGCGGACCTCAACCGAGAAAGGGACCACCCGCTTACAAACCTAGAAGAACGGAATACGCTGAAAATGTTGATAGAAGATAAAAAAATGACTTTGTTTGAGAGCGAGAAACCGATGCTGCAGAATAGGAAACTTCTCAATTATCATCTCCAGCGTAAACGATGGGCTTTGTCGCGCGATATTCTACCGAGTATAAAAGACGTGATGCTGTACGTCAAAAATTTGGCAACAAATAATGAATTCATTCAGAGGAGTATGATGGGGGCTTTGGTCCGAAAAACGAAGCTCCTCTCGTTTCCGAGTGATTCCATGTGCCTGAGAAACGAAGAGGACGAAATTGCACAGTGTCAAGACAACAGCCTTGGCGGTCACGTGTATTACGATGAGCTCGAGATGAGTAATCTGGAAAGCATTGAAGAAGAACCGGAGGCGCCGGCGATGAAACTTTTTGACCCCGTCTCGTACTCGGCGCATCTCGTAGAATTTAGACACGACGACCGAGCTCAAATACCAATGGATCGTGTGCGCGTCAATAAAGACGGAGAGCTCAGAGTGAACGAATTGATTCCTGAAGAGGACCTGAAGAGGACCTGTGAGATTCGCTGGTACCAATTCTGGGAAATTGCAAAATATGATGGCGAATTGTTGTCCGCCAGCCTTCGCGAAACCGCCATGGAGCTTCAAAATAGAATATTTGCGACGCCAAGAGAAAAGCTCATCGATCTAAGCAAACGACACAGAATCAAACACAAAGCGCACGCTGACATGAGCGATAGAGCTTCAACTGCTCAGGCAGTCATTTGGCGTCTAATCATGGATTCAAAATACATGCGTATCGAGAACCAAGTGAGATTCCGCAACGCTTTACGAATGGGTATTTTTGCAGAAAATGTCATCGAAGCCCGCATGATGCAGGCTTACAAACTTTTAGACGATAGTTTCAACGCGTACGCTAACCGCGTGCCGTTATCGAAACTCGCCGATCGCGTCACTCCGTTCCAAAAACCTGATCCAGTCGCTCCCGATGGTCGTCCAGTCACTCCAAACACGCTGAAAAGCGTGTGCGCCATTTGCCTGGTGGATTTCGAAGAAAACGACCGAGTGCTCACGTTGGAATGCAATCATATCTTTCATGAATCCTGCGCGAAAGAGTGGCTTTTCAATTCCACTTCATCGTGTCCAAACTGCAGAAAGCACGTCGACGACGGCGTCGGAGACTATCTCGTGTCGCTATCGAAAGAGGAAAGAGCGGAGTTGACGCACCTCGTCGACGATGCCTTCGTTCGCGAAACCTTCCTCGAACGAGATATGGAGGACGCGTACGATCGAGCGCAGCGAGAGATGCGCGAATTGCAACAAGTCAGCGAAGAAGAATTGGCAGAAGAGGAGAATAGATACTTGTAATCCGCCCCAAAACAACTACACGTCATAGCGAGCCGCGCACATTTTTTCATCTCTCTCTCTCTGTTGCTTATCTCTCGAACACTCGTCAAAGAAAATTTCAAAAAGTAAAATAACCATGAACGCGGAGGAAGAAGAGAGCGAAGAGGACATCGACGAGGAAGAAGAGGACGACGAGGAAGAAGAAGACTCTCAGGAGGAAGATGAAGACGATTCCGACGAGGATGGCGAGGAAGACTCGGAGGAGGAAGAGGAAGACACGGACGACGATTTGAACGACGATTTGAACGACGGGAGACGACGACGACGACAACGACAAAACGTTCCCGGAACGGAACGAAGACACAGACGCGTGGACGAGGAAGAAGAGGACGATTCAGAGGAAGGAGAAGAAGAAGCCAACTTGACGGCGAACGAGGAAGACGTAGACGCTGGTGGTGCGAATGCTACCAATGCGGCCGGAAACGATGGTGCTCCGGGAGGAGGGAGAAACGAGGACGAAGTAACGAACGAGGACCAACAACCAGCAACGACTGGTCGAGACGACGAGGACGACGAAGAAGCGCGACGACAACGAGAACGGGAACAACAACAACACGACGCGACGAACAATCGGGAGGCGCAAGACGTCGAGGATAGGGCAGACACGTTTCACGATAAAGCGTACGCGGCGCGACGGAACGTGCGTGAGATTGGCGACGAGGCGGTGTGGTCGGTGACGTCGGCGAAGCCGGGTAACGGCGTCGAGCTGTTGAGGGACGGGAATTTGAAGACGTATTGGCAATCGGACGGCGCGCAACCCCATTTTATCAACTGTCAGTTTCAAAAGAAAGCGAACGTGTGTGAGGTGGCGATATATACGAATTATAAGCAAGACGAGAGTTACACGCCGAGTAAGATTGTCATTCGAGCGGGGAACAGCTATCGAGATTTGAAAGACGTGGCGACCAAGACTTTGAACGAACCGCACGGCTGGCAACGCGTTCGAACGACCAGGTTAGATAAGGAGAAATTGAAAGATATTCACGCGCAGTACGGCTCAAAGAAACATTTGAAGAACAGCGGTTTGGAGTATTTAGAGAAAGAGTCCTGCGAAGCTCCAATCAGAGCGTTCTTCATTCAAATATGCATTCTTCAAAACCATCAAAACGGTCGAGATACGCACGTGAGGCAGGTGCATGTGTACTCACCCGCGGCGACGCCGGCCAGCGACGGACCGAGAGCTCGGTTTCAGAGCAGCGAATACGCGAGATACGCCGTAGTTAGATAATAATAGTAAAAAATTAGCTTGTAGTCTTCGCGCGTTCTACGTGTACGTAAAGGTAGATAGATAGCATCCTCGCACTTCGACGAGAAACGATAAGAGACGATGTAGATATACAATTCTTCAACCGTACGGTGGTGTGCTATTAAAACAAAAATCTATTTTATCTCTATACTGGTACATTTCCTCCTCGTTCTTCTTCTTCTTCTTCTTCTTGTTCTTCTTCTTCTCACTCCTTAGGAATGGACTCTCTCTCCCTACCAAAGTCCCTAATAACGTGCACTTCCCCGGGCACCGGAGGATTCCTCGCGTATTTAGACCCACCATACATGGTCGGAATGATGTACGGATCTGGGTGCGCGTACGAATCGAGCGTCTCGAAACCTTCTTCGATTTTCTTGATCGCTTGCGCACTCGTCAAGTCGCGGTTCGATTCAAACTCGTTGCGAATGCGATCGCGTTCGGTGTAAAAAATGTCTCTCATGACGCACCAAGAGAGACAGGTTTTCAACGAGTGGCGGTAGAGACGCAACGCGCGGGTTTTCGACGGGAGGTCTTTGAGGAGTAAAGAAGTTGCGGACGACATGTTTTCGTTATGTACGTATTTATGTGTGTGCGCGTGTTCTTTTTTACTTCTTGTGAGGAAGGAGACCCTCGTTTTGTGCGTTGTGTACTTGCAGATAAAAAGAGTGCAACGAAAAAAAAAGCCTCCTCAGCTTTTCGAAAGAGAAAGCGCTGCGCGCGTAAACGTAACAATGCGGATTTACAAACAAACCGTTATCGTTGGTATTATTACAAGTTAGCGCTGCTGCTGCTGTTATTGTTGTTACTGCTAATGCATATAGTCTAGGCTAAAATCGCTCTCTACTCTTCGACTTTCACGGTGAACGCGTGCCAGCGCTCTCTACTCTTCGACTTTCACGGTGAACGCGTGCCAATGAATCTTTTCCTTCTTCTTCTTCTTCTTCGTCTTCATCAGCTACTTCTACTCGCAAGCGTTTCCGAGAAGACGATGGCAAAAACGAGCTCAAGTAGGAAAGCATTTATTATGTTATTGTTGTCTTCTTCTTCTTCTTCTTCTTTCTTCTTCTTCTTGCTCGTCGTCATCACATAGTGTGTTGTTTGTTTGCGTGGGTGATGAAGAGCTTTGCTTTTGAAGACATCTTAAGCGGCGGCGCTTTTTAGGTTCAAACCCTAAGCAAGAACCTTTGGAAACGAACGCGACCACAAACTCGCTACACAAAACTCGCTAAAAACCACCATACCGTACACGCGGCGATAACGAATTAGAATCGATAAAAAGCATTCCATTGCAAAGTAGGGAGCAGCGTTGGATCTTTAGCGCAATCTTCTGTTCATTTTGGGTCGAAATCGCTCTTTGGGGTGCGCGCCAAAACAAGGTAGGGATTCTTTGTGGGAAGAATTTTTGTCGCGAATAGGGGTAGGTTTTGTGTTTTGCTCGTTCTCATCTCGGATACGCGGTGTGTTTACAAAGCGGTAGCAATGCAACGTAAAGTAATATATAGTTGTTCTTTTGCGAGGAGTGGACGGTCAAGTGTTTTCGTTCACTAGATGATATCGGCCGCGCGCAAAATTACAAAATTGCTTGCACAGAAGAATATCCCCAACTTCCTCCGTCCTTACGCAACTTTTTGATTTTTAGTCGGCCAACCACCGGTTCCTGATTTTTTTCTCTAAAACCAAGCGTAGCTAGGTAACTAGTTTGTAATAATAATCGAAGAAAATAAAAACGAAGAAAAACACCTAGACCCCTACTTTTGACGATACGCTGTCAGTGCTAGCTGTGCAAATGAAGTCGGTTGGTTCGGAATGACGCGATGTGTTGGATTGTTCCGTTCGGGTGATTTCACGTACGAATCGTCCGCGTCTGTGGATGTGAGCGACGGAAACACAAGTCTGTGTATTTGCCAAAAAAAAATCGTGGGTGCTCTCTTTCATGAAAAAGTCGTATTTTAGGGGAAAAAATAGTAATTTACGCACTCCAACACGCAATTTCAGCAAAAAATACGCTCTTATTTTTCGACGCGTTTACGCACTCCAACACGCACCTCCAAAATTTTTTTCTTGTGGAACTACAAATCTACGTACCAGTACGACTCGTAACGTAACGCTTTAAAAAAAAAAATATCTGAAAATATCACGACATAAAAACACACACACATACACAAAAAAGAGAATCTGATCGAGACATCATCGATCGACCAATCCTTTTTCTTTGTTTGTCGCGGCGATTGCGATAGTCCGAGGTGAGTTATACGGTTTGCTCTGTTTTTTTTTGTTCTCCTTTTCCATTGTGTTCGCATGCCTTTTTTTTCTTGGAATACACACAAAAGGAAAAGAAACCGGTTGACTTTTTTGCGCGAACTCTCTCTCTCTCTTTCAACTCGTCTCTTTTCGAACTCGCGCGTTGTTTGCGAAGTGGACGTGCGCGGAAGAGCTGTTCTTTCGCCTCTCTTGAGCGTTAGTCGTTTGCGACGCACGAAACGCGAATACGATACTCCTTCTTCTTTCTCACCCACCAAATGTTCTCTCTGTAGGCAAAACGCAGAAGAAAAAAAAGAAGAAGAATGCTTGGTGACGGTCAAGAAATTACCGAAACAGATGACTCCATGGAAGTCGACTCAGCAGAATCGAACGTGATGACACAGCAACGAGCGGAGAATTTGCTCGATGGTTGTTACAAGGGCGTTTCGGAATTGCGCAGTCAAATTCAAGATGTTCCAAAGACTGTTGATTTCGTAATGCAAGCAGTCAACGATAGTCTCGAAACCGCTTCGCGAGCCATCCGACGGGAGCAAGACGGGATCGATAACAGAGGCACATGGGAAAGTATTCGCAGCACATACTCGTACAGAGTGAAGAGCGTTTCGTCAAGAGGTGTCAAGACGTCGAAACAGAAAGATAATCCACCTGCGGAAGCGGTGAATGGAGCTAAAATTTGCGCAGAGCGTTTTGCCAAACCAGTTGATGACCCAGCTGACTTTGCGGCATATAAAAATACTCGACGAAGTATTGCGCAGAAGTTACTTACGGCGACGTTGAAAAAAATATTCGAGCAAGCGAAGAAGTATAGTAATAATAAAACGATTCTTGAAAAGACTGCGGGAGCGAATAATAAAAATATTCTTCAAAAGACTGCGGAAGTGATAACTAGTGCGGTGGGGGGTGCGGTGGAGGCGGTGGGGGGTGCGGTGGAGGCGCTGGGGAGGAGATTGAGCAATGTGAGCGTAAGTAACATGGACACGGATAGGAACAACGAAGAGGGGTCTCTGGTCAGGAGAACACTTACGCGCGAAAATGGAGGTTCTACTCCGAAGCGAGCGAAAAAAGATGGACACGCCGCTGCCGCCGCCACCGAAGAAGAAGAAGAAGAAGAAGAAAAAGAAGAAGAAGAAGAAGAAGAAGAAGAAGACGCCAAAGAAGAAGAAGGAAAAGGAGAAGAAGAAGAGAAAGAAGATCAAAGAAGAGTGATCGAGACGGCGCGGGCTATCGAAGACGTCGAGAAAGAGAATAGAGAAGGCACCGGTGATATGAATCCAGATTGGATGCGAATCGAGGTAAATTCGACGTCTGGCTTATTAGTCGGTACGGAGAGAGGTTCTCTCGTGAGATGTCTTCACATACTCACGTGGATGTTACCGAGCAACTTAACCGCGAAGATTCCATCCCAAGCTTTTGAACATATATTAACCGAGGCGGAGAAACAGACGATAAGAGAGAACCCAAACATGAGCGAGGAAGAGAAAATCCTTCTCATCGAGGAGACGTTCGAAAAGTTCACCATAGATGAGAAAGTTAAGAAGATGTTGGAAATACTCGAACGTCCAGAGAACGACGTTTGGTGGCTCGGATTGCGCACGAGAGTAGATGCAAATGGCGTCAAGAGATACACGTACTCAGAGAACGTGTATCTCTCGAAACTTCTGAGCGACATGCTCGACTGCGAGCAAGGCGCGTTCATTGACTTATGCGACTTTGGCGCTTTCCGTACGAACGCCATGATTGACGCGGTTTTAAACACTTTTGTCGTTCGAGGACATGAAAAAATCCTCAAAGAGCTCGAATCCGAGAGGATGAAAATTATCGTCGACGAAGAAGATTCGTTCGATTTTTTAATCGTAGAAGGTCAACACGGAGGCACTAGTCTTTTGAATTCCTTTATAGAGAGCGAGAAAGGTTGGACGGTCGAGAAGATTCATCCTAAAGCGTTCGAGGACGTCAAGTACAACAATTTGAAGAACAAAGATGTCTCGGTATTCTCAGAGTTGACGCGCGGCTTTGGATCAGATGAGAAGTACATGTCATCCACGCAAGGCTTATACTATGCATTTCGCGATAAAGGAGAAGGAGAGTATGAAGTGCGCTTGCTCGTCGTCATCATTTCTCTTTGTCGCTTGGGACATTTACAAATTTGGCTTACCTGGGATTACGTTCGCCTTCTCGCGTTGGTCAACGCGGCTTACTTTTTGCACGGAAAAGTGCCTTGGAACGCTCGAAATAATCCGATTTTCAAAGCCATCGGCGAACAAAGATCAAACGGTAAAGATCTGTACCGTCCAAACATCCCTCCTCAAATTTACGCGAAAGAAGGAGTGCACCCAATTGCCGGCGCTGAAGTTAACCCATCGTAAGAGGAGAAGCGGAGAAGAGGAGAAGCGGAGAATGAAAGAGAAGGAAGAGAGAAAAGAGAAGTGATTTTAATAACACGCGAACCATAAACAACATCGCTATCGAAGCCTCCTCTATCGCCTCCTTCCTCGTACCCGCACCCCTCGTCTTTTTTCCTTCCTTCCTTCCTTCCTTCCTTCCTTCCTTCCTCCTTATCGCTCTTGAAAAAAAAAATGTGCGCGTCTGTTTTAGTTAGTATTACAAACTATTCTTGCTACCTGTGCTTAACTGGTAGGTAAACTATATTCTATACAAGTTCTCTCTTCGAGAATCCTCTCTCGTTTTGTCTCTCTTCATTTTCCGGATCCAGTCGCTCCCTGGGCTTTTAACGACCATCTCTTTGAGC
>Ga0181594_10004169_pt1 | contig 12933 bp, 11 predicted proteins | sample 071ome_18_FD_145603 | JGI IMG/M metagenome (GOLD analysis project Ga0181594, IMG submission 145603) | Coastal salt marsh microbial communities from the Groves Creek Marsh, Skidaway Island, Georgia - 071413BT metaG (spades assembly) | ecosystem: Environmental > Aquatic > Marine > Intertidal zone... | reverse complement strand
CGATCATCTGGCCTTCTTCCGCTACCACGACAAGCCGGGCGTCGTTGGCGTCGTCGGGAATCTCCTGGGGGACGCGGGCATCAACATCGGCGGCATGCAGGTGAGTCGCGACGACAGTGAGCACGCGCTGATTGTTCTCACCGTTGACTCGCCGATCCCCGCCGAATTGTTGGACCAGATCACCGACGACATTGGTGCGCATTCCGGCCGTTTCGTGACCCTGATCTCCTGAACCCGATCTCGTAGACGCGTTCCGGTAGCCGCTGTCGGTAACGCCCCCCGGCCATGCGCGAGGGCCGGTCGGCGGCAATGGGGATTCGCCTCAGTCGTCGCGCTGCGCTCGATTCACCGCGCTAATGATCCCTTTCAGCGACGCGGTGGTGATCGATGGATCGATGCCGACTCCCCACAACACGCGGCCGGCCACCGCGCACTCGAGGTAGGCCGCTGCTCGCGCATCGCCGCCGGCACTCATGGCGTGCTCGGCGTAGTCCAAGACGCGAACGTCGACCCCGTGCGTGGACAACGCTTCGCAGAAGGCGGCGATGGGTCCGTTGCCGACACCGCTGATAGCCACCTCATTGCCTGCGTCGTTCATGACGACATTGACGGTTGTTTCGCCATCGACCGCGGAATCCTGCTGAACGGAGACCAGGGAAAAGCGTCCCCAGGGTGCGTCAGGATTGGGAAGGTACTCGTCGGTGAACGCGGACCACATGTCCTCCGGCGATACTTCTCCGCCTTCGGAGTCGGTCAAATGCTGAATCACCTGGGAGAACTCGATCTGGAGTCGGCGCGGTAGATCGAGACTGTTCTCGGTCCTCATGATGTAGGCCACGCCGCCCTTGCCGGACTGGGAATTGACGCGGATGACAGCTTCGTACGTTCGGCCGACATCTTTGGGGTCGATGGGCAGGTAAGGAACCGCCCATTGATAGGAGTCGACATCCACACCGTCGGCGTCCGCGTCGGACTGCATGGCATTGAGGCCCTTGTTGATCGCGTCCTGGTGCGACCCCGAGAAGGCGGTATAGACGAGATCGCCGCCGTAGGGATGGCGTTCATGAACAGGGATCTGATTGCAGTACTCGACCGTTCGTCGAATGTGGTCGATATCTGAGAAGTCGATTTGCGGATCCATCCCTTGGCTGAAGACGTTCAAGCCGAGAGTCACCAGGCATACGTTGCCGGTGCGCTCGCCGTTTCCGAACAGGCAGCCTTCGATGCGGTCGGCTCCGGCCATGTAGCCGAGCTCGGCCGCAGCAACTGCGGTGCCGCGGTCGTTGTGTGGATGCAAGGACAAGACAATGGAGTCGCGGCGCGCGAGGTTGCGGTGCATCCACTCGATGGAATCGGCATACACATTCGGAGTCGCCATTTCGACGGTGGCGGGGAGGTTCAAAATCACCTTCCGGTCGGGCGTTGGTTGCCACACGTCGGTCACCGCGTTACAGATCTCGAGGGCGAATTCCAATTCGGTGCCGGTGTAGGACTCGGGGGAGTACTGGAAGTAGACCTCGGTCTCACCCTTCATCTCGTCGGCGAACTTCTGACACAGCTGAGCTCCGTGGACTGCAATATCGGTGATGCCGGCCTTATCGAGACCGAAGACCACGCGACGCTGAAGAGTCGACGTCGAGTTGTAGAGGTGAACAATCGCCTGCTTGGCGCCGCGTATCGATTCGAACGTGCGCTCGATCAGAGCCTCCCGAGACTGCGTGAGCACCTGGATGACCACGTCGTCCGGAATGAGGTCCTCTTCGATGATCTGGCGCACGAAATCGAAATCGGTTTGCGACGCTGACGGGAAGCCGACTTCGATCTCCTTGTAGCCCATCTCGACGAGAAGCTGGAACATGCGCAGCTTCCGCTGCGGCGTCATGGGGTCGATGAGTGCCTGGTTGCCGTCCCGAAGGTCAACCGCGCACCAGCGCGGAGCCTTCGTGATCACAGCGTTGGGCCAGGTGCGGTCAGGAAGATCGATGGGGGTGAAGGGCTGGTATCGGGCGTAAGGCATAGCCGACGGCTTTTGAGCGTTGGCCTTTTCGTATTGGTTTGCTGATGTCACGACGTGCTCCTCGTTCGACATGGGGGCCGGGGCCGGCCACGCACAACCTCCGCGACGAGGAGGCCGGTAACTAGGCCTCGCCGCGGCTGCGAAGGAGCAGGAGCGAACGCATGAGAGGAGATTACCAGCGTGCCCGGGGGGCGTCACAAACCGTCGGCCTGCGGAAGCAGCGAGTCAGTAGGCTCTCTCACCATGGCTCGAGATCTGAACCTTGCTCTGATTCCCGGCGACGGCATCGGCACCGAGGTGGTTGCCGAAGCGATGAAGGTCCTCGACGCGGTTGCCCCGAAGGCGGGGATCAACGTCTCGACCACGCACTACGACTTGGGTGCAACCCGTTACAACGCCACCGGCGAGCTGCTCTCGGATGCTGTCATCGAGGAACTGCGAGCTAGTGACGCCATATTGCTCGGGGCTATAGGCGACCCCTCTGTTCCGCCTGGAGTCCTTGAGCGTGGTGTTCTGCTGCCCTTGCGTTTCGTGATGGATCACCACGTGAACCTCAGGCCGGTCAAGTTGTATCCCGGCGTCGAGGGGCCACTTGCGGGCGGAAAGTCGATCGACTTCGTCGTGTGTCGTGAGGGCACGGAGGGTCCGTACGTCGGGGCCGGGGGTGTGTTGCGTCGAGACACTCCCCAAGAAGTGGCGACCGAGGAAAGCTTGAACACTGCGTTCGGCGTGGAGCGGATTGTTCGCGATGCCTTCGACCGTGCAACCAAGAGGAGAAAGCACGTGACGCTGGTGCACAAGACCAACGTCTTGACGAATGCCGGATCCTTGTGGAAGCGGACCTTCGATCGCGTTGCGTCAGAATTCGATGACGTGGCCACGGATTACCAGCACGTCGATGCAGCGGCGATGTTCTTCATCACCGACCCCGATCGATTCGACGTTGTCGTCACGGACAACCTGTTTGGCGACATCTTGACCGATATCGGGGCTGCCATCGGTGGAGGAATCGGGCTGGCGGCCAGCGGAAACATCGATCCGTCTCGATCGAACCCGTCGATGTTTGAGCCAGTGCATGGTTCGGCTCCCGACATCGCAGGGCAGGGCAAGGCCGATCCGACGGCGACCGTCATGTCCCTGGCGATGCTGCTCGACCATGTCGGGGAGAGCGAGGCGTCCGCGTGGGTGGAGGCTGCTGTGGCTGCTGACCTAGAAGCGCGGGGCGATGGGGTGCGCTCGACATCGCAGATCGGCGACGCGCTCGCCGCCGGTGCTGCAGGGAAAGCAGATCGGTAGGTTCACGCCATGACCGCAACGGAAACCGGCTCTCGCCTGTGGAACATATCGACGGATCCGTCGACGTCTCCGACTCCGAGCTCTGAGCGAGACGCGATCTTGGCGAGTCCTGGATTTGGCGGCAACTTCACCGACAACATGGTCCGAGCCAAGTGGACGGCCGACAAGGGCTGGCATGACGCCGAGCTCGTCGCCTATGGACCCTTGCTGTTGGATCCCGCTACAAACTTCATCCACTACGGCCAGGCGATCTTCGAGGGGTTAAAGGCGTACCGGCACGCGGATGGCTCGATCAAGACTTTCCGGCCGTTCAAGAATGCTCAGCGGTTCGCAGCGTCTGCTCGCCGCTTGGCGATGGCGGAACTTCCCGAGGAATTATTCGTTGCCAGCATTGAAGCGCTGGTCCGTCAAGACCACGAGTGGGTTCCCCATGACGCAGAGAAGACTCTCTACCTGCGACCCTTCATGTTTTCGACCGAGATCGGTCTGGGAGTCAAGCCAGCAGACAGCTACGAATACCTGTTGATCGCGTCCCCGGCCGGCGCCTATTGGCCCAAGGGCCTCAAGCCGGTGAGCGTGTGGTTGTCCGATGACTACGTTCGCGCGGCCCCGGGAGGGACCGGAGAAGCCAAGTGCGCGGGAAACTATGCGGCGTCGTTGATCGCGCAGGCAGAGGCTTCCCAGCACGGTTGCGATCAGGTCGTGTGGTTGGACGCTGCCGAACGCCGGTGGATCGAAGAAATGGGCGGGATGAACCTGTATTTCGTGTACGGGTCGGGAGACTCCGCACGGTTGGTCACCCCGCGCTTAACCGGTTCGCTGCTACCGGGCATCACCCGTGATTCACTCTTGACCGTTGCTTCGGATCTGGGGATGCGTGCTGATGAGGGTCAGATCAGCGTGGAGGACTGGAAGGCGGGCTGCGAGTCCGGCGAGATCACCGAGGTGTTCGCCTGCGGGACCGCGGCCGTGATCACACCGGTTGGAGAGGTCAAGTCACGGACCAATGGATCCTGGGCCGTGGCTGATGGCGGCACCGGGCCGGTGACGTCGCGCCTACGCCAGGAACTGCTTGATATCCAGACCGGAGTGATTCCCGACCGCCACAACTGGCTGCACGCGATCTGCTGATCGGGCCCCGCCGTGGAATGGGACTTCGAGGCCGAGGTGTGGCTGTGGAAGTCCGACGCCGCATGGCACTTCCTCACGCTTCCGCAAGATGTGGCCGATGAGATCGAAGATATGCCGATCAGTCGAGGTGGCTTCGGGTCCCTCCGCGTCGACGTCACAATCGGATCGAGCTCCTGGGGAACATCGATCTTTCCCAGCAAGGAGTTAGGCAGTTTCCTCCTACCGCTGAAGAAGCCGGTGCGTGCGGCCGAAGGGCTGGGAGTGGGGGACGTGTGCCACGTCCACCTGCGGATCGCCGAATAGTGAGGGCGTCGTTGATCTCCCTCGGGTCGTCAGGGGAAAGTGCAGGTTCGAGGGCTCGTCCGCGCACGGGCCATTAGAAATTCCTCAGTTTCACCAACACCACCCTGCGCCTTTGCGGGGTATGGCAGGATGTGTCTCGTGCGTAACACAGTCATCACCAGCATCATCATCATTACTTAGCGCGTCGAATTTTCTCGACGCGCTGCCCTTCGCCAAGCGAGGGGCTTTTTTGATGGTGGGAGAGAAGGAGAAATGAGTACGTCATCGCTTCCCCAGCGCCTTCCTGAGCGCGATGCGTTTCACGTCTACGACACGACGCTGCGCGATGGTGCTCAGCGCGAGGGCATCTCCTACTCAGTCGTCGACAAACTGGCGGTGGCCCGGCTGCTCGATGACTACGGCGTCGGCTTCATCGAGGGCGGATGGCCCGGCGCCCTGCCCAAAGACACCGAGTTCTTCGCACGAGCGCAAAACGAACTCTCGCTCACGCATGCGCAGTTGGTCGCCTTCGGCGCCACCCGCAAGGCAGGGGTGGCAGTCACCGAGGATCAACAGGTAAGGGCCCTGCTGGACTCCGGTGCCCCGGTCATCACCCTGGTGGCGAAGTCCGACGTGTGGCACGTGGAGCAAGCCCTGAAAACCTCGCTCGAAGAGAACGAGTCGATGATCCGAGACACCGTTGCTTTCCTCGTCAGTGAAGGCCGGCGGGTCTTCATAGACATGGAGCACTTCTTCGACGGGTACAAGCACGACCCCGACTACGGAGTGCGCCTGCTGGTCGCCGCCGCCGAGTCCGGCGCCGATGTTGGCGTGTTGTGCGACACCAATGGCGGAATGCTGCCGTTGGGGATTGCCGAGATCGTGGCGGATGTGGCTTCCCGATCCGGCGTTCGGTTAGGGATCCACTGCCAAGACGACACCGCCAGCGCGGTGGCCAACACGGTCACCGCCGTGGCAGCGGGAGTGACGCATGTGCAATGCACCGCGAACGGGTACGGAGAGCGCACCGGCAATGCGGACCTGTTCCCGGTTGTGGCCAACCTTCAGCTGAAGATGGGTATCGAGTGTCTACCTGAGGGCAAGTTGGCGGAGACTCGGCGTATCTCGCACGCGATCGCAGAAATTGCGAACATCGCCCCCGACACTCATCAGGCCTACGCCGGCGTCTCGTCCTTCGCCCATAAGGCTGGTCTGCACGCGTCAGCGCTGAAGGTGAATCCAGAGCTCTACAACCACATCGACCCCGCCCTCGTTGGTGGAGATCAGCGGGTGCTGGTGACCGAGATGGCGGGTCGGGCATCGGTGGAGATGAAGAGCAGGGAACTCGGCTACGACATCGCCGGCGACGCCGAGCGGGTCACCCACATCGTGGAAACGGTCAAAGATCTGGAGTCCAAGGGCTGGACCTTCGAGGCCGCCGACGCATCGTTCGAGTTGATTCTCATGGGCTCCGACGACAGTGAATCTCGATTCGAGGTGGAGTCGTGGCGGACCATCGTCGAGCAGGACGCCTCCGGTGACGTGCGCACCGAGGCAACCGTGAAGGTCCGCGCCAACGGAGAACGCATGATCAGCACGGCCGAAGGCAATGGACCGGTCAACGCCCTGGACAAGGCCTTGCGCTCGGCCGTGACATCCCTGCATCCGAAACTCGAGCCACTCGAGCTCATCGACTACAAGGTCCGCATTCTCGAGAAGAGCGACGCCGACACCGCGGGCACAGCGAGTGTGACCCGCGTTCTCGTGTCGACCTCCGACGGAAAGCGGGAGTGGACCACGCTCGGGGTGCACGAGAACGTCATCGCAGCCTCATGGCGGGCGCTCGAAGATGCGTTGACATACGGCTTGATGCGCCCGCAGGCGTGAGGCCCGTTCGTCATTAGGGTGGGGCGGTGCTGATCTGCCGTTTCGCCGTCGGCGAGGACATCTGGTTCGGAGCAGTCGACGGTCTCGACGATGACGATCAGGTGACGGACGAGTCGATCGTCGCACCCATTGAGGGCCACCCGTTCGTGGATATCCGCCCCGAGGGAAGTGTCATGAAACTGGCGGACGTCCGACTTTTGGCACCGGTGATCCCATCCAAGATCGTCTGCGTCGGTAAGAACTACCGTGAACACGCTGCCGAGATGGACAGTGAAGCCCCCGACGAGCCGCTGTTGTTTCTGAAGCCGAGTACCGCGGTGATCGGATCGGGAGACCCGATCGACCTGCCGTGGCAATCCGAGCAGGTGGAGCACGAAGGGGAGTTGGCCGTCGTCATCGGCCGAATGTGCAAGGACATTCCCATCGATCGGGTGGACGAGGTCGTTTTTGGATACACGTGTGCCAACGACGTGACCGCGCGAGATCTGCAGAAGTCGGATGGACAGTGGGCTCGGGCCAAAGGATTCGACACCTTCTGCCCGCTGGGCCCGTGGATTCAAACTGAACTCTCTCCCGCGGATGCGGACATCACGGTGCGCGTGAATGGGGAGCAACGTCAGCACGGGGGCATCGACGCGATGGTGCATGACGTACCGGCGGTGGTGTCGTACGTGAGTTCGTGCATGACGCTGCTTCCAGGTGACGTGATCTTGACGGGAACACCTGAGGGCGTGGGCCCGCTCACCGATGGAGACTTAGTCAGTATCGGTATCTCGGGAATCGGAACGTTGACGAATCCGGTGAGGAGTGCTGCCCCGTGAGCGATGTTCGTGTTCGCTTCTGCCCGTCCCCTACGGGCAATCCGCACGTGGGGTTGATCCGAACCGCCCTGTTCAACTGGGCGTTCGCGCGGCACACCCACGGCACCTTCGTTTTTCGTATCGAGGACACGGATGCATCTCGAGACAGCGAGGAGTCCTACCAAGCACTCATCGATTCGCTGCAGTGGCTCGGACTTGATTGGGATGAGGGGCCCGAAGTGGGAGGCCCCTTCGGCCCGTACCGACAATCCGAGCGAGGGACGGACTACGACGCGATGGTGGACGCCCTCGTTGCGGGTGGATACGCGTACGAATGCTTCTGCTCCACCGAAGAACTGGATGCACGACGTCAGCAGGCGATGGCGGAGAAGCGCGCCCCTGGCTACGACGGACACTGTCGAGACGTGAGCGATGAGGCCCGATCTGCTTACCGCGCCGAAGGTCGCGCCCCGGTGGTCCGTTTTCGCATGCCCGATCGGGACTGCACCTGGAACGACCTCATCCGCGGCGAGATCACGTTCGCGGCCGGACAGATTCCGGACTTTGTTCTCCAGCGTGCCAATGGAGAGCCGCTTTACACGCTGGTGAACCCCACCGATGACGCCGCCATGAGGATCACGCACGTACTGCGCGGCGAAGACCTGTTGTCGTCGACTCCCCGGCAAATCGCTCTGTATGAAGCGATGATCGACCTCGGAGTATTCGACGGCCCGGTTCCGCAGTTCGGCCACCTGCCCTACGTGATGGGCGAAGGCAACAAGAAGCTATCGAAGCGCGACCCGGAGTCGTCGTTGCAGATGTATCGCGACCAGGGATACCTGCCCGAGGCGTTGACCAATTACCTCGCGCTGTTGGGGTGGTCTCCCGGGGGTGATGTCGAGTTTTTCAGCAAAGAGCAGATGGCTCAGTCCTTCTCCCTCGAGCGCGTCAATCCCAACCCCGCGCGCTTCGATGTGAAGAAGTGCACGGCCATCAACGGCGATTGGATTCGGCACCTTGCCATCGACGACCTCGTCGAGCGCCTGGTGCCGTACCTGCAGCGCGATGGAGTCATCGGCTCGACGCCGTCCGCCCAGGACATGGATCTGGTCCGCGCCGTGGTGCCACTGATCTCGGAACGATTGGAAACCCTCGGGCAGGCCAGCGCCATGGTGGGCTTCCTGTTCACAGACGAAATCGCCATCGATGCCGGCGATGCCGAGAAGATCATGGGAGACCAGGCCGGTGACGTCCTCCAGGCGGCCGAGGCGGCCCTCGCGGGACTCGATGAGTGGACCACGGAGGCGATCGAGAGTGCCTTGCGGGCGGCGCTGATCGGCGAGCGCGGATTGAAGCCGAAGGTGGCGTTCGGACCAGTACGCCTGGCGATTACCGGGCGTCGGGTGTCGCCGCCACTCTTCGAATCGATGGAATTGCTGGGCGCTGATCGCTCGCTTGACCGGATTCGTTCGCTCCACGCCTCATGACTACACTGGTCTGGTCTCGTGGGGTATGGGGTAATTGGCAGCCCGACTGGTTCTGGCCCAGTTAGTCTAGGTTCGAGTCCTGGTACCCCAGCGACGAGCGTTTGCTCGGCACGGCCCCGTTGTGTAGCGGCCTAGCACGCCGCCCTCTCAAGGCGGTAGCGCGGGTTCGAATCCCGTCGGGGCTACAAGGGCCCTCCCACAGGGGAGGGCTCTTTTGTTTGCTCCGTAGACTGCTGCCTCCACGAAGATGCGCACCGAACGTGACGCGCGAAGTGACATGGAGGAATCAGTGGGTCGCACTCTGGCCGAGAAGGTGTGGCACAACCACGTCGTCAGGTCTGCCGAAGGTGAACCGGATCTGCTGTACATCGATCTGCACCTGGTGCACGAGGTGACCAGCCCGCAGGCCTTCGACGGTCTTCGAGCTGCCGGCCGACCGGTGCGTCGTCCGGATCTCACGGTGGCTACGGAAGACCACAACATTCCCACCATCGATGTGGACAAGCCCATCGCCGATCCGGTGTCGCGCGCGCAAGTCGAGGCGCTACGGAAGAACTGCGCGGAGTTCGGTGTCCCGTTGTATTCGCTCGGGAACGTCGAGCAGGGAATCGTGCACGTCGTTGGTCCCCAGATGGGGTTGACGCAACCGGGCATGACCATTGTGTGCGGCGACTCCCACACCAGCACGCATGGAGCCTTCGGTGCCCTGGCATTCGGCATCGGAACCAGCGAGGTTGAGCACGTTCTCGCGACTCAGACCTTGCCGCTAAAGCCCTTCAAGACGATGGCGATCAACGTGGACGGCCACCTGCCCGAGGGGGTGTCGGCAAAGGACATCATCTTGGCGGTGATTGCGAAGATCGGGACCGGCGGCGGGCAGGGGTATGTGCTCGAGTATCGCGGTTCGGCCATTCGCGGCTTGTCGATGGAAGGACGCATGACAGTTTGCAATATGTCGATCGAAGCAGGCGCGCGGGCCGGCATGATCGCTCCGGATCAGACAACGTTCGACTATGTCGAAGGCCGTGAGAAGGCACCTAGCGGACAGGAGTGGGACGACGCGGTCGCGTATTGGAAGACCCTGTTCACCGACGACGACGCCGAGTTCGATGCGGTCGTCGATATCGACGCCACCACGCTCACGCCTTTCGTCACCTGGGGCACCAATCCGGGGCAAGGTCTGCCGCTGTCGGCGTCGGTGCCGTCGCCGGAGGACGCTACCGATGATGTCGATCGGGTGGCGATCGAACGCGCCCTGGAGTACATGGATCTCACCCCCGGGACACCGCTGCGTGACGTCGCCGTCGACACGGTGTTCATCGGGTCGTGTACCAACGGTCGCATCGAGGATCTGCGGGTCGCTGCGGACATCCTGCGAGGCCGCAAGGTAAAAGACGGCATGCGTCTGATGGTTGTGCCGGGTTCGGCACGGGTTCGCCTACAGGCGGAATCTGAAGGTTTGGATCAGGTGTTCTTGGAGGCCGGTGGTGAATGGCGCGGAGCCGGGTGCTCGATGTGCTTGGGCATGAACCCCGACAAACTGACGCCCGGTGAGCGAAGTGCGTCCACGTCCAACAGAAACTTCGAGGGACGACAAGGCCCCGGCGGGCGCACGCACCTAGTGTCTCCAGCGGTTGCCGCCTCGACCGCAGTCACGGGGCACCTGTCGTCACCCGCGGATCTGGCGTAGGCGAGGAGCGCACCATGGAACCCTTCATCCGTCATACCGGAACGGCCGCACCCTTGCGCCGGAGCAATGTCGATACCGATCAGATCATCCCTGCGGAGTACCTCAAGAGGATTACCCGTGATGGATTCGAAGACGGACTCTTCTCCGCGTGGCGCAAGGACCCCGACTTCGTCTTGAATCGGGACGAATATCAGGGTGTCAGCATTCTGGTGGCTGGTCCCGACTTCGGTACCGGCTCCTCCCGAGAGCACGCGGTGTGGGCCCTGCAGAACTACGGATTCTGCGTTGTCCTGTCCTCTCGCTTCGCCGACATCTTCCGCGGGAACTCAGGCAAGGGCGGACTCTTGACCGCCCAGGTGGACCAAAGCGTTATCGAGGAATTGTGGACGCTCATCGAAGCGGATCCTTCCCTCGAGGTCACCGTCGATCTTGACGCGCGGACGGTCCGCGCCGGTGATCTGACGGCGGACTTCGAGGTCGATGACTACGTACGGTGGCGTTTATTGGAAGGGCTGGACGACATCGGCATCACGATGCAGCACTCGGATGCCATCGCAGAGTTTGAGGCGCACCGACCGAACTTCGCACCGGTCACTCAATAGCCGCATGTGACCAATATCCCGTGCCCTGCGGCGACTTTTTCAGGCGCGGCGACAGTCGAAAGCCTGTAAAGACGCTTACGTTCACACCGGTGGCCGACCGGTCACACTCCCAGTGCCCTTTGGAGGGTTGACACTCGTGAACAAGGCAGACCTGATCGACAACGTGGCTGAGCGTCTTGGCCATAGCAAGAAGGACGTTACCGACATCGTGGACGCGTTCTTGCTCGAGACGAAGAAGGCCGTCGCAAAGGGCAATAAAGTGGCTGTTGCCGGCTTCGGAGTCTTCGAGTCCACCGCACGCAAGGCTCGTATTGGCCGCAATCCGCGTACCGGTGAGGCCGTGAAGATCAAGGCGACCAAACTGCCGAAGTTCCGCCCGGGCGCAGAATTCAAGGGCGTCGTCTCCGGAGCCAAGAAACTGGTGGAACCGGGCACGAGCAAAGTAAGCAAGCCGGCTGCCAAGAAGGCGACCGCGAAGAAGGCGAGCAAGCCGGCTGCCAAGAAGGCGACCGCGAAGAAGGCGAGCAAGCCGGCTGCCAAGAAGGCGACCGCGAGGAAGACAAGCAAGTCGGCCGCCAAGAAGCGCTAGCCGGCTCCATCAATCGCGCAGGGGGTCGCCCGTGAGGGCGGCCCTTTGTTCGTATGCGCGTGTCGTCGCGGGGCCCAGGCCGATCCGATGCGCGTCCCACAGGTCGACGTCGGTGTCGACGTCGCGTCTTGCACGCGTCCATAGAAAGGCATCGTCGCCACTGGTTGCGGTCACACCCAGTTCGACGGCGCCGCTTGCTCGGTGCCGAGCACGGGAGTGCGAGCCGAAGAAGGAGCGCGCACCGGGTACCTGGGCGCACCACATCGTCGAGCCGGTTCCCGCGGCATCGGCCACAAAGGAAACGTCGTAGTCGTGCGCCTGGGCCAGGACTGCGTCGAGAGTGGCGCCGGTGAGACAGGGAGTGTCGGCAAGGATGCCGATCACCGGTTGATTCGGCTCGCAGATCGCCCGTACCGCGGCAACGGCCTCATTTATTCCACTGGCCGAAGCCTCGGGTACCAAATCGCTGTTGGCTTCGCGCGCCAGGGCTTCGATGGATGCGTCGGGGGACACCACGATGGTCCGGCCGATTTTCGCCGACGCACCGCAGGCTCGAAGGACATCGCGGGCGAAGGCTTCAATAAGGCCCGGTGCCGGGGAAGACCCGGTGAGCAATCGGGACTTTCCCTCCGTCAGGGAGCGCACGGGAACGATGGCCGTCCATCGTTCGCCGGCGCTGGGGTTGTTCGGCACGTCCCTATTCAACGCCACCGACCCGCTAGCCTGCCCAGGTGCCGCGAGGAGGAGTGCCCCGAGTGCGCCGGTCCTGGAAACTCGGGCCGGGTTACCGGATTGCAGTGTTCCTGCTGTGGCCGCTGATGACCTGGTTCACCAAGCGGGACTGGCGGGGCATGGAGAACCTCAATGCCGACGAGGGAGGAATCATCGTCGCCGGCAACCACATCTCCTGGTTCGATCCCCTCGTCATCTCGCACGCACTATGGGAGAACGATCGGCCCCCGCGGTTCCTGGCAAAAGAATCGGTGTTCCGAGTCCCGATCGTGGGAACCATCATCGCAAGTGCCGGACAGATCCCGGTTTATCGGGAGACGCGTGAGGCCATTGCGGCGGTGCGTGACGCGGTCACGGCGATCGAGGCCGGTGAGTGCGTGGTCGTCTACCCCGAGGGAACGATCACCAAGGACCCCGACC
>Ga0181594_10004166_pt1 | contig 12936 bp, 9 predicted proteins | sample 071ome_18_FD_145603 | JGI IMG/M metagenome (GOLD analysis project Ga0181594, IMG submission 145603) | Coastal salt marsh microbial communities from the Groves Creek Marsh, Skidaway Island, Georgia - 071413BT metaG (spades assembly) | ecosystem: Environmental > Aquatic > Marine > Intertidal zone... | reverse complement strand
TTGCACCCCAGGCACGGCGTAAGCGATTCGGCATTCATCGTCAACTACATTTGTTGGCGCATTTTTGGGAGGACGTCCCAAAGTGCGGTTGACCGGCGGGCGTCTGACCCGTTGGCTTGAGAAATGTCCCATAATTCATTGAATTCATTAAATTATTTGAAAACCCATTCGCCTCGGTGAGACATTGAACTCGTTGATCGCTGTCGAAAGAAGCCTGTCGATGAAAATCGGCGTGCCGTGTCTTTTGGGGCCGAAACCTGGCCGATTCGTTTCAACAACGGTTTAAAATCAGGTGATTTTATCTACATACGCAGATGAAAATCAATAAAATAAATATCTTAGCAATTAAAATTAATAGTTAATAAAATATTAATTACATAATATATTGATATTAAAAGAATTAATACGATTTAATTTAAGCGAGTTGAAAACTGCACCTGCAGCTTCAATCAAGCAGGTTCTATCGCCAACCCGTCCCAGTGTGAAAAGTTGATCACTTAAATTAAGGGGGGCGGAGAATGAATTGCTCGAAATAAGAGAAGCATTCCTGTTTTGGAAACGGCGATGATCGTTGAGCGAAAGGGTTTGATCCAGGAATCATCCGGTCGGGATCAATTTCGGTTCGATCACGGAATGCTTCGTGATCTGGGCGCTGGGCAATTCACCGGATACGGTTTCAACATCCAAAAAAACACGTTTGATTCGGCTGGGACAAGAGGGTTTGCCCGCTCTCCATGAGAACACCCTTGAACCCGAAAACATTGGGCGCCACTTCCGTGGATTTTCAGAGCGGCGCGCGGCGCGTGCGTGCTCCCCGTTGTTCCAGGGGCGGAATAACAGTAATCCCCTGAAAAAAACACCTTATCGCATTTGGATGTAACGGTGAGGACAGGTCTCAGCTTTGTGCGCCGGGACGATATGCCGCGCCCCGGATCGGGCCCTGGCGGTCATCCTGGACCAAAACCGCGCAGCCTTCCCCCGGTTTGAGCATCACGCCGCCCGTGGTCAAAGCATTCACGTCGCCGGTCCAGCCGGCCACCCGTTTGATATCGGTGACAATATGATGGTTGGTCAGGGTCTTGCCCTTGTTCTCGCCGGCGCGTACTCGGGTGGTGACGGCCTTGGTGAACCGGACCAACCATATTGCCATGGGTTTTTCCGTTTTGCCCGATAGGGTAATGGACAGCTTGCCATCGGCTTGGTTCGCCACCGCAACGTTCACCGTGCGATGGTTTGCCCTGTTGGCTTTCATCATGGCGCGAGTCACCTTGCGTTCATTGGAGCCGACCGTGAAGTCCTGTCCGTCGATGACCATTTGCGGCGTATAAGACTGACCCTGGGGAAGATTGCCGGCGTAGACTCTTTGGCGTGCGGTAAAGGCCGGGCTCGAATGGACGTCTTTCCATTTACCGGCCGCGCCGTAGACCAGGTCGTCCCAATAATCCACATGGTATTCCAAGGCCAGAACATCGGGCCGTTTCGCCAGTTCACCCAAATATTCTTCCGCCGGCGGGCAGGAATAACAGCTTTGGGAGGTAAACAGCTCCACCACGGTCGGACCGGTGGCGGTTTGTGCGTGGGCCGTAGCGGACAAGGTGGCGCCGAGCAGAAGTCCGGCAGTGATGAGCTTTTTCATGGCGACATAGTACCTCCTCTTAAAAACTCAGAGCGAGTCACGTTGCGGTGATGCCGTCGGCCGACGCCGGCGGTTTTCACGTCTCTACGCCATAAATGATCGGAAACGGGATTTATTCCCGGTCTCAGCCCTCGCCGCCTTCGTCGATCCAGCCTTCCCACTCCCGGCGCGGCGAGGTATAGCCTGTTTTCACGCGCCCAGCGCGGCGCATGGCGGCCATGGCTTCTTTATTGGAAATCAAAACCCGGGTTTTGTGAAAGGCGACAGCATCGCCATTGGACAGCGCCATAAGGATTGCCAACGCGGTTTCATTGTTACGAGCCTCGTACGTGAACACCACATCGGTATCGCCGAACACCCAATAGAAATCCCGCAACTTGCCGCCGTGGGCCTCTATTACCTTGGCCACCGCGTCGGGCCGGTCCGACGGCCGCGTGGTCATCAGTCCCAGTGTTTCCTCAGTATATTTGGCTTCCGTCATAAACAACGGCATGTCGCGCTCCCTAGTTTCACCTAATTTTTCTGTAAAACATTATACCCGCTTTTCGCGGTCTGGCGAGCCATGCGGTGCACTTTATCGTTAGACGCCCCGCCCTTTCCCATATTTTGTGGTTCTAAACCATATTTGCCTAGATTTGGGGGGTGGTGGGGCCTATAGTGACCTTGGGAGAGAAAAACGCGACCTGGGCGCACAAGGGGGTAACCCCGCCAGAGGATAAAAGCATAAATGCGCCCTCTCCGATTGCGGCTGTTCGCGGGATTGATCGTAATTTTCGGCCTATCGGCCTGCTCCACCGGTCCCAACGGGGAAACCGGCGGGCCGAGTTTGTCGTGGCTTACGGACGGGGATGCGTCCCTCCGAAACGCCAAGACAGTGGCCAAGACGGCAGCCAACAAGGAACCTGATCCCGGCGGCGTCGGCAGTGTGCCGATCATCGGCCCGATTCTGGCGGCGCTGTTCCGCCCGGATGCCAGCCTGCCCGAAGACGAAGAAATTCCGGTAGAGGAGAAAACCGGGGTAGGCCCGGTCGTCGAGGTCGCCGATCCTGATGATGAAGACCGGACACCCCCCAAGGTCAATGTCCATTTCGCGCCCAATGACCGGCTCCGGGTGCACGGTGAGATTATGAAGATCCGGGGACATGTGATCGACGATAGCGAGATTGTGCGGGTCACCGTGAATGGCCGCCCGGCGCGCCTCAACAACCGTTCATTTTCTGTGACAATGGACTCGCCTTACGGCTACCAACAGGTGGAGATCGCCGCCGTGGACAGTCAGGGCAACGTTACCCGAAAGTGGATTGATGTGGAACGTCAGGACGACCGAGTCGCGGAAGGCCGCGTGCCGATCGACCGGAACTCTATCGATGTGGGGCGGTTTGAGCGCCAGAAATTTGTCCGCCGCCCAGATTCTGATGACCCCCGTACGAAAATGCGGACACCTGGCGTCTATATGGTGTTGCTGCCCGGCACGCCGGGGATGCACATCGTCCCCATGCCGACCCTCAAGGACTGCCGGCAGGCCGTGGAGTTTTCGTTGCGCGCCGCCTGCACGGTGAAAACCGCGTCCAACCGGCGCTCGGTTCTGCGCTAACAGCACCCGCCTCATTCTTGATAAAACGCTGCGTGACGAAGTCCTGCGGCGTTGATAAAAAAACGCCATCATCCGCACATGAGAGGGCGCACACATGGAAAAGTTCGGAATGGGCCAGCCGGTCCGGCGGGAAGAAGACCCCCGTCTTTTGAAGGGCAACGGCACGTATATCAACGACCGCAATTTACCCGGCCAAGCCTATGCCTTTATCCTGCGCTCGCCCCATGCCCATGCGGAGATCGTCAAGCTGGATACCACAGCCGCGAAAGCCGCCCCTGGGGTGCTGGGCATTTTCACCGGCGAGGATGTGCAGGCGGATGGTCTCGGCACGCCGGGTTTCCCGCCGCCGGTCCGCAAGCGCAAGAAACCCAATGGCGATGACGCATTCCTGCCGCCCCATCCTGGCTTGGCGGTCGGCCGGGTGCGTTACGTGGGCGATCCCATCGCCATGGTCGTCGCCGACACGTTGGATCAGGCCAAGGACGCGGCGGAGCTGATCGACATTGATTTCAACCCGTTGCCGTCGGTGACCGATTCACAAATGATCACGGCCCCCGGCGCGCCCGCTGTTTATGACGAATGCCCGGACAATATCTCCCACGAAATGAACTGGGGCGATGCGGCCGGGACCCAGGCCGCGTTCGACAAGGCCGCCCATGTGGTGACCCGGAAATTCGTGATTTCCCGGGTACATGCGCAGTTCATGGAGACGCGGGGCGTGCTCGGCGACTATGACGAAAAAACCGGCCGCTATACGCTTTATGCCGATGTCCAGTATCCGCACCGAGTGCGGGAAGTGCTGGCCACCAAGATTCTCAACGTGCCCGACCAGGACATCCGTGTGGTGGCCGGCGACGTGGGCGGGGGGTTCGGCGCCAAGGGCTGGCAGTATTCTGAACACCGGTTGTCGATCTGGGCGGCCAAGAAAATCGGCCGGCCGGTGAAATGGTCCTGTGACCGCAGCGAAGCGGTGATGGCCGATGAACATGGCCGCGACAATGTGACCGAGGTTCAGATCGCCCTGGACGCGGACGGCAAGTTCCTCGGCCTCAAGGTAGACACGCTGTGTAATTTGGGAGCCTATATCTCGGCGATCCGAAACCTGCTCTCCAGTTTCACCAATATCGGCACGACCGTCGGTGTCTATGACTTCCCCGTGGCCCATGTCCATATGGTCGCGGCGCTGTCCAACTGTAATCCGGTGGCGCCCTACCGGGGGGCGGGCCGGCCGGAGGCGACGTACGTAATCGAAAGGCTGATCGACGAAGCGGCGTCCGAGATTGGCATGGACCCGGCGGAAATGCGCGCTAAGAACCTGATCACGCCGGAACAGATGCCCTATCAAAACCCGCTCGATTGCCGCTATGACTGCGGCGATTTCCCCACCGGGCAGGCCAAGGTGCTGGAGATGGCCGACTGGGCCGGGTTCGAAGCCCGCCGCGCCGAATCTGCGTCGCGCGGCATGTTGCGCGGCATCGGTCTCGCCAACGGCATCGAACGCGCCGCCTCGCCCGGTATGGATTTCGCCGAGGTGCGGTTTTCCACCGCCGGCAAGGCGACCATCCTGATGGGCACCAAGGCCCAGGGCCAGGGCCACGAAACCATGTACAAACAGATCGCCGGGGAGTTTCTGGGCCTGGACCCGGAGAACGTGCGGGTGATTGACGGCGACACGGATCAGGTGGCGTTCGGCATGGGCACCATGGGCTCCCGCTCCACGGTGATCGGCGGCACGGCGCTCTACAATGCGTGCAACAAGGTGGCGGAGAAGGGCAAGAAAATCGCCGCCCATGTGCTGGAAGCGGCCGAGCAGGATATCGAATTCAAGGAAGGCCAATTCTCGGTCACCGGCACCGATCTCTCCATGAGCATCACCGACGTGGCCAAGGCGGCGTTTAATCCGGCGACCATCCCCGCGGGGATGGAGCCCGGCCTGTTCGAAACGGGCACCTTCTCGCCGGAACAAGACACCTATCCCAACGGCAGCCACGTGTGTGAGGTGGAGATCGATCCCGGCACCGGCGAGGTGAAGATCCTGGATTACAACGTGGTCGATGATGTGGGGAACGTGGTCAACCCGATCTGCCTGAAGGGCCAGATTCATGGCGGCATCGCCCAGGGCGTCGGCCAGATTTTGATGGAGCAGGTGGCCTATGATCCGGACTCGGGGCAGTTGCTCTCCGGTTCCTTCATGGATTACGCCATGCCCCGGGCCGACAATTTCTCTGACATCAAGATCGTCTCCAACCCGGTGCCGACCCAGCTCAACCCGCTCGGGGTCAAGGGCGCGGGCGAGGCCGGCACGGTCGGCGCCATGCCGTCCTTGATGAACGCGATCATGGATGCGCTGCGCCCCGCCGGTGTGGAGCACCTGGACATGCCGGCCACCCCGGCCCGGGTGTGGGCGGCGATCGAGGCAGCGAAAGCAAAACAGGCGGCGTGAGCCGAACTTAATCTGAGGGGAAGAGAAATGGTGCCGCCTGGGTGACTTGAACACCCGACCCTCGCATTACGAATGCGATGCTCTACCAGCTGAGCTAAGGCGGCACATGCCATAGAATGGCTGCCGAGAACGGTTGCCGTTCGGCGGCCTTTAAATATACCGGACCGGGATAATTTACCAGAGGCTATTTTGCGGCTTGTTTGACTGAGGGCAGCGCCGCGAGCACGGACCTTATCACGCCGTCCCAATCCCCGGCGTTGGCCTGGCGGAACAGCCGGGCGGTCGGGTACCAGGGGGTGGCATCGCTGGCGAGGCCCCATTTCCAATCGGGCGCATGGTGCAGCAGCACCCACACCGGCTTGCCCAGCGCGCCGGCCAGGTGGGCCACCGCCGTGTCCGTGGTGATCACCAAATCCAACGCCTCGATCAACGCTGCCGTTTCCGCCAGGGGCGCGGGCCCTGTCTCGACAATGTCCAGACCCGCCGGCAGGACCTCGCCCTCGGGGGTTGGTTCGCCCTTCTGCAGGCTGACCCAAGTGATCCCGTCGGCTTCGGCGAGTCGGGCCATCGCGTCCAGCGGCAAATGTCGGAATTTTTCCACCGGGTTGGCCATGTTGCCCCGCCAGTTGAGCCCGACCTTCAATGTGTCGCCACCCGCCTCTTCCAATCGCGTCCGCCATGCCTCTACGGCGGCGTCATCCGCCATCAGATACCGTTCTGCCTCGCCCATATTCTCCGGCGTAATGTCCAAGAGCGTTGGCAGGTCCATCAGGGCTGCGTGAGAGTCAAACGCGGGCGGGGGCGCGCTCTCGCTAATCACTTCGTCGGCGACAGCTTCGTTGGTCAGAGGGACAAGCCCATCCGGCAATTGCACCACAACGCCCGCCACCCGCATCCGGGCGATGGCTGCGAACCGCAGGGCAAAGATCGTATCGCCGAGCCCTTGTTCACCGTACATCAATACCGTCTCGACAGGATTGAACACCCCATCCCATAGCGGCTGATCAAACTCGGGTCGCGTGCCCGGAAAGCCGGCCCATTGCCAGCGCCACGCCATTTGCCGGAATCCGTCCTCGTAGTCGCCCACCGAGAGTAGGGCCAAGGACAGGTTCCAGTGGGCCAGGGCGAAGTCCGGGGCCAGCGCAATAACCTGTCGGTAGGCCTCAATGGCCTCGTCCATCCGGCCGCAATCCTTGAGCGCATTGCCGAGGTTGTTGAGCGCGTCTACGTCTTGGGGCCCGGCGGCGGCCCCTTGTTCGGCGACGGCCAGCGCCTCGTCAAACCGGCCGTCCCAGCGCAACAGAGACGCCAGGTTAGCGGCGGCTTTCACGTGCGACGGGTCGAGCAACAGGGCGTTTCGCCAAGCCGCTTCCGCCTCACCCGCGTCGCCCCGTCCCCGCTGCGCCAGGCCCAGATTATTGTGATACTCGGCAATGTCGCCCTGCAGCACGATGGCCTGACTGATCAGATTGATCGCCAGTTCGTTATCGTTCTGTTGATGGGCGACGACCCCCAACAGGTTCCACAAATCGGGGTGGGTGGTATAGGCGTTCAGCAGCTCCTGATAGAGCGCCGCCGCCCCGGCGAGATCGCCGGCCTGATGCAGAGAGATCGCTTGGGCCAGTTGGGCGTCGAGGCCGGCTTGATCACTCACGTCGGTCTCCCGGGTCTGCGTTTAACTTTTCGGATCGCAGCTTTCTGCGCCGGGCGGAATAATTTCGGCCTCCGGCATGGCGTCCGGCGCGTCCGGATTTTCCGCGGCTACCGGATCGGGGGCGCTGATTTGCGTGACCCTTGGCGGGGTGCCCCAGCTTAGTCTATCAAACTGTTTGCAGCGCCCGCAGACCGGTTCCCAGTCGGCGACCACGTTACCGCAATTGCCGCAAATCCAGGCTGAGTCCGGATCGGCGCTTGCAGCTTTGCGCAACCATTCCTTGGACGCCTCTACGTCGCCTCTTTCGCGTTCTTCTAGCTCCGCCATATAGCGGCAGACCCGGGCGGACGGGTTTTCACCGGCCGCCGCCTCCAGATGCTGGCGGGCTTCCGCCCACATACCGGCGGCCAGCGCTGCCTTGGCGATGGCCAGGTGACTCTCTGCGTGATCCCGGTTGTAACCGGCGAGCTGTTCCAGGGTGCGCATCTTTTCTTGTGGACCTGCGCCCGGCGCCAGGTCTTCCATCACGTCGGCCAGATGGGGATGGGGATTGGTGACCCAGGATTCCTCGATCACCGACGCAGCGCGGCGGCGCTTGCCCGCACCCTGCAGCAGCCGCGCATGGCGGACGGCGGCGGGCACGAAATCGGGGGCCATGGTATTGGCCCGCTTGGTATAAGAGAGCGCGTCCCCCAGCTTGCCCTCGGTCTCCGCCTCGATGCTGCGCTGGAATTGCAGGATGGCCCTTTGACGCCGGCCTTCGTCGTTTCCCATGTGTTTATTTTTGACCGCTTTGCGGACCGTATCTTCGGCTTCCTGCCAGCTCCCCTTCTTGATCTGCAGATCGAACAGAGTCGATGACACCGTGTCGGTCTTTGGGGCCAATTCATTGGCCTGTTCGGCGAGTTCCAGCGCTTCGTCCTCATCGCCTTCCTGCAGGGCTTGTTTGAGTTTGCCGCTGAGGCCCAGATACTTGGTTTCCTTGCGCTCAGACATGGCGTCAAAAAACTTCCCGGCGGCTTTCTCATCGCCCGATAATTGCGCCGCCTGCGCCGACAGAAGCATGGTTAAGGGCGGTTCGGCCAGCAGGTCTTCGGCCTTTTTGGACAGCCGCCGCGCCTCCTTGGCGTCGCCGGCGGCGACCGCGACCATGCCTTGGGTCAGCGCCTTATAGCCGCGCTGGCGCCGCCATTCCCGGCGCGCACGGAAAATCCGGCGCGGCGCATTTCTGAAAAACGACCAAATTCGGAAGATGGTCGCCAAAATCAACGAAATTAATATGACCCCGGCGATCAGGATGCCCATGGAGGTTTCGATCTCGTAACCGAGCCAGCTCAAACTGACAGAGCCGGGATTGTCCGCCACCAATGCGGCGGCAAGACTGACCACGGCCAAAACGATCAGAAACCAGAGGGCTCTAAACATTAACGGTTACTCTTTCGGCGTGAGAAGTGAAACGGCGGTGACCTGGAGGTCCGCCAGAACTTGCTCGGCTTGCACCAAAAGCTTGGCGTTGGCCATCCAGGGTTTGGCCAAACCGGCCGCATTCTCGGGGAGCGCGTTCAGTTCGGTCAACGCGCCAGACAGATCGGATGCCGACAGAAGCCGTTCCGCGCGGGCGACAACCGCGTCCACACTGTTCCCTTCGAGCTGGTCCGTCCGCCGCCACTTCAATGAACCTGCGACCCGCGCAACGGTGCGGTCGATCCAGCCGTCGCCCTTCGGCAGTTTTTCCGCCTGTACGATAGACGCCGCCAGGCTTTTGAAGCTGGTGCGGAGCTGCTCCAACGTCGGGATGCCTCTATTTGCGCCGGGCTGTAGGACGGCAACTTTCTGGCGCAGCGCGTCGTCCTGATCGAGAAGCGTGAGGACGCCCGCCAACTCGTTTAAATAAGGCCGGGATGACTGAACCGCCTGGCGCAACTGACCGACGGCCAACATAAAGGCGCGGGCCCGGCTGCTGGCGGCGGCTTGGCCCTGGGGTGAGGTGCGCACGGCCAACTCGGCCAGGCGAGTCTCCAAATCGACGAGCTTCTTCCGCTGGGTATCGCTACTGTCCGCACTGCCGGATTCCAGTTTTTGCAGGCGCTCAGATAACTGCTTCAATGTCTCCAAAGCCGCCTTTGAGCCGCCGTCCGCATCGACGGCGGAGACCATTTGTTTGACCGTGGAAATGGAATTTTCCAAATCGGCAATGCGCTTCAGGCTCTGATCCAGCCTGGACTGAATGCGCGCCCGCTCCGCTTGGAGCTCCTCAAGCTGCGGCACATTGTCGGTGGACTTGTTTTCCAACACCTGCAACCGGCCGGCCAGGCTCTTGAGTTTTTCTTTGGTGTCATTGTCTTCATCCAGGAACGGAAAGAACTGCACCAATTGCGGCTGCCAGAGCGGTTTAGAGGCATAAACGACGACGCCCAGAATGACGACCGTCAACAATGTCAGAAAGACGGTGCGCAGATTGCCCGCTGACCGTCGCTGAATGGGAGCGACGGTATGGGCATCCGGCAGCGGCGTCTTGGGCACGGATGACGGCATATCGGTTTCCTCCTGTTCGGCGACACCGGCTTTGGCGGATACGGCCGCCAGCATAGCATCCTGATCCGGCCTTTCGGCGACAATGACCTCTTGCCAGGTGATTTCGTTGATCTTCTCCGCCACGGCGGCGCTCAAACAGAATACCGTCAGGTCTTTGCACGACCGTACGAGCCGGGCTTTCCGAATCAATTGAACAAATGCTTCAGCCGTTCTGGGGGAATAAAGCAGAACCGTATTCAGATCGCCGTCTTTGATGGCGGCAATCGCCGCCGGTGAAAAACTTTTGGCCTCCCGGGCTTCATAAAGCACTTCCCGGCGTATGGCGAAGCCTGCCTTGGTAAGATCACCGGCCAGATCCCCAGCGACCGCCGAGCCCGCCACATGAACCAGGGGCCCCTTTGCCGGGTCCAGCATGTCAATGACGAGCGCGCCCAGCGCCTCCACATCGCCCGACGCGCTATGGACTTGACCAAATTCGAGTTCCCGCGCCGTGGCGGCCGTCGAATCACCGACGGCGTAAACCGGAATGGATCGTTCCGGTGTGCGCGCGGCGAGGGCGCGAACGCCGTTCTGGCTGGTCAGCAGAAGGGCCTGGACGCCGTTTAGATCGAGGTCCGGGCCGTGCAAATTCTCGATCGTCATCAAGGGTTCGATGATCGTGTCGATGCCGCGCTCGCTGAGAGTTTCGGCGAGCGCCGTGCCGTCGGCTCCGGGCCGGGTGACAAGTGCGCGCATCTGCCTAGGTCTCCTGTTTCATATCCGGATGAACCGGGATGAAATGAGGTTGTTCCTGTCGTATCGCCCCTAGAATAGAAGGTCCCGCCTTGCGCAACAAATCTTCTGCGACGGTTTTTCCCAAATGCTCGGCTTCGGTGATCGGGGTCTTCGACGTGACGTCTGCTTTCTCCGCCCCATCGGGCCTGGCGATCATCCCCTGTAACACAAGGTTTCCCTGCCCGTCGGGCTGGGCGAGACCGGCGATCGGGGTATGGCAGGATCCGTCCAAAACGGTCAACATGGCCCGCTCGGCGATCACGGCGGCGGTGTTCACCGGCTCCGCCAAGGCCGCCAGTAGGGCATTCGCGCGCGAATCGTCTGTGCGGCACGTGGCGGCCAGACTGCCCTGGCCAACGGCAGGCAACATTTGATCGGTCTCCATCAGGCTGGTCACCGCGCCTTCTTTACCGAGACGCCGCAAACCGGCATAGGCGAGAAAGGTGGCGTCCACCTCGCCGGCCTCCAGCTTTTTCAATCGGGTATCCACATTGCCCCGGAACGGGACGACCTGAAGATCGGGCCTGAGATTCAAAAGCTGCGCTTTCCGACGGAGTGACGCCGTGCCAACCCGGCTGCCTTTGGGCAGGGCATCCAGATTGGCGGCTTTCAGGGAGATAAAGGCGTCGCGGACATCTTCCCGTGGCATGATGGCGTGCAAGGAAATCCCGTCCGGCAGCAGGGTCGGCATATCTTTCATGGAATGGATCGCGATATCGATCCGGTTCTCCAGCATGGCCGAGTCCAGTTCCTTGGTGAACAGACCCTTGCCGCCGAGGTCCGACAAGAGCTCGGATTGAATCCGGTCGCCGGTGGTCTTGATCACCACCAATTCAACGGCATTCTTGGCTTTAAGAAGCGGATGGCTCTCTTTCAAAGCCTCGATCACGTGATTGGTTTGGGTCAGCGCCAGCGGACTACCACGGGTGCCGATTCGAAGGGGAGCGTCGTCAGTCATAGGGGCCGAAAGGTTCCTGGATACCGAGAGGAGTTATGGTTTTTCCGGGCTTAAAAGCTTAAACAATCCCAATGGCGGGGGTATACCGCTTTTTCGCCGCCGGGTCCAAGTGAATGTCGCTGTCAGACTGTGGATAACTTCATGCGCGTTTTAGGAATAGAAACAAGCTGTGATGAAACCGCCGCCGCCGTGGTTTGCGACGAAGCACCGGCGGGCGAACGGATTCTGGGGGAGGCCATCCTGTCCCAGCATGAGGAGCATCGCCCCTATCAGGGGATCGTGCCGGAGATCGCCGCCCGCAGCCATTTGCAGCACGTGGACCGCCTGGTGGCAGAGGCCATGGAAAAAGCGGGGGTCGGATTTGCCGATTTGGACGGGATCGCGGCGACGGGCGGGCCCGGCCTTATCGGTGGCGTGATTGTCGGGGTGATGTCGGCCAAGGCCATGGCCTTGGTGCATGATCTGCCGTTTTTGGCGGTTAATCACCTGGCGGGACATGCGTTGACGGCGCGTCTGACCGATGACTTGGACTTCCCGTATCTTCTGCTGTTGGTGTCCGGCGGCCACACCCAGTTACTGATCGTCGAGGGCGTGGATGCGTTTGTCCGGCTGGGCACGACCGTGGACGACGCCGTGGGGGAAGCCTATGACAAGTCGGCAAAGATGTTGGGTCTCGGCTATCCGGGTGGCCCGGCGATGGAGGCCGCTGCGGCGCGCGGGACGACCGGTGCGTTTAATCTGCCCCGGCCAATGCTAGGCCGGCCCGGCTGTCATTTTTCTTTCTCCGGGTTAAAAACGGCCGTGCGCCGCCAGGCGGAATCCATTGCAGCGGATCAGATCGACGATCTCTGCGCCTCCTTTGAACAGGCGGTCGGCGAAGTCGTGGCCGATCGGTGCCAAAAAGCCATTGGTGAATTCCGGGATCGCCATCCCGAAGGCAGCACGCTTGTGGTCGCCGGGGGCGTCGCCGCCAACAAAACGCTCCGGCGATACCTTCAGGAAACGGTGGACGATACGGATATGCGGCTAATTGCGCCGCCGCCGAAACTGTGCACCGACAACGGGGCGATGATCGCGTGGGCGGGGCTGGAACGCCTTCGCCTGGGTCTTACCGACAAGCTGGATTTCAAGCCCCTGCCCCGCTGGCCGCTGGACCCGGATGCGGTCCCGGCTCACGGCGCAGGCGTCAAGGCTTGAACGACAAGTCATCCCGACAGTGCTTGCAGGACCATCCTTCCTTCGGTCATAGTTGACCCATGAAATTTTGCCGGAAAATGTACACATGAGCCTGATCGGCGTGATCGGGGGCGGCGCCTGGGGTACGGCGCTGGCGGTCGCTGTC
>Ga0181594_10004160_pt1 | contig 12949 bp, 20 predicted proteins | sample 071ome_18_FD_145603 | JGI IMG/M metagenome (GOLD analysis project Ga0181594, IMG submission 145603) | Coastal salt marsh microbial communities from the Groves Creek Marsh, Skidaway Island, Georgia - 071413BT metaG (spades assembly) | ecosystem: Environmental > Aquatic > Marine > Intertidal zone... | reverse complement strand
GCGTCTCACTTTGGGACGGTCAGACCGAATGGCAACCGCCCAAAGGGATTACCGTCGTAAAAGTTCCCGACGGCCAGTCGTGCGGCCCCGGCTACACCTACGACGGCACCAACTGGATCGCACCGCCTGTTGAGGATGAGGAAGGTGAGGTCTAATGGCTATCGATTTCCCTGACAGCCCATCCACCGGTGACACCTACACTGCCGGGGACAGAACATGGATTTGGGACGGCTCCGTCTGGGCTTCCTACGGCAACTTCCCGGACCCAACAGTTCTCAAAGTAGACAAAATCAACGACCGGGTAGGCATCAACAATGTTTCCCCGACTGTCGCACTAGACGTAACAGGCGACATTTCCGTCAGCGGCAATCTTTCTGTCGGCTCTAACACTGATATGGAAGCCAGCATTGATGCCGTTGAAGCCGATGTGTCTACGCTTCAGACTGATGTCACGAACATCAACGAACTTCAGGTGAATACTCAGGGATCCAACTATACGCTGGTGTTGAGTGATGCTGGCAAGTTGGTTCAGATGTTGGTTGCTTCGGCTAACACCTTGACAATTCCGCCGAACTCTAGTGTTGCGTTCCCCGTCGGTACTCAGATTCTGGTTGTGCAGTTTGGTGCAGGACAGACGACATTGGTGGCTGGTTCTGGTGTGAATATCAACTCTAAGGACGGCAACCTGAAGTTGTCGGCCCAATATTGTGGTGTGACGTTGATCCAGCGTACCACGGATAGGTGGTATGCTCTTGGTGATTTGAGCGCCTGATATGCGTTTGTCTACTGTTGCTGGGGTTGCTGGTTCGGGAGGAGTTGCTATTCCTGAAACTGTGTCGTATTTGGTGATTGCTGGTGGTGGCGGCGGAGGCAATGATGGATATTATGGGGGTGCTGGCGGTGGCGCTGGTGGTTATCGCAACTCATACGCTTCGGAAACTTCAGGTGGAGGTGCCTCTACTGAGACACCGTTGTCAATTACTGCTGGAACAGCGTATACGGTAAGTGTTGGTGGAGGTGGTGGCGCAAACGCACAAGGCGGCTCCAGCACATTTGGCAGCGTAACTTCTACTGGCGGCGGAAATGGTGGAAGAAACGATAATTATAGTAGAGGTGGTTCTGGTGGTTCTGGTGGCGGTAACGGTGGCGCAGTGTCTTGCTGGTCTTGCACCGATGGGGTTGCGGCAAGGCCGGGAATTTCCGGTCAAGGCTATGCGGGCGGACAAGGTGGGTCCTGCTCCGTAGGCGGCGGCGGCGGAGGCGGTGGCGGCGGTGCTGGTGGGAACGGCGCTCGCGGTGGCTGTAATGTCGGTGGCGGCGGCGGTGCCGGACGATCCTCATCAATAACTGGTTCTGCTGTAACTAGGGCAACTGGTGGTGCTGGTGGATATTACACTCAAGTAAAACCTGCTGGCGCAGCGAACACCGGCGGAGGCGGAGGCCAAAAGGTTAGCGGCGGGTCTGGTGTTGTAATTTTACGATTTACAGGTAAAACTCCTACGATATCTGCCGGTCTTACGTATGATCCCCCTGCCACAGTAGGCGCTGATACGGTTATAGTTTTTAAAGGTGGAACTGGAACCGTCACTTGGAACTAGTAGAATAGGTGTGCTATGGCAATCGATTTTCCATCTTCACCAAGCGTAAACGATTCCCACACGTCCAGCGGTAAAACGTGGATCTGGAACGGGGACTACTGGAAACTTTACGGCACCCAAATTCAAGGCATCAACCTTGAAATATCAGACACCGCGCCCAGCCCTGCGTCACAGGGCGACATGTGGTTTGAGTCCGATACGGGCCGGACGTTTACCTACTATGACGGTGCGTGGGTTGAACTAGGTAGCACAGCGTCAATCACATCGTTTTTGACGGATGCGGATGCTGATACTCGGGTTCATGTTGAGGAATCTGCCGATGAGGATGTGATCCGGTTTGATGTTGCTGGAACCGAAAAAGCGTTCATCAACAGCACCGGCCTCACGGTATCTGGTGATATTGAAGTCACGGGATCTTACGTAGGTTTAAGTTCCAATTCAATCAGCGATGCTGATAACGACACCAAGATTCAGGTGGAGGAAACAGCAGATGAAGATGTGATTCGTTTCGACACGGCAGGTGTGGAACGAATGACTATCGCTGCCGATGGCACTGTGAGTATCGGCGGTAATCTTGATGTGACCGGAACGATTTCGGGTGTGGAAGATCCGCGCCCTATAGCGTTGATGATGATGGGAGCCTGATATGGCAACGGAATATAAGGTTTTGGGTCAAAGCGCTCCCGGCGCAACAACAGCGACTGCGTTGTACGCTGTTCCTTCTGCTACGGAGGCGTTGGTTTCTTCTGTTGCTGTGTGCAACCGTGCTGGCACAGATGCCACGTACAGGATTTCTATTCGTCCTGCTGGCGCCACACTAGCCAATGAGCATTATCTGGTTTATGATTCAACCGCTTCGGCAAATGACACAGTTATCTTTACTATTGGTATTACGCTTGCTGCCACAGATGTTCTTGAAGTGTATGCCTCTTCGGCCAATCTGACGTTTCAGGCGTTTGGTACGGAGATGACCTGATAATGGCTGTAAGTTTGGCGTCTGGGTCTGGCATCGATGGTGCTAAGGGCCGTGGCATTGCGGCCAGTAAGAACGTAATACCGATTCGCATACCAGAATCTGTCGCATATCTGGTTATTGCTGGCGGCGGTAGCGGAGGTGCTTCAGTTGATCGTGGTAGCGGTGGTGGTGGTGCTGGCGGCTACCGAAGTTCATATGCTTCAGAATCTTCTGGGGGTGGCGGATCAGCGGAAACACCAATTTCTGTACAATCTGGTGTTTCCCACACTGTAACTGTTGGAGCGGGCGGAGCAAGTGTTTCTAGTGGAAGAGGTAATTCCGGTTCTAACTCAACATTCTTTACGGTAACTTCCACAGGTGGCGGTGGGGGTGGATCGTCGTCAACTTCAGCACTTTCTGGTGGATCGGGCGGAGGCAGAGGACACAACCCCAGTTCTGCGGTTGGTAGTGGAACCGCTAATCAGGGTTATCGCGGCGGGCCAACAAACTATGACAGTGGCGCTATTGGTTCTCCCTTCCGTGGGTCATCAGGTGGCGGCGCTGGGGCGGAAGGCGGTAATGGTACTTCTAGCGGAATTGGTCCGGGAGGTACAGGCGTTCAATCATCAATTGACGGAACGCCAACATATCGCGCTGGAGGAGGCGCTGGACATGGAACCAATGGAGGGGCCACCCAATACACCACGACGGGTGGTGCAGGCGGTGGGGGTAATAGCGGAACGAATGGCGCTGCCGGAACATCGGGAACAGGAAGCGGAGGCGGTGCTGGCAAAAACGGCAGCGGAAATGGTGGCGGTGGAACTGTAATTCTTCGCTTCAATGGGGCACTACCTGAAGTAAGCGCAGGTTTAACGTATTCAACTGGAACTGTAGGGGCAGACAAGGTGTTGGTATTTACGGCTGGCACAGGGACGGTGACTTGGTAATGGCAATCGACTTTCCAGATAGCCCATCCAGCGGTGACACCTACACTGCCGGGGAAAGAACATGGATTTGGGACGGCTCCGTCTGGGCCTCCTACGGCAACTTCCCGGACCCAACAGTTCTTAAAGTAGACAAAATCAACGACCGGGTAGGCATCAACAATGTTTCCCCGACTGTCGCACTAGACGTAACAGGCGACATCGCCGTCAGTGGAGACATAACAGTTGGAGGATCGTACGTTGGATTAAGTTCTGATTCAATAACCGACGCGGACAATGACACCAGAATTCAGGTAGAAGAATCAGCCGACGAGGACACAATCCGCTTCGACACTGCCGGTATCGAAAGAATGACCATAGGGTCGACGGGCCTCGTCTCCATCCCCGGGGATCTCACCGTAACCGGGACGCTCACATCAAGCATTGATACAGGGCCGATTATTCAGATGGTTGTTGCCACAACAACAACACAAACAGTTACAACGAGCACCACCTATGTTGACACAACACTTTCTGCTTCAATAACTCCAACAAGTGCAAGTTCAGACATTTATGTTCTGATGACTGGTCACGTTCGACCACGCAGAACATCAGCCGACAACTCTGGCTGGGGTTACATGAACATAGTTAGAGGCTCAACACAAATTGCTGAGACAGCATCAAGAATCGATGTTGGAGGAACAGGAACAACACAGCAACAGTCGCCAGCAGCAGTCTCAATTCTAGATTCTCCAGCAACAACATCAGCCACAACATATAAGGTTCAAATCAAAAGTTCGTCACCGGCTGAAACTGCTTTCTCGGGACAAGGATTTGCTTCGACAATAACTCTAATTGAGGTGGCAAGCTAATGATTGATTACGGAGAAATTTTAGTAAGAAACTATCCTGGTTCATCTTGGACTATGCACGGTAATGATTATGAGACACTGCAATGGCACTCGGACTCGCAGAAACCAACGCAGCAAGAGTTGGATGATGCCTGGTCAGACGTTGAGCAACAGATTGCTACCGAAGCAGAAACTCTTGCTTCTAACAGACAAGCTGGGCTGGACAAAATTGCTGCTCTGGGTCTTACGGCAGAAGAAATTTCAGCGATATTTGGAGTATAGGTTATATTATTTTATGATATAATACGTTATGTATGTCACATGTTAAAATAGTATCAGAAGTTTTTTCCCCGGCAAGTTTTCAAAAAATATATGATCTAGTTGTTCATCAATGCCGTAAAATAACTTCATATCAAGATACAGATTTTCAAAGAACAGCTGTACACAATCATCCTACACTTACTTCTATACATAATCAAATAACACCTTTTGCATGTGAAATTTTTGGTGAAGAAGTTAAACCTTCTTATGTTTTTGCTTCAAATTATTTGCAGGGCGGTATTTGTCCTCTTCATATTGATAGACCTCAGTGTTATAGAACTATTGATCTGATGGTTAATCAAGAACAAGATGAGCCTTGGGAGTTGATGATAGCTGAACCTTGGACCGATGAAAAGTTAAACAATTATATTGGTTCTACTTTTTTGCCGATAGATACTGATCTTTCACAGTTTTCTGACAACTGGGAGTCTGTTGTTTTGCAACCTAATCAAGCTGTTTGTTATTCTGGTACTCATTCTTGGCATTTGCGTCCTAAGGTTTCTTCTGGTAGAGTTGATTTAGTTTTCTTTCATTTTGTTCCAAAGGATTTTGTAGATGACCTTAGATAAACCTAATTTAGATGTTAGTTTTCCTGCGGCGGTGAGTTCTGGTGGCGGCTGGCCATTAAAAGTTGACAATGTGCATTCTGATGCCTGGTTTCCGGAAGCTTTCACTGTGCAAGAATGTGAAACCATTATTGCTTTAGCGGAGTCTTACGGTTTTATGTCAGGTAAGATTTCTGGTGTTGAGGGTGATGAATCAACTGAAGATAACTTATCTGTTCGTGATTCTGGTGTCTATTTTTTGTTTCCTAGTTTTGAAACTGTCTGGATTTTTGAACGTCTTGCCCATGTTATTCATACTGTTAACGACGCTTTTTTTAATTTTGATTTGACTGGTATTAATGAGGGCTGTCAGATAGCTAAGTATGAAGCTCCTTCAGGTCATTATGATTGGCATTGTGATACTAAGCTTGGTGAGCGTGTAAGAAAGCTTTCTATTTCCTTACAGTTATCTGATCCTTCCTCCTATGAGGGTGGGGATATAGAGCTTTCTAATGGTGCGGCTACCGTTTTGCCTAGGGGTCAGGGGACTGTGTGCTGTTTTCCTTCTTGGTCTATTCACCGTGTTAATCCTGTTACTTCTGGTGTAAGATATTCTTTGGTTGCGTGGGTTACTGGACCTCAGTTTAGGTAACTTTCTTGTTATTGTAACTGTTATTCGGTTACTATTGTATAGAGATTTTTGTTTTTGAGGTTGATGATGGCTATTTCTTTTCCGGCAACTCCAAATATTGATGATATTTATTCTGTTGGGGATCGTTCTTGGCAGTGGAATGGTACATATTGGGAGGTTCAGCCTACCCCTGCTCAAACTTTTTCTGTTTCTGATACTGCTCCTGGTTCTCCTGAGGCTGGAGATATTTGGTATCGTTCTGATACTTCTCAAACTTTAATTTATTATGATTCGACGTGGGTTGAGATTGGTCATTCAGCTAATATAGCTAATTTTATCCAAGACACCGACACAGACACTAAAATTCAGGTTGAAGAATCCGTTGACGAAGACATTATTCGTTTTGACATCGCCGGAGTTGAAAAAGCCGTATTGAACTCTTCCGGGCTATCGGTGACTGGTAACATTTCAACAGACGGCGCAACGGTCGCCACCACAGGTAAAGCCATTGCGATGGCTATTGTTTTTGGAGGATAATTTATGGCTGCACCAAATATTGTTAATGTTACAACGATTATTGGCAAGACTGCGGTTCAGGCGGTAACCACCTCGGTTACGGCAATTGTAACGAACTCGTCATCAAGCGGCAAGGTCTTTAAGGTTAATGCTTTGTATGTATCTAATGTTGACGGAACCAGTTCTGCCAGTGTAAGTGTTGATTTATATCGTTCATCTACGGCATACCATATCGCTAAGACGGTTGTGGTTCCAGCAGATGCAACATTAGATGTCATTTCTAAGTCTCTCTATTTAGAGGAAGGTGACTCTTTGCGATTAACCGCAAGCGCTGACTCTGACTTAGAGGCAGTCTGCTCATATGAGGAGATTAGTTAATGAGAAGCAACGGCAGAATTTTTGGGGTAAAAAATTCTACTGATGTTACATCAGCGTCTGGAATATGGAATTTGTCAAAAGTGCATCTTGAGCGTACAACAGACAAATGGGTTGGGGACGCATATCTGGTTGACTTTTTTATTGCCGGTGGTGGCGGTAGGGGTGGAAACGAATGGGGCGGAGGTGGTGGGGGCGGGGGAACGCAGACAATAACATCACAAGAAATTACTCCCGGAACCTCCTTATCTGTAATTGTTGGTGGAGCAGGGTCTCCTTCTAGTTTTAACTCTGTTACCGCATCTGCTGGCAGCAATGGTGGCAATTCAGGTGGCACTGGCGGAACATCTGGTAATGGATATGCTGGTCGTGCTGGGCGTCCCTCGTCTTACCGCGGATCTCGTGGAGGGGGTTCAACAGCGAGCGGAAGTGATGGCGGAACTGGCGAGTACAATTCATATACTGGGACCGCAATTGGCTACTGTGGAGGTGGAACTGGAGGTGCAGGAAGTGGCCAGAATCCAGACGAATCCGCAACAGGATATGGTGCTGGGCAGGGAAACAGGGACTTTAATGCAAATAGTGTTCAGATGACCGGCACTGCTAATAGTGGCGGCGGCGGCGGTGGCGGCGGTGGCGGAAATTCGTCTGGTGGTTCTGGTGGTTCTGGAGTAGTTGTAATTCGCTATCCAGAGTCCCTCCCCGCAGTTAATGCAGTAACAGGTTCTCCAGAAATTACTGTATCTGGTGGATACAGAATTTACAAATTCAACGCCTCAGGTACTATTACATTTTAAGACTGCGTTAACTAATGCGAGTATAAACATTATAGGAAAATAAATAAATGGCTCATTTTGCTAAAATCAACGCTGAAAAATTGGTTATCCAGGTAATCGTCATCTCTGACGATGCTTGTCCCGATCCGGCACCGAACAGTGAGGCACAGGGTCAGGCGTTCATTGCAGACGTTCTTGGGTTAGATGGCGAATGGAAACAAACCTCGTATAACGGGAAGTTTCGTGGTAACTACGCTGATATCGGATACTACTACGACGAAACCCTTGACGCTTTTATCTCTCCCCAGCCATATTTTTCATGGACACTGAACGAAGTGACTCTATTGTGGGATCCGCCGGTTCCTTATCCAAATGACGGTGAATCATATGTGTGGGACGAGAACGCTTTCAACTGGATTCCTGTCATTTTCGGAGAATAACTGATGGCTATAGACTTCCCTAACTCCCCTACAGTAGGTGACACCTACACTACTAACGGTAAAACATATCGTTGGGATGGAACAGTGTGGGGCGTGTACGGCACATTCACCGTTGATTCCACCGCCTCCGATACCGAACCAACCGGCGTTGGTAACGGTCACATCTGGTACAGATCCGATCAGTCACAAACCCTGATTAGATATAACGACACTTGGGTTGAGGTTGGTTCTGCCGGAGGGTTTGATTCTTCTTCTACTAGTTTTCCTTCTTCGTTGGATTCTGGTACAGGTTTTGCTGCTGTTGAAGCTTTGCAGGCGAAGGTTGGTGTTGATTCGTCGGCTGTCACTAGTTCGCATGATTACAAGATTGCTGATCATGCGTCACGGTTGACGACGTTGGAGGGGCGAAAGTATGTTCCTGTTACCGCATACTCACCGACGTACACGAACTTTACGCTTGGCAACGGGACCGACACCTTCTATTACGCCGTGTCGGGCGACATGATGATGATCGAAGGTAAAATCATCTTTGGCTCAACAACGGTATTTTCGACGAGCGCCTCCTTTTATATTCCACCGGCCTACAAGATGACGACGTACACGCTCGGCGGAGTCATCACGAACTCGTGTCAGATCACCTATCGTGAGACCGGCGTTCAGGACATCATCGCTCACGGTAAAACCTCAAACGCCGACCGGATTCTGTTCCTAAACGATCTCGCAAATCTGACCTATTTGAAGGAAGCGATTGCGAACGGTGCAACGCCATTTACGTTCGCATCCGGAGACGAGATCCGTATCCGAGCGCAGTTCCTCATTGCGGAGGCACCATGATTTTTGAGTTCAACCCTGAGTTTCCTGATGCGACTGACGCACAGAAGTTGCGACAGGTTCGCTTGTGGCGTGACGGCATTTTGGCCCGCACCGACTGGACGCAGGTTGCTGACGCACCTGTAGACGCTTCGGCATGGGCGACCTACCGGCAGGCGTTGCGTGACCTGCCCGACACCATCGACCTTGCCAACCCTGTCATTCCTGATCCGCCGGGAGGTGAATAATGGCAATTGATTTTCCAGATAGCCCATCAGTAAACGATACTTTTACTGCCGGGGGCAAAGTTTACCAATGGGATGGAACCGTATGGGAAATTTATGGTCCTAATGTTTCTCCCGGCACTTTTAAAATTGATGATGTTAATAATAGAGTTGGTATAGGTACAGCTACACCTGAATATGCTTTACATGTTGATGGTGATGTTGGTTTTAATGATGCGGCGACTGCTAACTTTTTTGTTTCTTCTGGTACAGGAGCTGATGTGTTGCCTTCTGGTACCACTGCCCAACGTCCTGCGTCACCTACTGATGGTATGATTAGATACAATAGTCAACTTAATCAGTTAGAGTCGTATGTTGATGGATCATGGTTTGTTTTAAAGAAAGCATTTGAGGCCACCGGAGGCGACATAACTGAATCTGGTGGTTATAAAATTCACACATTTACCTCTTCTGGCACATTCTCAGTGTCATCTGGATCATCAGAAATAGAATATATTGTTGTTGCTGGTGGGGGTGGCGGCGGTCGCAACGGTGGCGGCGGTGACGACTGCGCTGGCGGTGGAGCGGGAGGTTATCGCTCATCGGTTAGCGGAGAATCTTCTGGCGGTGGAGCATCAGCGGAATCAACGCTTACCTTAGGTGTGGGGAACTACTCAGTAATAGTTGGGGCTGGAGGAGCGTCTGACACAGATGGGATTACAGCCCCAGCAAACGATGGTAGTGACTCTTCTTTTTATACAGTAACGTCTGTTGGTGGAGGCTCAGAAAACCGTGATGGAGGCTCTGGTGGTGGCCAACGAGATAGCGGCGGCACCCCCGGTGTTATAGGTTCGGGAACAACAGGTCAGGGGTACGCCGGGGGGAGCAACACAACCAGCGTTGGTGGCGGTGGAGGTGGTGCCGGTGAGGCTGGAAACACTGATGGGCAAGGTTATGGTGGTGACGGTGTTGCTTCGTTAATAAGTGGTTCATTAACGTACTACGCTGGTGGTGGCGGCGCTGGCTACGCCAGCGGTAGCACTCAACCCGGCTTGGGTGGCGGCGGCGCTGGAGGCTCTCCACCGCAAAACGGTACGGCAAACACTGGCGGCGGAGGCGGGGGCGCATCTTCGTCCAGCGGTTCCAACGGAGGTGCTGGTGGATCTGGCATCGTGATAATTCGATATTTAATATAAAGGAATACTAATGGCACATTTCGCAAAAATACAAAACGGTAAAGTAACAAAAGTAATTGTCGCAGAACCAGAATTCTTTGACACATTCGTAGATGATTCCCCCGGCCAATGGCTACAAACATCATACAACACTCGTGGCGGTGTTCATTATGACCCTGAAACAAGAGAACCAGATGGCGGTGTAGCATTAAGAAAGAACTATGCTGGCATAGGATATGATTATAATGCTGCTTTAGATGCTTTCATTCCACCAAAACCATATGATTCTTGGGTTTTAAATGAAGAAACTTGTTTGTGGGAGCCACCAACACCTCATCCTGATGATGGTGGAACATATCAGTGGGATGAATCTACTACTTCTTGGCAGCCGCAAGAAATCTAATATTATGAGTTAACAACCTTATAACTGTTACTATTATGTTGTACGGTTTATATTGTTAGAGGTATGTATGGCTATTAGTTTTCCTTCTAACCCTAATGTTAATGATACGTTTACGGTTGATGATAAAACTTTTTTGTGGACGGGTGATTATTGGCGTACCTTGTCGTCTGCGGTAACGTTCCCTGGCATTATCAAAGATGCTGATAATGATACTAAAGTTGAGGTTGAGCAGTCTGTTGATGAGGATACTATAAGGTTTAGTGTTGCGGGCACAGAAAAAGCTTCTCTGGATGCTTCTGGTTTAACTGTTACTGGTGACATTAGTGTCACGGGATCGTATGTTGGTTTGAGTTCTGATTCGATCACTGACGCTGATGGGGACACTAAGATCCAGGTAGAAGAATCAGCTGATGAAGATACTATTCGTTTTGACACTGCCGGTATTGAAAGAATGAACATAAATTCTGGTGGCACTGTTACTATTTCTGGTGACCTTTCTGTTACTGGTTCAATTAGTGGTGTTGAGGATCCACGCCCGATAGCTTTAATGATGATGGGAGCATAATATGGCAACTGAGTATAAGGTTTTAGGTCAAAGTGCTCCCGGAGCAACGACAGCAACTACGCTGTACACTGTACCCGCTGCTACTTCTGCTTTGGTTTCTTCTGTTGCTGTGTGCAATCGTTCTGCCAGTGATGCCACTTACAGGATTTCTATTCGTCCTGCTGGCGCAGCACTAGCTAATGATCATTATCTTGTTTATGATTCAACTGCTTCAGCAAATGATACGGTTATTTTTACTATTGGTATTACGCTTGCTGCCACAGATGTTCTAGAGGTGTATGCCTCTTCGGCCAATCTGACGTTTCAGGCGTTTGGTACGGAGATGACCTGATAATGGCTGTAAGTTTGGCATCTGGGTCTGGCATCGACGGTGCTAAAGGTCGTGGCATCAAGTCCAGTAAAGATGCTCTACCTGTACGGCTTCCTGCGTCTGTCCAGTACCTGTTAGTGGCAGGTGGTGGCGGTGGTGGTGGTCACAACGGCGGCGGCGGTGGCGCTGGTGGTTTTTTGACGACATCTATAACCCCGACCCCCGGTGCTTATGTTGTTACTGTTGGCGCTGGCGGATCTGGAGGATCTAACGCAACAGCAACTAGCGGAAATGATTCAGTTTTCGGTGCTGTGACCTCTATCGGCGGTGGTGGCGGTGGTGGTGGTTCTGGTGGAGCAGGACGTTCTGGCGGATCAGGCGGTGCTGGATCAGCACAAGGTGCCATAGGTACCGGTACGGCTGGTCAGGGAAATAATGGCGGCTCTTCAAACGGTTGGGCCGGTGGTGGTGGCGGTGGTGGAGCCGGAGCAGCTGGAGGAAGCGCAACATCTAATGCCGGAAAAAATGGTGGAGTTGGAGCAACTTCCTCCATAAACGGAACATTGCTATACTGGGCAGGCGGTGGCGGCGGTGGCGGCTACACGCTAAATGCAGGTAATGGCGGTCTCGGTGGAGGAGGCGGCGGTTCAACTCGCGCTGGTGGTAGTGGGGGCAGTGGCGGTGGTTCTGCCTTGAACTCTGGAAGCAACGGCGGTACAGGTAATGGGGGTGCTGGTGGCACCAACACCGGCGGTGGTGGGGGTGCCGCCAACCAAGTCTCCAACCCCGGAGGAACTGGCGGATCAGGGATAGCAATTTTAAGATTCAATGGCCCTACTCCAACTATTTCCGCCGGATTAACTTACGCAATATCTACTGATAATGCAGATACTGTTTTGACTTTCACTGCTGGCACAGGAACGGTGACTTGGTAATGGCTATTAACTTCCCCGATAACCCTACAATAGGAGATACATATACTTCAGGTCAAAGAACTTGGAGATGGGATGGAGTATCATGGAATGCGTATGGGATAGTTCCAGATCCTACGGTGTTACGTATAGATAGTGTTAATGGAAGGGTTGGTATTAATAATAGTTCCCCGGCGGCAGATTTAGATGTTACAGGTGATATTAATCTCACTGGCAATATAACGGTTGGCGGTTCGTATGTTGGCTTAAGCTCAGATTCTATAACTGATGCTGATAATGACACTAAGATTCAGGTTGAAGAATCAGCTGACGAGGATGCTATAAGGTTTGATATTGCTGGAGCGGAGAAGATGACTTTGGATTCTTCTAGCCTCACTGTTTCTGACAGTGTTTCTGCGGATCATTTTTCTGCCTCCGGCACAGGAGCTAATTTAATACCGTCCGGCACCACCGCCGAGCGTCCTGTTTCTCCAACTGCTGGGATGATCAGGTTTAATGAGACTACTGGTGAACCTGAGTGGTATTCGTCATCTTTAGGTGCTTGGGTAAACTTTAGAAACGCACCAGTAATTGATGTTGCGTACCTCGTCATTGCCGGTG
>Ga0181594_10004146_pt1 | contig 12974 bp, 12 predicted proteins | sample 071ome_18_FD_145603 | JGI IMG/M metagenome (GOLD analysis project Ga0181594, IMG submission 145603) | Coastal salt marsh microbial communities from the Groves Creek Marsh, Skidaway Island, Georgia - 071413BT metaG (spades assembly) | ecosystem: Environmental > Aquatic > Marine > Intertidal zone... | reverse complement strand
CCCCTGAAACGAGACCGAGCCGAATGTTACGATTTGGCTCTGGTCGCAGAATGAGCAGGGAGGTCAGAAATGAGCAGGAGACGACACACGCCGGAGCAAATCACTACGGCGCTGCGGGAGGCCGAGGTAGGTCTGGCCAACGGCAAGACGGTGAGGATGGTGATCCGGGAGCTCGGCATCAGCGAGCAAAGGAGTTCGGAGGGCTGAAGGTGGACCAGGCTCGCCAGTTCAAGGAGCTGCAGAAGGAGAACGCACGGCTGAAGCGGGCAGTGGCGAACCTGACGCTGGATAAGCTGATCTTGGAGGAAGCAGCCAAGGGAAACTTCTGAGCCCCGAGCGTAGGCGCAGAGCGGTCGTGCATGTACGTCAGCGGCTCGGGGCGAGTGAGCGGCACGCGTGTCGTGTGCTGGGCCAGGCCCGCTCGACGCAGCGCCGTGTGAAGAAGGTACGGGCCGATGAAGCGGCACTTCGTACGGATGTGGTGCGGTTGGCGAGCCGCTTCGGTCGCTACGGCTATCGTCAGATCACGAACCTGCTGCGCATCGAGGGCTGGCAGGTGAACCACAAGCGTGTGGAGCGGATCTGGCGGCAGGAGGGGCTCAAGGTGCCGAGAAGGCAGCCGAAGCGAGGCCGACTGTGGCTGAACGATGGCTCGTGCGTTCGGCTCAGGCCGCTGCACAAGAATCATGTCTGGTCGTACGACTTCGTGAGCACACGGACCCACGACGGTCGGCCACTGAAGCTGCTCACGGTACTCGACGAGCACACGAGGCAGTGTCTGGCGATCAAGGTCGCTCGAAGAACTCGAGCCCACGATGTGATCGACGTGCTCACCGACCTGTTCGTGCGCCACGGCCCGCCCAAGCATCTGCGTTCGGACAACGGGCCGGAAGTTCACGGCTAAGCTCGTACGGCGGTGGCTGGCCAGGCTCGGTGTGCAGACGCTCTTCATCGAACCAGGTAGTCCATCTGCCCGAAGCCGTTGTCCTCATCGAGCAGTGGAGGCGGCTGTACAACACGATCCGACCGCACAGCGCCTTCAGTGGCCTACCGCCCGCTCCGGAGACCGCAAAACCAGCCGATTGGTTCCTTAGAATGCCCGAACTCTTTGGTCCAAGAATGGCTCAAGGCCTAACATAGGGTGTGGTACCGCACTGTGGGGCACGTCACTCTCCAGTAATTCAGCGAGTACGGCGCCTCCGTCGGCAAGGCGCAGGCCCTTTGCAGCGGCGGCTGATCGAAGCGTCGGATCGAGGACGACACTCTTGTATCGCTGTTCGATGAGCACGCCGAGCAAGACAGGGGCCTGCTCCTGGTGCCCTTCGAAGTCGATATGGATGGCACGGGTGAGCTCGGTGGTGGACAAAGACTCGATCGAGTGGGTAACCGAGGGTTGGGGCATGAGAGCCTCGAAATAGAGGATACGGCCGCCAGTCGCTTCCGCTTGCCTCGAAATAGGGCGCGCCCGCGTGTTTCTCGCGTACGTACGCGTGCGGCTCCGTAAGGAGCGCCTTGACGGATTCCTCAGCAGGACGAGCGGCACCTTTAGCGAGCCCTCTCGGAGACGACTGCGCGACGTAGCCGTGTCCGGCTCGAACTCACCCCCCGCTCGGCACGAACGCCACGATCCGGAGCGGGCCTCCACTCCCGCCCTCGATCTTCATCGGGAGGGCGACCACATACGATCCAGTCGGGGGAAGGCGGTCGAGATTCGTGACGTTTTCGAACCCGGCGATGTTCTCCGAATACAGGATGACGTGGGATCGAAAGTCGGCCGACTGCCCGTAATCGATGCTAGGTGTGTCGATACCGATGGCCGCGATACTCCGATTGTCGGTCAGCCACTGCGCCGCTTCGGGTGCGAGACCGGGAAAGTGAAGCTCGGGGACGGCCTCGGCGCCGGTGAGATCCGTCCCCAGGTACGCGGGGCGATCCGTCCATCGGTCGGACCATCCCGTACGGATCAGCACCATGCTGCCGTCCGCCAAGGTCCCGTGGCTGCCCTCCCATTCCATGAGGTCTTCGACGCTGATCAGGTAATCGGGGGTAGCACGGTCGGATACGTCGATGACGGCCGCGGCTCCAATGAGCCCGGTCAGCGGGATCTCGTCCGTCGTGCGTCGGCCCTCTGCGAAATGGATGGGCGCGTCGAGGTGCGTGCCCCCGTGCTCGGCTGAGCCGAAGGAGTAGGACGCATAGAACCAGCCCCCCTCGGTCTGCCCGAACGCCTCCTCACTCAGCTGGAATCCGAGCGTGTCCGTGGGCCAATAGATGGTGGATTCCGAGAAGCTGTGAGTCAGATCCACCCAGGTGCCGCCCGATCCGTCGAAGACCGCCGCGAAGTCCGGAGTCGAGGGCTGACATGCGGGGAGCAATACGAGGAGCATGAGGGGAGCGATGCGGACCATGACGACTGCGTTGGAGGGGGGATCGGTTCCGCGGGCATCGTAGTGTTTGAGGCGGGGCGTGTCACCAAGCCACAACAGTCTTTCCGGTCCGATCGGATGATCTCCGGGCCTCGCGGTCCCGACCATGGTGCGTTTCGAATCGATCAGAGGGTGCGTCGCCGTCTCGTCGACGGTGCGGGCGCTTCGCTCCTACCGACGGTCGGTCTCGAGCGTCCCGTCCACGAAGACCAGGAGCGGCGTCGCCCGATAGTCGAACGGGTGCCCCTCGAGCACCACGAAATCGGCGTCCTTCCCGACTTCGATGCTGCCGATGCGGTCGGACACGCCCGCCGCCTCCGCTGCGTTCAGCGTCGCCATGCGGAGCGCCTCCATCTCGGGAACGCCGTTTCGGAACGCCCAGGCCGAGTTGAGGATGGGCTCGCCGGCGAGCCGGCCGGTCGGAGAGGCTCGGCGCGACGCCCCCGGTCCGTAGAACGACACCTTCACGCCGGCGCGGCTCAGGATGGCAGGACCCTCTACGCTCCACCCCTCTCCGCCACCCCGGATATCGGACGCGAACGAGCCGGAGTTCCCGAGAATCACCTGAACGTCGGCAGCGGCGAGCGCCTCGGCCGCCCGGTGTGCCTCGACACCCCCGGTCACGACCAGCCGGAGCCCGTACGCCTCCGCGATGCTCATGGCCTCGCGGATCTCCGACTCGCGATCGGCGTGGATGACCGCGGGGACACGGCGTTCGAGCACGGGCTGGAGTGCTTCCAGGCGTGGATCGTATTCGCGATCGGGTCCCGCGTCCCGGTATCGCATCGCGTCGTCGAGCGTCGCGCGGATCGTCGACGAGGCCTCCTGGAGCGTCATCGGATTCCGGGCGTCTTCGGACCATTGTCGGCGGGCCGCGGACGTGAGCGACATGACCATGCTGCTCGGCTCTCGCCGAACCATCGTCTCGAAGTCCAGCCCGGGCGTCTTGATCACGACGCCGTTTCCACCGACCAGGTTCAGGATGCCCGGCGTCACCTGCATCGCGGTCACACCGACGTTGGTGTTGACCCGGTACGAGGGAAACCACGGGTCCACGGCGTAGAGCGCGTTCATCTCCGGCACGACCGGCTCGGTGAGCTCGTCGTTCTGGACCTGCCACTTGAGATCGCCGATCCAGTCGTTCGCGAAGGCGCGGGCGACGATCGTGCCGGGCATGATCACCCGTCCTCCGACGTCGAGCGTGGGAATCCCCGGAGGCGGAGACCGTCCCGCCTCCACCCGCGTAAACCGTCCGTCTTCCACGACGAGCGTCGCATCCCGGATCGGGCCCGAGCTCATCGTAAAGACGTGGGCGCCGGTGATCGCGAACGCCTCGTCGCCCGGGCCGACGTCTCCGGTCATGGCCGTGAACGGCCCCACCGGTGTCGGCTGATCCTGCTGGCGCAACCCGCTCCGCTCGTACTCGACCTCGCCATCCACGAAGACGCGCTCGATCCGGTCCGCGGACAGGTCCAGGAAATGGCCGTCGAGCAACACCAGGTCGGCGTCCTTGCCCACCTCGATGCTCCCGATGCGGTCATCGAGCATCATCGCCTTCGCGCCGTTGATCGTCATGACCTCGAGCGCCTGCTGATCGGTGAGGCCGTGGCGGGCGAGAAACGCACCGTACTCGCGGAAATCTCCGAAGTGCTGCGCAGACATGTCGGTCTGGATGCTCGCGCTGATGCCGGCATCGAGCAGGACCTCGAGGAGGTTGATCGGCTCGGGGTCGTTGTAATACTGCACGATCATCATGGGCCCGATGACCGGGATGATGTCCGTGTCCCGGAGCAGATCGATCATCGGGAAGACCTCTTCGGCGTGCGCGAGCGCCAGGCGATCGATGAAGCCGTATTTCCTGGCGAGGCGCATGACCATCATGGTCTCGCTGGGATAGTGCGAGTGGGCGTGGACCATCACCTCGCCCCTGAGCACCGGTAACAGCGCCTCGAGTCTCTCGTCCCGCGCCGGGGGGGCGGTTGCGCGCCCGGCCGCGTAGGCATGGAGCGACGCCTGGTACTCGGTGGCCCGCCGGAAGTACTCGTCCGCGGTGGCGTACCAGCCCATGACCGTCTGGGGTGTCTGCCCCGGGCGCAGGTTGATCAGGGGCCGCACCGCCATCTTCAGATCAACGTACGGCTTGAGGATCATGTCGGGCCCGGGCTCGGCCTTCATCTTCAGAGCCACCGACTGGCCGCTGGAGATGATGCCGCTGCCTGATCGGGTGATGAGCGAGGTCACGCCGCCCGAAAGGGCGACCTGGATCATCGGGTCGTCGAGGTCGAGGTTGTCGACAGCCCTCCACTCCGGCGTGAACGATCCCGGGATCGCGGATCGGCTCGATCGATCCAGTGCCAGATGCGCGTGTGCGTCGATCATGCCCGGGATGACGACGGCGGCGTTGTATTCGACTGTTCCGGATGGAGCGTCGACGGTGCGTCCGACCGCCTGGATCACTCCGTCCTGCAGGAGAATCTCTCCGTCTCGGATCACACCGTTCGTGACCGTGTGGATCTCACCCGCACGGATCAGGACGGGGCGCGACTGAGCCTCTGCAGTGGAGGGACTCGAGACCATCGCGGCCAGGACGAAGAGGAGGGCGGGTGGGCGCTTCACCGGATCTCTCCTCGGCAGCAGTCGAACATCGGGGCAACTTGGCGGAAGACGAGGATGCTCAGCAAGCAACCGACGCCGGCCGCTGATCGGGCGTCCGGGCTACACCTCGCGAACGTGCCCTGCCGGTGCCCATACTACCGGTCTTCCCACTCCTCGGGGCTGACATGACAATCGATCGAAGACACTTCACCAAGGTCGCCGGTGCGGGCGCCGCCGTACTGGCTGTCGCCTGGCAGCAGGCGTGTACCCAGGTCTCCGACACGGGCGACGTCACCGCGGATACGGTCCGAACGCTACTCGATGCTCAGGGCTCTCATGGGATCTATGACGACCCGGAGGAATTCGAGCGTCTTCGAAGGGCGGTCGCCAACAGCGCACGCATTGCGAACCAGCTCAGGGCGTTTCCACTGAATGAAGACGAGCAACCGCTCACGATCTTTCGGAGAGGTTGATGCAGGCGACGCCGATCCACTTCATGACGGTCCGGGAGCAGGCGGACCTCCTCGCATCGGGCGAGATCACCTCCGTCGAGCTGACTCGGCATTTCCTCGACCGTGCCGCGGAGCTCGACCCGCCCCCGTTCGAGCTTCCCAGCGAGCCCCGCTCCGACCACGACGGCATGCTCGCGACGATGGTCACGATCGCGCGGGAGCACGCGCTCGAAGCCGCCGAGCGTGCCGACGACGAGCTGCGCTCGGGGAGGCGACGCAGCATCCTCCACGGCATTCCATACGGTGTGAAGGACTTGCTCGACACCGACGGCATCCGCACGACGTGGGGCTCGGGGATCTTCCGGGATCGCGTGCCGGGACGGAACGCGGCGGTCATCGAGCGGTTGGGCGCGTCGGGAGCGGTACTGATGGCGAAGAATTCGCTCGGCGAGTTCGCCGGGGGGAACACCAGCTCCGCCTTGAATCCGTGGAAGCTGGATCGCACCAGCTTCGGTTCGTCCAGCGGCACTGTCTCGGCCGCGGTCGCCGGCCTGATCGGGTTCGGGATCGGAACGGAGACCGGCGGGTCCATCGTGTATCCGGCCTCCTCGGTCGGGGCGTCCGGACTCCGGCCCACTTTCGGTCGCGTGAGCCGATTCGGATGCATGCCACTGTCCTGGAGCCTGGACAAGATCGGGCCCGTCGGCCGGTCGGCACGGGACTGCGGATACGTCCTCGAGCAGATCAACGGCTTCGATGCGCGCGACAACTCATCGACGAATCGCCCCTTCGCGTTCCGCGCCGATCCCGGCTCGATGAGGGGCCGGCGGCTCGGTGTTCACCGTCCCGAGTTCTTGCTGACGCAATCCGACCACAACCGTGCGGTCTTCCAGGAGGCGCTCGACCGCTGGGCGTCCATGGGGGTCATCGTGGAGGACATCGATCTGCCGCAGTACCCGACCGGCGCTCTCTTCTCCACGATCGTGACGGTCGAGAGCGGAACCATCTTCGGGGAGCTCCTCGCTGACGGCAGCGCCTCCGGCATGTTTTCGTTCAACGAAGATCGAGCCGCGGGGTGGATGGCCGGACGAATGATGTCAGCGTCGGATTACCTGACTGCGCAGCGGATTCGGAGCCAGCTCACACGTGAAGCCGACGAGATCCTAGCGCGATACGACGCGGTCATAGCCCCCACCTGGCCGAACGGAGCCGCACTACGGGAAGTGAGCGACGGTTGGCCGATTCCCGCACGCCACGAGTGGGAGCCGCCGGACGACTTCGCTGGCAGCACACCGCGACTCAACGCGATCGCCAACCTGGCCGGACACCCCGGCCTCAACATCCCGTGTGGCTTCGATCCGGACGGGATGCCGTTGTGTCTTCAGATCGTCGGTTCGGCGTTCGACGAACAGGCCGTACTCGATTTCGGGATGGCCTATCAGGACGAGACGAACTGGCACTCGATCCGGCCCGAATACCCATGGCGTCGTTGATCCGTCTGTGAACCGGTCGGACACTGGAGAGCCCCCGGCGTGAGATCCGCGTGTCGGCGCATGGCCCCATCTATTCCAGCTTCCGTTACCTTTCCCGCGTGAGGTACGCCGCGAGCCCGTGATTCGTCCGGGCCGGCACCCACCCTCGATTCTGCGCCTGCCTACTCGAGCCGCCGATTTTCGGACGGCCGGCCTGCAGGGCGCCTCCCATCTGGACAACATTTTGGCGTTCGCCACACTGAAGCTGCACCCGACCCTTCTCGAAGGGGTCGCCTCGCTGGGGTTTGCCCAGCCCACACCCATTCAAAACGAAGCCATCCCGCACGCGCTCGAGGGTCGAGACCTTCTCGCCTGCGCGGCGACCGGCAGCGGCAAGACGGCCGCGTTCCTTCTCCCGCTCATGCACCGGATCATCGATCGACCGCGGGGTGTGACGCGTGTCCTCGTGCTCGCGCCGACGCGGGAACTCGCGCTCCAGATCACCGATGAGGCCAACGCCCTGGCTCGCCACTCGAAGCTCTCCGCCGCGGCGGTCTTCGGTGGGGTGAAGATGGGTGCGCAGGAGAAGGCCTTCCGTCGGGGTACCGATATCATCGTCGCCACACCGGGCCGTCTCCTGGATCACTTCCAGTACGACTACGCTCGACTCGACGGACTCGAGTATCTGGTGCTGGACGAGGCCGATCGGATGCTGGACATGGGCTTCCTGCCCGACATCCGTCGAATCCTGAAACACATCCCGAAGCCCGAGCAGACGCTCTTCTTCAGCGCGACGATGCCGCCGGCGATTGAGAAGCTCACCCGTGAAATTCTGAACGAGCCTGCGAAGGTCGCGCTTCAGCGGAAGGCGGCTCCGGCTGCGGGGGTGACCCAGGTGGCCTATCCGGTCCCGTCGAGTCTCAAGGGCTCGCTCCTGGTCGAACTACTGCGAGGGGGCACGATAAACGAGGCGCTGGTCTTCACGCGTACCAAGCACCGCGCCAACCGGCTAGCGAAGCTGCTGAACCGGAACGGGATCACCGCCGAGCGAATCCACGGCAACCGTTCGCAGTCTCAGCGGACCCGAGCGCTGGCCGGCTTCAAGGCCGGTGACTTCAGGGTGCTGGTCGCCACCGACATCGCCGCCCGGGGAATCGACGTCGAAGCACTCGGACACGTCGTGAACTTCGACGTACCCAACGTGGCCGAGGACTACATCCACCGCGTGGGCCGCACGGCTCGTGCTCAGATGACGGGAGAGGCGTTTACCCTCGTTTCTCCGGAAGAGACGGACGACTTCGAGAAGATCGAGCGCGCGGTGGGGGCGCAGATCGAACGGGCCCGGCTCGACGGGTTCTCCTACGAGGCGACGGCTGAGGCGCCGACCCGAGGCTCAGGTGGACATCGGCGCCGCGGCTCCGGACCGAAGCGTGGGAGGGGACGAGCAGACAAGGCTGGCGGCTCGGCCCAGAACGGCGATCGACGCCAGGAGGGGGCGGCATCAGAGCAGTCGTCGCGCCCCCGACGGAGGCGCTACGGCAGACGGCCTCGGTGAAGCTGGAGGGGGAGCGGGGCGACCGCCTCACGTTCGGGGATACCACATCTCCCGTGAGGCTCTAACCGAGCCTTCCGATTGTGGTCTGGGATGCGGTGGGAAAAGCTGGCTCCTCTCGCTCCGCCTCCTAATACTTCGTGGACCAGGCTCATTCCCACTCAAGGCTCGTCCTATGCTCGGTCGGCTGCACCGTTCTTCCCTCTATCTCGCCGTCCTGACCGCGGTCGGGGTACCCGCGCCGCTCAGCGCGCAGAGCGACGGAGACCACACGTATACCAGCGAGGCCATCGAGATCGGATCGCGGCTGTATGTCGCGGAATGCGCCATCTGTCACGGTCCGAACGGAGACGAGGTCGACGGGATCAACCTCAGGACCGGAGCGTTTCGCAACGTCAGGTCCGATGACGACATCCGGACGATCGTCACCGAGGGCCTCGGCGGCCGACGGATGCCCGCGTTCGACCTTCGGCAGGATGAGCTCGACGGGATCGTGGCGTACATCCGAGCCGGCTTCGATCCATCCGGTGTCGCGATTCGGGTGGGAGACCCACAGCGAGGTGCAGACCTCTTCTACGGGGCTGGCGACTGTGCGTCGTGTCACCGGGTGGCCGGGGAGGGGCCGCGTACCGCGCCGGACCTGAGCGAGATCGGCGCGATCCGTACGCCGGCTGCGCTACAACGGGCACTGCTCGACCCCGCGGCAGCGCTTCTTCCCATCAACCGCCCGGTGCGCCTCGTCACGGTGTCCGGTGAGGAGGTTCGGGGGCGTCGCCTGAACGAGGACACCTACACCGTGCAGATGATCGACAGCGACGGCCGGCTACGCTCCTTCCTCAAGGCCGACCTGACGGAGTTCGACGTCAGTTCCGAGCCGACGAAGCAGCCGACCACGTTGTCCAACGACCAGGTCGCTGACCTCGTCGGATACCTTCTCAGCCTGACGGGGGAGCAATGAGCATGCAACGCATCGCGTGGACCGTGGTGTTCACTGCGCTCCTCGTGCCGGCCGGCGCGACGGCACAGATCACATACGAGCGCATTCTCGACGCCGCGTCCGATCCGGGGAACTGGCTGACCTACAACGGGACGTATTCGAGCCAGAGGTACAGCGGCCTCGACCAGATCACCCCCGACAACGTCGACGACCTCGAGCTGAAGTGGATGCTACCCAACCAGGTCTTCGGTGCCTGGCAGTCGAACCCGATCGTCGACGACGGGATCATGTACGTCACACAGCGCCCGAACGACGTCATGGCGGTGGATGCTGCCACCGGGCGCGTATTCTGGCTCTATCGGCACACTCCTGCCGAGCAGGCGCGCATTTGCTGCGGGGCGAACAACCGGGGGGTCGCCGTCCTCGATGACCGCGTCTTCATGGGCACGCTCGACGCACGCCTGATCGCGCTGGACGCGATCAACGGTCAGGAGCTGTGGAACATCGAAGTCGCCGACGTGAACCTCGCCTACTCGATCACCATGGCGCCGCTCGTCGTGAAGGACAAAGTCCTGGTCGGGGTGGGCGGCGGCGAGTTCGGCATCCGGGGCTTCGTTGCGGCGTACGACGTCGAGACGGGTGAAGAGGCTTGGCGCTTCTACACGATCCCCGGACCCGGAGAGCCTGGCCACGAGACGTGGGAGGGGGACGACTGGGAGCACGGCGGTGCCCCCATCTGGATCACGGGGTCCTTCGATCCCGACCTCAACCTCGTGTACTGGGGCGTGGGGAATCCGGGCCCGGACTGGAACCCGAGCCAGCGGCCCGGCGACAACCTCTACTCCGATGCCGTGGTCGCGCTCGATGCCGATACCGGGGAGCTGGTCTGGTACTTCCAGTTCACCCCGAACGACGGCTACGACTACGACGCGGTTCAGGTCCCGGTCCTCGTCGACATGGAGTGGGAGGGACAGCCCCGTGAGCTGATGCTCTGGGCGAACCGAAACGGCTTCTTCTACGTGCTCGACCGGGCGACGGGTGAGTACCTCTCGGGCACTCCCTTCGTGAAGGTGAACTGGGCGAGTGGGCTCGACGAAAACGGTCGACCCATCCCGACGCCCCAGCCCGAAGGAGAGCCCACGTGGCCGGGCAACCAGGGCGGGACGAACTGGTATCCCCCGTCGTACAGCCCTCGCACCGGGCTTTTCTACTTCGCGGCCTGGGAGGACTACGCGACCATCTACGAGCCCGAGGAATCCGAGTACATCCCGGGGCGGTATTTCCTGGGTGGCGGCTTCTCCGTGCTGGCGCCGGTCGAAGGGGCACCGACGATCGGAATCGGACGGACGTCTCCGATCAACAACTGGACCGACGTCGTCGGCCACGGATCGGTCAAGGCACTCGACCCGTCGACCGGGGAAGAAGTCTGGGCGTTCGAGCAGTTCGACGTGACCGACAGCGGGATGCTCACCACGGCGTCCGATCTGCTCTTCACCGGCGGACGTGAAGGGTACTTCCACGCGCTCGACGCGCGGACCGGCGACCTGCTGTGGAAGGCGAGCCTCGGGGGTCAGATCGTGATGGCGCCCGTGACCTACACGGTCAACGGGGAGCAATTCGTCACGGTCATTTCAGGTAACTCGATGGTGACCTTCGGCCTGCGAGACTGACGCAGGCTCCGGTGGACAAGGCACCGGCCGTGGAGTGAGGAGTGCCGTCCAGGTGACGTGCCCCCAGGTGCGGTACCACATCCTTTGTTAGACCTGCAACCATCGGCGGTCCCTGAAGTTGAGGCATGTCCAGGAACCAGGGCGATGGCTTGATCGCCTCGGGAGCGGGAGGTAATCCGCCCCGGGCGCTGTGGGGTCTGACGGTATTGTACAGCCGTCTCCGAGCGCAGGTGCTCAGCGGGACCGTGGCGGATGAACAGATCAGCCAGGACCTCGAGTACATCACCACGCAGCGCTGTCTCGTCGAAGCGCACCCTCCGGATCCGTCGCTGCGTCGTGCGCGCCTGACCCAGCACCCATCCCGCCGAACTCTTTGTGCCACCGGTACTACATCTGCTCGCTGAGCCTGAGCTCTCGGATCACCTCGCGCACCGTCTTGCCGTTAGCTAAGGCCACCTCGGCCCCGCGCAGTGCCGTGATGATCTGCTCTGCCGTGTGTCGTCTCCTGCTCATCGCTGACCTCCTCCTGAATGGTGCGACCAGCTCACGATCCTGACATTCGTGCTGGTCTCGTTTCAGGAGGTCACGTCAGATGGTTGCAGGTCTAACATAGGAAGTGGTGCCGAACCTGGGGGCACGTCAATTATTTTCGACCGTTTTGCGGACGGGGGTTCGCGCGCCGCTATTCGAGCGTGAACGGGTACTCGGCCACCATAGTGGCGTTCACAAAGACCCTCGCCTTCCACAGGCCTGGGGCCCCCGTCACCGATGAGCGGTTGAAGTACCAGTAGGCATGGCGTCTGACCCGATCGTAGGTCAGCAAAACCTCGCGCTGGACCACATCATCCGCATCCTGAAGCGTCACGCGGGTGACGTCACCGGGCCCACCACCGGCCATGGACAGACCGATACCGAGGGTCGAGCCGAGCGCCCCGGCCGTCATGTTGGCTGGGGGATCCTTCACCTCCTCGACCCCGGTAATCGCACCGTCCTTCAGGAGAAGATCCATGAACGTGAGGGGAGGGTCGTACGCCGGGGGATCGAGCCAGAGTTCCTGCTCGAACGGGTCAATCACGAGGCCCGCCGCACTTCGAAGCTCGAAATGGAGGTGAGGCGTCGTGGAACACCCCGAGCTGCCAACGACGCCAAGCTGCTGGCCCGAAACGACGAGGTCACCTTCCGCCACGGCGACTGAACCGTTCTTGAGATGACCGTACCACGCACGCGTTTCATCCGAGTGCGTGACCTCAACAAGATTCCCCTGGCCTATGCACGAGGTATTTCGATCGTACTCCCCATCCCGGATCCTCGTCACGGTGCCCGCCGCTGCGGCCAGGATGGGGAAATCGGCATCCATCCACCGGAAGTTGGGTACATCGATGTCTGTGCCCTTATGGCCGTCGTAGACCTTTTCACCTCCGCGATAGTCGAGCAGCCCGGGCGTCGGATCGAGATCGACGTAGTTGTTGATCACCCAATCCTCCAGAGCAACGCCGGGCATGGGCCACGCGAACCGAATCGGGTCCGCGACTGGGTCCGAGCAGCAGAACGTCGCGGTCGATTCACCACAGGCTGCAAAGAGCAGCGCGGCGAACAGCACGCCAACGGGGCGGACGGCAGAGCGCATCATCCGGCCGGACAGAGCGTCAACTCGACGCCGCGATTTCCGCACCCGGATCCTTGGGCCTCGGCCGGAACGTCGGACGGTTCTCTCTCGTGGATCTTTGGGTCTGCGCAGATCCCAATCATATCTGAACGTACAGTGACCCTCCGAACCGCGTAACCGATAACTTTGTCTGCATCGTTGACGTTCGAGTCGGGGACAGGATCATGCTGGGAATCAGCCATAAGACTACAGACCGAGCCGTCG
>Ga0181594_10004141_pt1 | contig 12995 bp, 10 predicted proteins | sample 071ome_18_FD_145603 | JGI IMG/M metagenome (GOLD analysis project Ga0181594, IMG submission 145603) | Coastal salt marsh microbial communities from the Groves Creek Marsh, Skidaway Island, Georgia - 071413BT metaG (spades assembly) | ecosystem: Environmental > Aquatic > Marine > Intertidal zone... | reverse complement strand
TCAGCAGCGATGCTATCGAGGGGGATATTTGGGTAGTCGCGACCCCACAGAAATTTGCGCCAACTCCAATCGCGCTATCTTTTGGGATGTTGTGCACCCCACCACGTATGTTCACTGTTGGATCGCCTACGCAATCAATCAGCGGCTAACTTCACTGGGCTGGGCGAGCGATACGCCTGCTGTATCTGACGTGGGCCGCTGGTGCGCGGGGGTTTCTGATGTCCTTCTTGGCCATGAAGATCTGCGCTTGCTGCGGTATACCACGGTGGAACATTCGCCCATAGCCGTTCAATAGCTGCCCCCACCTTTGACCTTAGCGCAGCAGCTACTCAGCCTGGGAGCTCTCCAGTTTCTTGCTAAGCCATTCGGCTGCCAGGGTTTTGTCACCGTGGCAGATCATCCAGTAGGGCTCCCCACTCCATGAGCTTCCAGTGGCCAAGCGTTCAATAAACGCCTCGGCAGAGTCAGCGTAACGTTTACCCCGAGCATACTTGAGTTCTAGGTGCTCGGCTGCCCTCTCAGCCGCGTACAGCGTACCATTGCGATCAAACTCGCAGCCGCTTTTGCGAACGGCGTGAATCAGCGACCGGATTTCTGTCTCGGCGCCTGTTTCTCCCAGCGTCTGAGAAACGTGCGCGGTGAGTAACATCAGCGACAACAGAATCCGGCTCATGGATCTTCGCGCCTCAAAGTAGTGAGCAGTGGATTGTGATCTGAGGTGCTGACCTCTTTGGTTTTGGTGGACTGCCACGCCAAGCCCCGCACATAAAGATGATCCAGTGGTTTGCCGAATTGCGTGGTGCGGCGGTCAGGAGAGAAAGGGACAGGAATCAGTTTCAGTTCATCGGCGAGCGAATCGATAACACCCTGTCGCTTGTTACTCCAAGTATTCAAATCGCCCCCAAAGATGACGGGCCCTTCATGGGTGCGGATCAGCGCGGCGGCTTTGTTTATTTGTCCCTGATAGGCTTCAATACCGAAGCTGAAGTTCACCGCGTGGAGGTTAACGGTGAGCAGTGTGTCACCGCTGTCTGCGAGTGGGTAGAGGGTAACGCTGGTGGCCTTGGGGGTGCGCAACCAAGGCTCAGTTGCCAGCAGTTGGCAGTGCACAAGGTGGGGGACCCTTGCGAGAGTGACCACGCCTGTCTCGATTTCGTTCTGCACGTAACCCGGCACAAACGCCTCAAAAAGTGACTGCTCAATGACTGTCTGGGTTTTCTTGAGTGGCACGGCTTCCTGTAGAAAGATCAGATCGGACTTTTTGGCGAGGGCTGCAAATTCGGAGACCAGATCGGGATGCTGTGCTTTCTCCACATTCCAGTTCAGTAACGAAAAAGGTGCCTCTAGGCCATCGGTGCGCACCTGTTGTCGACCCAGTGAGAGCCCTTGCGCGCACGCTTCGGAGCGCTCAGCGGTGATGACCAATGGCCAATCTTGAGCCGCCTGACCGCAGCCTACCCAGACGGACAGTACTGTAGAGGCAATGACCCTTGCAGACAGTGGGCCGCCGAGGCGCTGTCCTTTTGAAGAGCGGTCTGACATCTCAGTCGTATTCAGGAGGTCTGTTGGGTGCCCCGAATGATCAATTCATGACGGGCAATTTTCCAGCCCTTGTCGGTGCGCAAAAAATTAGTCAGATAAGTCGCCCAAAGCGTAAACATGGCGCCATCGCCGTCTTTTATCACGTGGAGCGCCTGCACATCTGTTCTTGCAGAGGCGGTGTCACCGGACACGGTTGCCAGCTGTGGGCTCATCAAGTGTTGGGTCGCAGAAAAGGCCTCCAGCTGGCTTGCCACCGATGCAGTCCAAGTATCTGCGCCAGTGATTGTGGTCTCGCCAAAACCGACGATCTCCACGTCATCGGTAAAGCAGGCGCGATAACGCACCATGTCTCGGTCATCCACGGCCGCGGCATAAGAGAGCATCACGTCTTGAAGTTGTCTGCGATCGTTGGCGTCGCCCATATTCTTATCCTTGCTGCGTGCTTACAGCCTGCCCTCAATATAATCATCGATGCGCTCATGGTAGCGGCTGATGCGCCTTTCCTGCCCCGAGAGATAAGCGCCTTTAAAGCCGCGGGAACGCACCCCGCGCTGTTGGGTAATAAACACGGCGACATCGTCTTCTATTGCCGGGCCAATCGAGTCCTTGCCGCAGGTTAGCCATTTGACAGGTACATCTCCCGATCCATCTCCTGTTAGCGATTCGGTGGCGCTGGTGCCGTCGTCGAGCTCTGCAGCCACGCTGGCCGGGCTCGCATACCACCAGTTATCAAACTGGCACTGCTCCGGGTCGGTGGGGTGGGGGCGTGCGCGCAAAAAGTGAAAGCCGTCCGCCCACAATGACACGGCAAAATTCGGGAACAGCGTGTAGTGGAAGGCGTCGGTCAGTTGCTCGTCAGGGACCGCCGCGTAATGACTGTAGCCCTTGTGGGGGCCGAGTTCTCGCTTCGCTCGCTGCAGCGCCTCCCGCGTGTCCTCGGGCTTGCCTTTGAAATCGGCGGGATCGAGATCCCAATAGTCGAGCAATGACGCCAGCGGTTCGGTAATGTTGCCATCGGTATCGGTTACCCCAGCACCGTAGCCGCCTTTCATGACCATTCGTGCGTGACCCTCGTTGGCCAAATCAAACTGCGTTTCCTTGAAGTAGGTGTTGATGCCGCCGGCAATCGCGGTGCGGTCGGTAGAGGGCGTTGCGCCCATGTGTACCGTCGGCACGTGGTAGGACTCGTTGAAGTTGTCGAGCACCACCTTCCAGTTACAGGGCAGCCACATGCTGTTGGCCATCGTGCGTTGCCAGGTGCCGATCTCTCTGGCCTGCCACTCGTCCCAAATTGGCCCGAGGTAATCCCTTAAGGGTCCACAGTCGGGGTCCATATTGACCCAGATAAAACCCGCAAAAGTCTCACACTTGATTTCTGCCAGCCGCAATTTGCCGCAAGGATTGCCCTCGGGGAAATCCTCTTTGTCCGGTGCAAATTGCAGCGCGCCGTCGGGCAGAAACGCCCAGCTGTGATAGCGACACACGAACCGGCGCGGGTTGCTGCCTGTGGGGCCATCTACCAGCGGATTGCCCCGGTGCTGGCACACGTTATAGAACGCTTTGATGCTGTCATCTTGCTGACGCACCATCAGGATCTCTTCGCGACCCACGGGCTCCATCTGCCAATCGCCGGGCTCGGGGAGCTCAGTCTCTCGCCCCAGCAACAGCCAAACCCGTGTCCACATTCCCTCCCACTCCTGTTCCATAAAGTCGCGGGAGGTGTAGCGGGAGCCAGGGATGCTGTGCCCGCGGATGGTTTGCTCAGGCCAGGTGTCGAGGGTAGGTATGGGCGCATTCATCAAAGATGGCTCCGTCGGGCGGCGTTGGTTACCAGCCCCCCAGTTTACTGCGATCCGAATGAAACAAAAGAGCCGCTACCGGTTCCAGGGAGCCCGCTGGACACAGGTCTCAGCGAGGTGCAGCAGACGGTGGGGGAACGAAGCCTTGGTGATTACCAGCCAAACACGGAAGTGGCGTGGCCGAAGTAGCACATGCCGATGAAAGCAATGATGGCGCTGATCAGCGGTAGCCATTGCAATCCTGGGGCGACATTGGGGTCCCTCGCCAAGCCTAAATCGCCCGCGAGGCTGATGAGCCACATTGCGGCGCAACCCCAAAATCCCAATATTAACCAACTCATGGTCAGCGCGCCGGTGGCTTTGGCCTCACAGCTTGTGAGTGCGTTCCAGTAATACCAGGGGCGACCGCCATGTGGCGGCATCAAGGCTGACCAGCAGCCAGAGCGTTACTGGTATTGCCCAAACCAGATAATCCATGTCGGAGGCCTCGCGTGACTTCATAGCGTTTACGCGCTCTGTCGTAACTCAGATTCTCCTTGGACCCTTGTCCTGATGATGGGCCGATAACCAGCGTGAATTGCATTTGTCAGTCGATGTGTCTGACAAAATGGCACGCCCACAATCCAACTCAAGAATACGTTGTAAAGTGTCATTTTTACGGGAAAAAGTCCTGCAACGTTTTATTGATCTGACCTGATGGCCCTCCTATCTTGGGTGCTACAGAGCTACGAACCCCAAGATATAGGTGTTGAGTCCAAATCAAACAATGAGCTTATGCAGGGTGAACCAGGGCAGGCCGCGCGCGCGGAAAACGTTGATCGTGCTGGGTTTAGTGCTCTCCGCCATAATGGTGACAATCTCAGGATGTGCGCCGAGAGACGGTAAGGGGTTACTGGCGCAGACGCGCTGCGCCCAACTGGGCGACACCACATTGGCCAGCGGCGGCGAGCTGCTGACCCTCGTGAATCACATCAGAGCCAGGCTGGGACTGCCCGATTTTGTCGGTTCCTGGGAATTTGCAAGGGATGCGCTGTATCTGGGCATGTGCTTGGACCTGCTGACATCGGACGCCATCGCCTTTATTGAGCGCTACGAAAGAGCGCTGGTTGACTCTATCAGCGACACGCCACGAGCCGTGAAGGGGCTGCAAGTCGCCATTGACCCCACGATTACTCCCATTGATGTGCCCAGCCAAGGCTTTGAGGCCCTAATGAAGGACGACTCGCCGCCGTCGCTGGAAATTGTGGTTTCGATGATTACCGGCGCCGCTTTGCTGGGCGTTCTGTTTGCGTTACCTTACACCTTGCCACGGGTGGAGCAGGTTAACGAACGCAAACAGGTTCTGGCCAGAATGAAAGATCGCGCCTTCACGCCTCGCGAGCATGGCGAGAGCGGTGAACATACGTTTATGAACCTCGGCAGGCCGGTGGGATGTCTGTGGGAGCACGCAACCCGTACATTGTTAATTATCGCGTTCGCGGTGGGATTTCTGCTCTGGAGTGACAACGCTAGCGCGGAGTCAGATGTCATTTTCTTTTGTTGTGTTGTTTATCCGCTGTTGGCTTTGGGCTACGCCTCAGTCGAATTCATCAGTAGCTCCAACCGGTTCATTACCAACCACCGGGTCATTCAAAGCACGACGTTTTTTTTCCCGCGGGAAGACTTGTATTCTGACAGTGTCAGCGCGATGGAGGTTCGTCCGTCGATGTTTGGAATGCTGTTTGGTTACGGCACCTTAAGAATCTCGATGGGAGACAAGGTTTACAACATGCCGTACGTCAAAGACGCCAAAACGGTGAAGTCTACCTGGGAGAAACTCAGGGGCTAAACAGCGTGGGGCCTTGCAGGCGGTGAGCGCGAACAATCTCAGGATTTGAGCACTTTATTCATACACCGCCATGCAGTGCGTGGTGTGGCTACAGTTGGTCCTCCGATGCCACATAGGGCATCTCCACGACTTGCCCTTTGTGTAGGCTCAGTCGAGGCCTGCCGTATCCCTCTTTCACCATCATCTCAAGTAATGCGTTGTTGCGGATCGTCACTTGTAGCAATCCCAGAGGAATCATGCCGAGGGTGAAGCCGATTACGGCACCGAGCGCTATCGAGAGCACCTTGGAGTCGAGGTAGTCCGCCTGATAGCCCATCACCCCGCCTACGATGAGCGTCAGCCAGAGCCCGATCTCGACAACCCACGGGAAAATTTTACGCAACAAAAAAGACATGATCATGGCCAGTGGGTCCTCGGGGGGAGACCTATCCAGTAAAGGGCGAGCTAAACATAACCAAGGAAGTCCCTCTTCGCCAGAGCAATTTCTGTAATCTCAGCCCGCTATTCACCGTTCTTGTTGGTTGCGTGTATCCCGATGACCAAGGCCTGCCCTACTGCGGGTCTGATCCCGTTTTGCCCTGTTGTTGTCTGGGATATGACTTGATGAACAGGACTTGGGTCGTATTCACGTTTTCACGAATGTCCGAGGTCGTTTTGGAAAAATCCGCATACGCCGGGTGCGCAAGCAGCGCCTGCTGAATCTGCGCCAACTGGGTGAGTGTTGCGGCACCGACGTATACCGAGTTGGTGAACTTGTCATTGCCAAAGCCCGCAAGGTTGTTACCGTAGGAGCGGAGCGCAACATCCTGCGCCGCAGACGCCATCATTTTGGTAAAAGCCATTGCGTAGGTTTGCTGATGCTGGGGCTCCACTTTGATATCAAATTTTGCGAAAGCAAAATCCGCGGTCGAATCGCCCTCTGCCACCAGCGGGAAGCTCAGGTGTTCCATGGTAAATACCACGCCAGACTCTGCCAGCTCGGCTAAGAATGCAATCGCTGCCGGACAACTGCGGAAGATCTCGGCGGCCTCTTGTTGTGCTGCCGCGTCCCTGTAGGTGTTGAGGAAAAAATGCGTTGAGGGATCGCTGCCATTGAAAACTTGTTCTGCCAGCGCAACATCTGCGGGATACTGCTTGCCGCAATCCGAGGCATAGAATCTGTCTACAGCGGCCACCACGGCAGACGGATCCGGCGCCGAAAAGTAGTAAAACCCAAGATACTGTTGCGTTGGTGTATGGTCATCGGCCAGCCCGATAAGGGGTGCCACCAGTGCGAACAGCAACGTGCTTAGTCTCATCATGTTTATTCCCCTGATCGGTATCGACTCGCTGTTAATCATTGGATAGCGCGAGGTGATAAGCCGGCTTCAGCCGAGCAAGCCGCCGCCCCGACCCAATCATAACCCGAGGCGGTGTAGTCCGGGTCGTGCCGGCTTGTTCGCATCCACTGCGCGCTTTTATCAATCTTGCTGCGCGTTTGTGCCGTCGGGCGCGACAGGATCAAAGCGCGCAAACCACGCCATAATGGTGTCGACTTTACCCACCAGGTTGCTGGGCCGGGCCGCGATAGAATGTGATGCCTTGGGCACACGAACATAGGCGGTGGGCACGTCCTGCATTTTCAGGGCGGTGTACCATTGCTCAGCTTCCCAAGTCGGCGTGCGCCAGTCTTCCTCTCCCACCATGACCAGCGTGGGCGTCTTTACGTTGCCAACGACCCGAATCGGGGACAAATCGAAGTACTTCTGTGGATTTTCCCACGGGCTGCTGCGAATCCAGTGTCGTGAGACCATGACACCGATGTCACCGGCTAACGCCATGGTGAACCAGTTGATAACCGGTTTGATGACCGCAGCCGCCGCAAATCGGTCCGTCATGCCCGTTGCATAGGCGCTCAAGACGCCGCCACCCGAGCCACCCGTGATGAACAGGCGCTCAGGGTCGACCCAGCCTTGTGCGATGACGGCATCAACCACGCTCATTAAATCTTCGTGATCGGGCCCCGGATAAGCCTGATCAATGGCCTTAGCAAAATCCTGTCCATATCCGGTCGACCCCCGGGGGTTCGCCCAAACAGTAACGTAGCCCTCCGCCGCATAACGCTGGATTTCTGCCGCAAAACTGCTCGCGTACATGGCAAATGGGCCGCCGTGAATTTCCAATATCAGAGGCGCCGTTCCATCTGCCTTGACTCCCTCAGGTATAGCAACCCACGCTTCGATATTCAGTCCATCGAGTCGAGACGGAACTTGCAGCTCCCTGATTTCCGGCAGTGAGATCCGATTCAGCAAGTCTGTGTTGAGGTCTGTGACGACACGGGATATGTCGTCACCGATTTGAATAGCCAATTCGGCGGGCCGGTGAGTATTGGCCTGAGTCCAAGCAATCACGCGATCTGAGCCTTCGCCCCTGACCGCATGGTCGCCCGCGCCGTAGGGTCGCCCGAGGCTGGTGCCCCCAATGTCGGATGTGATGGTGCTAACGTCGCCCTGCAGCGTGATCTCGATCAGGTGAATTTGACCCTCTACCAAAGCTTGGGCAAAGAGGGTTTGTCCGCTGGCAGACCAGCTGATTCGCGAGATGTCGTGGTCGAAGTTTGCCGTGAGCAGTGTTGGGGCGCCGCCGTCTTCTCCACTGACGTAGAGCTCTGTCTGCTGATAGGAGAGGCGCTGATCGTCATATCCCAGCCAGGCGAGGCGTTCACCACCGGGTGCAACCGCAGGGGAGCGATCCGGTCCATCTCTATCCGTGATCGCTTGCAGTGAGCCGCTGGCGAGGTCGATGGCATAGATCTCACTCTCAACGGGGTCCATTTCGGGCCGCGCCGCCTCATTGCCTACGACGAAAAGCTTCTTACCGTCTGCGCTCCAAACCGGCTCTCGGAATCCATTGGAGCTGTTCGTCATGGCCAACGGGGTGCCGCCATGGGAGGGTACGATGTAGATCTGGTCCGCTCCTTCCTCTAAAAATCCGCGACCGTCGAAGCGAAACACCAAATCATCAATGACGCGCATGGGGTCTGCCCAATCCGCGTCGTCTGGCTTTCGCGGCTTAGGCCTAGAGAGATCGAGGCCGTTACTCGGCGTGAACATCGCGAAAGCCAGTTGCTGCCCATTGGGGGCCCACCGAACCTGCTTGGGGGGGTGCTCTAGTTGGGCGACCCTTGTTTCTCGCCCACTTTCCAACCAGTGTATTCTGAGTTCTGGCACACCGCCTTCGGCCGCCAGATAGAGAAGCCGGGAACCGTCCGGCGAGAAAATCGGACTGTAGTAACTGCCCTGTCCGGTAATGAGTGGTTGAGAGATGCCGGTAGCAACCTCTGTGATCCACAGTGCCCCTTGGGGTCTGTCTGCGCTTCGGTTATAGCCCGAACGAACCCAGACGACATGTTTGCCATCGGGAGAAATTTCCGGCGAGCGCACCCACTCCAGTTCAAAAACATCATCGGCGGAAAAATAACGCGGTGGGTTTGGCTCTGACCGGGTGGTGGAAACTCCAATCGTAGCGTTTACGACAATGACGACTAAGACAGCCGAGAGGGCGGAGGAAAAGTGGCGCATGAGCCTTCTCCGATTGTGGTTTGAATGAGATGGCACAATGGTGCCCAGGGGCGGAATCGAACCACCGACACGAGGATTTTCAATCCACTGCTCTACCAACTGAGCTACCTGGGCGAAAGTGTGACTAAAGCGCGAAGGCCGCGTATTAAACCCGTGCGCTTAGCATGCGTCAAGTAAGCACGCTAGGCAGAGACTGGGCGCCTCTCCGCGCCAGGCGCGTCCTCCACACCCAGAGCCTCGGTATCATGATGCTCCGAAGCCAGCAACGCGTAGATGGCAGGCAGGAGCAGTAGCGTGAACAGCGTACCGATCGCCATACCGATCACCAGGATAAAGCCGATACTGTTGCGCGCCATGGCCCCCGCGCCCTCCACCAGCACCAGCGGAAAGTGACCTAGCACTGTCGCTCCAGTGGTCATCAATACCGGCCTTAGCCGACTCATGGAGGCTGCGCGGATGGCCTCGAGCTTACTGAGGCCCTCAACTTGTGCCTGATTGGCAAATTCCACAATCAGGATCGCGTTTTTGGAGATCAGTCCAACCAGCGTAATCAACCCCACCTGAGAATAGATATTGATCGTGGTAAAGCCGGTAAAGGTAATCACCATCGCGGCAAACAGCGCTAACGGCGCGGATCCCAGCAAAATAATGAGCGGGTCCCGAAAGCTGTCGAACTGGAGCGCCAGCACCAGAAAAACCATAATGAGCGAGGCTCCCAGGACACCCACCATAGTGTTTCCCTCTCGCCGAATTTCACGGGACTCTCCGGTGTAATCGAGCACGTAACCGTTGGGTAATACCTTTTCGGCCACAGTCTCGATGCGGCTTAGCGCTTGCTCTTTGGTGTAGCCGGGAATGATGCCGCCGAAGAGCTTAAAGCTGTTTTTTTGTTGGAATCTTGTCAGCGCCCGCGGTTCGGTGTGGCGCTCCAGCGTGGCGAATGTCCCAAAGGGCACCTGTCCACCCGAGGGCAGTGTAATGGGCGTATCGAGCAGTGCTTCCGGTGAGGCTTTGAGTTCGCGCTCCAGCATTGGGATAACGCGATACGCGCGACCGCGCTCGTCGTAGCGCGTGACGTATCCCTCAGACACAAACAAGCCCATCTGAGACGTCACGTCATCCAGCGTCATGCCCAGATCGGCGAGACGATTTTTATCCAACTGGTACTCCACCGAGAGCAGGTCCAGCCGCAGGCTGGTATCAAAGTATAGAAACAACCCGGATTGCTGCGCCTCCTCAACCATCGTCAGGGCATACGGCCGCATCTCTTCTGCGGTGTCAGATGATGTCACTACAACTTCCACGTCAAACTGACCCGCAGTGGGAAGCGCTGGCGTTGTCGCTGGAAAGGCGCGCACCGAGGGAACCTGAGCCAGATCGTTACGGATTTCTGGCAGCATCATTTGCGTGCTTTTTTCTCGTTGGTCCGGCGAGACAAATTCGTGGCCGCCGTAACCACCCGGGGGACCCATTGCTTGCCATATGTAGGTGGTTTCGGGGCGCTTGAGTAATACGGTGACTGCATCCTCGAAGCCCTGTAGGGTCTCCTCAATCGCGGACTCCGGCGCTGCGTCCACAACCAGATTGATGGCGCTTTGATCCTCTACCGGCGCCAGTTCCTTGAGCGAAAAAAGATACAGCGGTGGGATCAGTAGCGTGAAGAACAGTCCAGTAACGATCAATTGGTGGCGCCAGCGCAGAGAAAAGTCGACTAATTTCCCGTAAAGAGCGGCGGTGATCTCAAACCGACGGTTTACCCACAAACTCATTCGGGTTTCGTGGCCTTTGTCCGGGCAAACCCATGCACTCATGATGGGAGAAAGTGTCATCGCGACGAATCCCGAGATGAGGACGGCCACGGCGAGAGTGAAGGCAAATTCGCGAAACAACACCCCTGATAAACCCGACAGGAAGCCGATAGGGGCATAGACAACCCCCAATGTAATGGTCATGGCGATGATCGGTGAGAGCAGGCGGCGAGAGGAGGCCAGCGCTGCCTGGCGTCGAGACATACCCTCACGCAGATGCCGCGCGACGTTCTCTACCACCACAATCGCGTCGTCCACCACCAGGCCTACGGACAGCACCACAGCAAGAATCGTCAGCAGGTTTAATGAAAAGCCCATCAGTGACATGGCTGCGGTGGCCCCGAGTATCGAGATCGGAATCGTGAGCAGCGGCACCAACGCGCTGCGAATCGACCCCATTAATGCCACTACCACGAGCCCAACTAAAAAGACCGTCTCGCCGAGCGTCAGGAATATTTCCGCGACTGCCTCACGCATGTAGCGCGAGTTGTCAAAGGGAATGGTTAACTCCAAGTCGGCGGGTAAGCTGGCGTTGATTTGTGCGACCGCCTCGTAAACGCGGTCTCCGACTTCGATTTCGCTGGTGCCCGGTTCGGGATAAACCGGGATGAAAACCACGCGGTCCTGGTTGTAGCGCGCGATGCGGGAAATTTCCATCGTTCCTACTTCCACTTCGGCGACATCACCGAGGCGGATCTCCACGCCGCCCTCTTGACGGATCAGCATGTTGGCAAAGTCTTCAGGGGATTTGGCTTCGCTGTTGGTCTGCAGATTGATACGTTGTGAGGCGCTTTCTGCCTGCCCAAAGGTACCAATCACGTTATTGCGTCGGAGTGTTGCGTATATATCGTCGGCGTCGACATTTAATGCGCTCATGCGCCAGGGGTTGAGCCAGATGCGCATCGCCTGGGGTAGCCCATAGTTCATTGCTCTTTGCACATCAGGGATCGCCGAGAGGCGGGGCAAGATCTCTCGTTGGATGATGTCGCTGACCTCGGCGTAGGTGCGGGTTGGTGGGATCAATACCCCAAGATAAAAACTGGCATACGGGGTGTCGGCGCGACTAATTTCAATGGCGGGGTCCTCGGTGCCCTCCGGGAGCTCAAAGCGAATTTGACTCAGTCGGGTGGACAGTTCGGCGAGCACCTTGGTCGTATCCTGATTGAGCCGTAGCCACAACGTGACGGTACTGGTACCAGCAGTGGTTACAGACTCGACAAAATCGAGACCCGGTACGCTACTGGCGACCCGCTCAATGGGCTCAGTGACGAAGCCCTGAACGGTTTCTGCGCTGGCTCCGGGATAGGCGGTGACAATGGCTATCGAGGAGCTTTCGATCACCGGAAACGAGATGACGGGCAGATTAATCGCAGAGCGGAACCCTACCAGCAGCAGCCCGATGCACAGGACAATGGCCACCACCGGGCGCTGGATAAAAATATCGGTCCAGCGAGGACGTTGTGTCAGGTCCGTCACCTCTCAGCCGCCGTTGCTTGGATGCTCACAAGAATGCCGTCTTTCAGCTTAAAGGCGCCCTGATCCGCTATCTGATCTCCCACTTGCAAGTCACCGCGAATGAAAAAACGATTGCTCTTTTCACCGCGCACCTCGACGCGTCTTAACCCAGCGCGGTAGGGCAATGGGTCACCCGTATTGGATTCCTCGATGACGAAGGTGTGCGCACCCTCCGGGTCCCAGCGGACGCTCCGCGCTGGCACTGACATCAGATTTTCACTGGGTCCCGTTGCGACGGCGACCTGCACCAAGGCGCCATGTTTGAGCACAGCCGCCTCTATTTGGGCGCGCACATCGTAAGTGCGTGTCCCCTCGGAAAAGGCATCTGATACAGCGATCACACTCGCAGTGCCAACCACAATGCCCGCGATGTTTCGAATTTGCACGTCGTCGCCCACGCGAAGTTCTGCCAACCCCTGGGGAACCTTGAAATCGATCCAACGCAGTGGACTTAACCCCGTGAGCGTCGTTAACACCTCGCCGAATCGCATCAGGTCGCCAAGGCGTTGCGGATAGATACCCAGAGAGCCGGTAAACGGTGCGCGCACTGTCATCCGGCTAAGCCTCGCATCAAGTACCGCAATCTGGGCCCTTAATGAAAGGCTCCTCGCTGTCAGGGTATCCAGCTGATCCTGTGAGATCAGCGCATCCGCCTCAAGGGTGCGATTGCGCTTGAGTTGTGTGTCCACAAGGGACAGGTCTGCCTCCAGTGCGACCCGCTGTGCCTCAAGATCGTCGTCGAATAAAACCAATATCGGTTCCCCTTCAGGGACGACGTCGCCACTGCGGTAAGGCAGTTCTACGACGCGACCCGCCATCTCCGCAGAAATAACGAGGTGCTCGGGGGAGCGCACGGTCCCGCTGAGTAGGCGCGTGGGTTTCCAGGTGTCGGCGCGGGCGTTCGCTACGGTGACGGATTCAGAGGGCGGTGGGAAACTCTCCA
>Ga0181594_10004139_pt1 | contig 12997 bp, 13 predicted proteins | sample 071ome_18_FD_145603 | JGI IMG/M metagenome (GOLD analysis project Ga0181594, IMG submission 145603) | Coastal salt marsh microbial communities from the Groves Creek Marsh, Skidaway Island, Georgia - 071413BT metaG (spades assembly) | ecosystem: Environmental > Aquatic > Marine > Intertidal zone... | reverse complement strand
GGGCGGCCCGCTCCAACGACCGTCCGCCATGCTCCATCCGCGCTGAGATGTCATGGGCCACGACGTGTCGGATGAAGAACTCGCCGTGACCCGTGCAGGAAACGCCGCAGGTCTGATTATTGGCGTAGGTTCCCGCGGCGATGATGGGTGAGTCGCCGATCCGGCCGAAGCGCTTGTTGGTCAACCCGCCGGTCGACGTGCCGGCTGCCAGGTTGCCGTTCGCATCCAAGGCCACCGCCCCGACCGTGCCCAGGTAATCCGCAACGCCATCCCCGCCGCGCCCGGCCGACTTCTTGGGTTTCGGCTTCACCTCGGGAGCGAAGCCCTTGTCGCGCAGTTTCCGCCACTGGTTCCAACGACGCTCCGTGTGAAAGTAGGACCTTTCGACAATATCCAACCCGGTTTCCCGAGCGAACTTGTCCGCGCCGTCGCCCATGAGCATGACATGCGGCGTCTTCTCCATGACCGCCCGCGCCGCCCGGATGGGATTCTTGACGACGGTCACGCCGCCCACCGCGCCGGCTTCCACGTTGCGGCCATCCATGATCGAGGCGTCCAGTTCATTCTTCCCCTCGCTCGTGAACACGGCTCCCTTGCCGGCGTTGAACATGGGTGAATCCTCCAGGGAAACAATCGCCGCCTCAACCGCGTCCAGGCTCGAACCGCCGCCCTTGAGAATGGCATGTCCCGCATCCAAGGCCCGCTCCAAGGCCTGGCGGTAGTCCCGTTCCCTTGACTCGTCGAACTGACTCCTGTCGATCCGACCAGCCCCTCCGTGAATGACCAAGGCGATCGGCGACTCCGCGCCGATCGCCGGCGTGACAAGACCCAGGACGGCAATCGAGACCATCACCATCGCGCGCAACACAGACGGAATTTCTTCACTCATGCCTTCCACTATGCGACGCCCATTCCGGATGGAAAGAGGAAAGCAGCCGCCCGGGCACGGGCGGCGACGTTGCCTCGCCCCCGCTGATCTGCTAAGAACACCATATGCCGCTGCTCAAGATTCAAACCAACACCAACATCTCCACGGCGCAGAAGGACGCCCTGCTCGAACGAGGCGCCCAACTGGTGGTCGATGAATTGAACAAACCATTGGACTACGTGCAGGTCATCGTCGAAGGGAGTCAGCACATCGCCTTCGCAGGGAGCATCGACAAGGCGGCGTTCGTCGAGCTTCGCAGCCTCGGTCTGCCTGAGGGGACGCCCGCGGCGCTCTCGGCCGCGATCGCCAAGCTGCTCGAGGATGTGCTGGACATCTCGCCGAAGCGCTTGTTCGTCAACTTCTTCGATTTGGAGCATGCCAACTGGGGATGGAATGGCGGGACCTTCGGTTAACGTTGAGCGGCCGTGGCTGACACAAAGGAGACCGGGGCGTTCGACCGCCGCAGGCCGACGCCGCCTGCGGAGGACGCCCTGCAGTTGGCGGTCGTCGCGGACCTCCACCTCGGCTGGGCCGGGGCCGGAAGGGAAACGGGCTTCCACCGCGAGTTCCTCCACGACCTGACGACCATTCCCGGCGTGGATCTGTTGGTCCTGAACGGAGGCGTCAACGGCCGCGGCCTCGCCACCTACCCCCTGGTCCAATCCGAACTCCTGGAGAAACTTCCCTGCCCCAACTACTACCTGGCCGGGGCCGCCGAGGCCCGCACGCCCGAGACGCTGCAACGCTACTTCGAACTCAGCGGCCGCCCCCTCGACGCCGTCGTGTTTCTCCGGGGCATCCGAATGGTGTTTCTGGGCGTCGCGGCGCACGGACGCGAAATTCCGATCGAGGCGGCCCGGGTGGATCGTTTGGCGCGCGCCCTCGCCGAGGACAAGGCCACGACCATCATCTTTCATCCCTTGCCTCTGTCGGACACCGTCTGCCATTCGGGGGACTACCTCGGCCGCGTTCCCGGAGAACAACCGTTCAACACGCGCGTGCCGGATTCCGAGCCGATCAAGCAGATCCTTGACCGCAACCCCGACGTCAAACTCTGGGTCTCGGCGCACACCCGCGCCAAACACAGCTCGGTGGACCGCTTCGGGCAGGGCGCCACCCGCCCCGCCGGCGATCGCCTGCACGTTTCGGTCTGCAACCTCGGCCATCGCAACCCCAGCCCGGAAGGGCGTTTTATCTTCGTGGAGAAGGAACGCCTCCTCGTCCGCACCAGAAACTTCCTGCGCCGGGAGTGGGTCGAGGAACTCAGCTTTGAAATTCCCGGCTCCACCACATTGACGGCCCCCAACTAATTGTCACAGAAAGGTTCGTGACAATCCGGCGTCGGAGGGGCTCCATCACGCCCCGATGCAGCCCCAGCTCTCCCCCATCGGACGCCGTCTCGCCAGCGCGCCGCCCAAGCTGTTTTCCGTCTATGCGATCACCGCGGCATTCAGCGCCTACTTCTGCATGTACGCGTTCCGCAAACCCTTCACGGCCGGCTCCTTCGAGGAAACCGCGCTGGGCGGCGTCGACTACAAGACGGTCCTGGTGATCTCCCAGGTCCTCGGCTACACCCTTTCCAAGTTTGTCGGGATCAAAGTCATCTCAGAGATGCCTGCGTCGCGCCGAGCTCCCATGATCCTGACGCTCATTGGAGTCGCCCATGCCAGCCTGCTGCTGTTCGCTCTGGTCCCGCCTCCCTGGAATTTTCCTCTCTTGTTCCTCAATGGCCTCCCCCTCGGCATGGTCTTCGGCCTGGTGCTGTCCCACCTGGAGGGCCGCCAATTGACCGAAGCCCTGGCGGCCGGGCTCTGCGCCAGCTTCATCGTTTCGTCCGGCGTGGTCAAATCGGTCGGCCGCTGGCTGGTCACCGACCTGGGCGCGTCGGAGTACTGGATGCCGTTCCTGACCGGGGCCATCTTCATCCCCCCCCTGCTGCTGGCCGTGTGGATGCTGCGACAGATCCCCCCGCCTTCACGGAGCGACATCGCCTTGCGCGCGGACCGCCCCCCCATGACGCGGTCCGATCGCGTCGCCTTCTTTCGACGCCACGCCGCCGGGCTCAGCATCCTGTTCGCCGTCTACGTGCTCATCACCGTCATCCGCAGCATCCGGGATGATTTCGCAGTGGAAATCTGGGCTGGAATGGGCGCCTCCGGAAAGCCCTTCATCTTCGCCCAGACGGAATTGATCGTGATGTTCGGCGTCGTCCTGGCCACCGGCTCCGCGATCATGATCCGGGACAACCGACTCGCGTTCCTGACGGCGATCGGGGCGACGCTCACCGGACTGGCCCTGGTGGCCTTCTCGACCTTCGCATTCCAGAATGGATCGCTGCGCCCCCTGCCCTTCATGGTCCTGACCGGTCTCGGCCTCTACATTCCCTACGTGGCATTCCACACAACCTTGTTCGAGCGGCTGATAGCGGTTTTCCGGGAGAAGAGCAACATTGGATTCCTGATGTATCTCGCCGACGCGACCGGCTACCTGGGCTACATCGGCGTCATGCTGTATCGCCGCTTCGGAGACAAGACGCCGGACCACCTGAACCTCTTTGTCGGGACTGCGTTCACGCTGTCGCTCGCCGCGTTCACCCTGATGCTGGTTGCGTTCTTCTACTTCCGACGCCAAATGGCGGACGCTCCTGCGGCTCCGAGACGAGCGGCCGCCGCTCCCGGGTTCAACCCGCCGACCCGATCCGGGACCTGAAAACGGCTTCCTCCCGCCAGCCAATCAAGGCGCCGATCACCGCCCAGGCAAGGTAGACGGACGAGGTCAGCAGCGCCGCCGCCAACGCGTCCGCCGTCGGCACGTCGCAGGTCTTCAACAACAGGACGGCGACACCCTCGCGAACCCCCGCTCCCGCCACCGAGACCGGCATCGCCGCCAAGGTCGAAACAATCGGAAAAACCCACAAGGTCTCCAGCCAATTCACCTCATCTCCCGCAACCGCATAAAGGCAGATCGCCAACACGCTCGTCCAGAGCAGTTGATTCAACAACGACAACGCCACCCCCGCCGCCGGAACGCCCAGCGATCCCCCAAACTTCGAGATGACATCCCGAAAGGAATGCCACGACTGCCTGAGAAACTCATTGTTCCGAAGGCGGCGCCGCCCCCCCCAGGCAACGCCGGCGAGGATCAACACCGCAGCCAAGGGACCGCGCCACGACGGACCAGAGAGGGGCAAGGAACTCAATCGTTCCAACCCGCCGCAAAACACGATCAACAAGATCGCCAGCACGCCGTAGAGCAGCGAACCGCCGCCAGCCAGCAGACGGTCGATGGCGCAGGCCGCCAGGGTCTTCGCTCCGGAACACCGCCGCCACCTCGCATGCAACGCCGCCTTCACCAGATCCCCGCCAACCGGCCCCAGCAACAGCATGTTGAAGCAATGACCGACACAGGCGACACGAAGAACAGAACCGCCGGACTCGCGCAGTCCGCTCGACGCCAGCGGCAGCCCCCATCTGGCCGCCGCCACCGCGATCCCGACGCCGAACACCGCAAACGCCAGAACCAACCAACCCCGATGCGTCCCTCCCAAGGCGGCGCCCAACGCCGACATGTCCGCGCGCGCAATCATCCACCCGATCAACAGTCCGGATATCGCCAACCCCGCAACACCGCGAATGAGGCGCGCGCGTTTCTTCTTCATGTTCGACATGCCGGGGGCATTCTAGCCGGCAATCCAGACGGGTAGAATGCGAATCGCCGAATCCGGCCGATCAATTTCCGGGTTTTCATTCCAAGGCTCAGGCGCTAACACCCTGTCACCGTTTGCCTTCCTGAACCGGAAAACGGCGACGATCGCGTCACAGGAACGTCACGTCGACGGCTCCTCGCGATGATCGTTTTGTGACAGAACATCCGCGCCGCGAGCGCCCGTTGATTGATCCCATGCCATATGGAACCCATCGCCGGATCCTCTGAACCATGATCGGAGCGACCGACACATCCTCCCCGGCCTCCCCTGTTCCGGGCGCGTGGGAAATCTTCCGCCGACCATTGCCGCACCAGAATGGCCGCTGGTTGACCCGACTGTTCATCAAAGGCTTTCTCGCCCTCTACCGGAACCGGTACGCGGCGATCGAGGGCTTCGAACACATCAGCCCGGACTGCGACCCCTTCATCCTGGTCGCCAACCACAGCCAGCGCCCGGAAGCCGTGCTCGTCCCGGCCGCGCTGTTCTTCCACCGCCAAGGCAAACCCGTGCACTTCATGGCGGACTGGAACTTCAAATTGATTCCGGGAGTCTCAACGATCTATTCCTGCGGTCAGATCATCACCGTGGACCGGAAGCCGGCCAAACCGAAGTTTCTCAACGTGTTCCGCCCCTGGCTGACGGACAAGGTCTCCGCGCCCAAACGCGCCCAGGAACGCCTCGAAGCAGGCTCCCCGGTCGCGATCTTCCCAGAGGGAACCGTCAATCGCTCGACCGACGTCCTGTTGAAAGGGCACCCGGGAGCCGCGCAACTTTCCTTGAAAACCGGCGCGCCGATCGTGCCCATGGGCATCCGTTTCCCGGAAGTCCCCGCCGGCCGGAAAATCCGGGATTCCGACCGGATGTCACTGCATGTCGGCCCGCCGATGCCGCCGCCCTCGCGTCAGGAACTCTCAGGCCGGGGAGGCCTCCGGAAGTGGCATCTCGCAATCATGGAGGAAATCAGTCGACTGTCCGGCAAGAAAATGGAATCCTGAGCCTTCGAATCACCTCATGATCAGTTCAAAGAAAATCCGGGTCATCCGCCTGCAAAACGACGCCGACCGCGCCGAAGCGATGAAGGTCCTGAAGGAAACCTACCGCGTCGAGAAGAACTGGGTGGCCGACGAGGAGAAGATGTTTTCCGTGGAAGATCTTGCCGACCAGAACGTCTCCTGGTTTCTCGCCTACTACAACGACCGCCCGGTGGGCGTGGTCCGCATCCTTTATGATCCGCCCTTGGATCTCTACGCCACTTACGGACTAAAGCCCATCGATGAGGAGAAGGGGCTCGATGTGGAAAGCTTCGTCAAGGAGAACCGCATTGCGGAGATCGGTCGCTTCGCGGTGGTTCCGGAATTTCGGAAGAACATTCTGGTGGCGGTCAACCTGATGGCGGCCGCCAGCCACGAGACGGTCGCCCGCGGCTACTCCCACTACATCACCGATGTCTTCGAAGGAGAAAAACACAGCCCGCTCGATTTCCACACCCGCGTGATGGGATTTCAACCCGTCGCCACCCACGACACCGGCGAATTGAACTGCCCCAATCGGCGCATCACGCTCGTGCTCGACATCAAGGCCGCCTACCGGCGCATCCGGGAAACCAAGAAATGGATCTACCGCTTCCTGACCCGCAACTGGGAAAAGGAGCTCCACGACCAGATGGTCGCAGCCTGAACGGACGTTCTTCGGCTTCTCCAGAAATCAGAAACCCAACTTCTGGAGCTCCTCCTGCAGGCTGGCTTGAAAGGCCGCCACATCTCCGGCGGATGGCTTGTAGCCTTCGACTTCCGGCACCACTCCGAGTCTTCCCATCTGATCCAGCATCCACTCGGCCTTGTTACCGTCACTGAAGGTCGTGCTGCCGCTCACAATGGCTCCGGGCCGGGTGATCTTGTCCACGGTTAACGAGACCGATCCTTCCGACTGCCCCCCGGCATCCTGCGACGCATCCGGCGCACCGTCTGGTTCCGGTCCCGGCGCTTCCTCTTCGGACGCTTCCTGGGAACCCTCCTCGGCGGCGGCGTCCGCCGGATCCGGCTCCGGTTCCGCGTCCCTCAGTTGCAACCCCAGATCGTCCACCAGGAACCGAACCGCCATGTAAGTCAGGGCAATCTCCAGTTCCGATCGCAGGAGATCCTGAATTTCGGAAACCGATTTACCGTCGGCAATCCAGCCGGAAACCGCTTGTTTTTGCTCTTCGTTGAGACTCATGGAGATGATCAATCAGGTTTTAGCCAAGCCGGAGGGTGTCGAATGGCCTATTCCTTGGCCTCAGCGGCCAGCCCCTCATCACGAGCCAGACGACGCGCGTATCCCAATTGACGGAAGGACAAGCGTTCCCCCAACCGCCCTTCCAACCGGGCGAGGACATCATCGTGATCCTGGTGGGTGGACGCGGCGTGCGCCCATTTGACCGCCTGGATGCGATCCGCCTCAACGCCTTCCCCCAGGAAATAGGAAATCGCGAGATTGATCATCGCATCAGCGTCCCCATTCTTGCCGGCTTCCGTCCATTCCGCCACCTTGGCGGCGTCGGCCTTGATCTTGATGCGCTCCATGAACTTCTGAATGCCGACATCTTTCGTATCCTTGAGCATCTCAAAGAATTCCATGGCTTCCTCCTCGTTCTTCTCGACCGAGTCCCCGGCGTAGAGGCAGACGGCATAACTGAAGGCGGCGGCCGTATCTCCCAGGATTCCGGCGTTCTTCCAATCTTCAATCTGCCTGCCGCTGATCTCGCCAGCCAGGACCGAATCAACGGCGGTTGGTTGAGGATCCGCAGGTCCCGTCATGGTGTTGTCCTTGGGACAACCACAGGCAACGGCCAAAGTCGCGGCCAGGAACAACGTCGGCAGTCGTTTCGTGCAAAGGTGGAAAGTCAACATGGCGCGCAGTCTAGGGTCCGCGCCTCCGGCAGGCAAGCGCCCAATCTTCAGGCAACAGGGCGGCGCTGCCTCCATCCCGTTACAACCGCGCCCCGGGAAACCCGAGCCCCACAAAAGTGGTTTTCTTACCCATGTCACACGGGTATAACGCCGCAATGCCGGTACCGCGTCATCATCATCCCGCCCAGCTGCAGTCTCGTTTCCGACTCGTCCGCAATCTGCTCACGACGGCTCTGGCGTTTGTCGCGGGCGCATCCCTGGCCTGTTCCGTGCCCGTCTACCGTTATGCGCTCGAACGTTGGGCCGCCGACCCCTACGGAGCGCTCGTCTACCACCAGGGCGCGTTGGATGCCGATCAACAAAAGCTGGTGAACCGCCTCTCCTCCATCACGCGCGCCGCAACCGAGGTCGTCAATCTCGAGTCTCACGTCGTCGACCTCGAATCCGAACAGGACCCGCAGCTGTTGGAGCTCTGGAAGAAGCAGCGCTACGCGACGCCGCCGTGGGTGATGCTCTACTACCCCAGACAAAGCGGCCTCCGCGACATCGTCTGGTCCGGCCCCTTGAACCAGACGACGGTCGATCGATTGATCGATTCGCCCGCCCGCCGCGAGATCGCGAGCCGATTGCTGTCCGAAGACTCCGCCGTCTGGGTCCTGATCGAAACGGGCGAAAAGGACCGCGACGAAGCCGCCGCAAAACTGCTCAACGAACGCCTCGCCCGCCTCGAAACCGAACTCAAACTGCCCAAGATCCTCGCTCAAGATGTCGCCGAAGGACTTCTCAACATTCCCGAAAACGAACTGAAAATCTCCTTTTCCTCGCTCCGGATTTCCCGCGCGGACGAGGCTGAATCGATCTTTCTCGATCAACTTCTCGGCATGGAATCCGATCTCAGGGAGCTTCGCGAGCCGATCGTGTTTCCGGTTTTCGGCCGCGGACGCGCGCTCTACGCTCTCGCGGGCGGGGGCATCAACGCCGAGAACATCGGCGAGGCGGCCTCGTTCCTGATCGGCCCCTGTTCCTGCCAGGTCAAGGACCAGAATCCTGGAGTGGACGTCCTCATGGCCGTCGATTGGGACCAACGGGTCCGCGTCGAAACCGATCTCGCAAAGGAGCTCCCTCCGCTCAGCGGATTCCTCGCCCCGCCGACAGCCGAGGAACCCGGCCCTGCGCCGGAGACGGCCGAATCGATGCCGTCATCCGCGGAGATCGACGACTTCACCCAGTCCGGAACCGTGTCCGCAAGGGCGCCCGATGACACTGACACCGTCAATTCAGGCCTGCTCATCCTATCCGCCATGGCCGCCGTGGTCCTGCTCGTCGGCTTCTTCCTCTTCGGCCGCAACGCCTGAACGTCAGAACGCCCCATGACACTTTGGCGACTCATTCTCCGCGAAATACGCCACCGCACGCTCAATTTTTCCCTGGGCGTCGCCGCCGTGGCCGTCGCGATCGCCTGCCAGATCGCGGCCCTCGCGCTGCTCAAGATCGACCGGGCTGCGACACGCGAACTCCTCGCCCAAAAGGAGGCTGAAGTCGCCGAGGCCGGCGCAAAGCTCGAAGACTCCATGCGCAAGATCATGAAAGGGCTCGGCTTCAATGTCATTGTCATCCCGGAAGATCAGGACCTGGCGGAGATGCACATCAGCGGCTCAATCTCCAAGACCATGCCCGAGAATTACGTGGACCGGCTCGCCAACTCCAGGATTGTCACCGTCAACCACCTCCTCCCCACGGTCGTCCAACGCATCGAGTGGCCTGAGCGGAAAACCTCCGTCCTGCTCTACGGGACCCGCGGCGAAGTCCCCATCGCCCACCGCGACCCCAAGAAACCGCTGCTCGACACCGTGCCGCGCGACTCCATGATCCTCGGCTTCGCACTCGGGCAAAAGTTCGGATTGAAGCCAGGCGACACGACCACCCTGCGGGGAATCGAATTCAAGATTTTGAAAGTCCACGACGAACGGGGCTCCATCGACGACAGCACGGTCTGGATCAATCTCAAGCAGGCCCAGGAGATGCTTGGCATGGAGAATCTCATCCACGCCATCCAAGCCTTGGAGTGCCACTGCGCGGGCGACCGCATCGCCATGATCCGCGAGGAGATCTCACAGATTCTACCCGGCGTTCAGGCCATCGAACGCGGCTCCCGGGCCCTCGCCCGCGCCGAAGCCCGCACCAAGGCCGCCGACCAGGCCAAGTCATCGCTCGAACGGGAGAAGCAGGCCCGCGCGGCGCTTCGCGCCCAACGCGCGCGCCTCGCCACCGCTCTTGTGCCGGCCGTGATGATCGCCTGCGCCGTCTTCATCGGCGTGCTCGCCTTCACCAACGCCCGGCAACGCGCGACCGAGATCGCCATGTTGCGCGCCATCGGTTTGCGAGCCGGACAGATCCTGACGGTCTTCCTGGGCAGATCGCTCCTGCTCGGCCTGATCGGCGGGCTCGCCGGGTATGCCGCAGGGATCTTCGTCGCCGCGCATTCTGCCGAGGCGCAATTCCTCGCCGAAGCCCTGCAAACCGAAAGGCACAAATGGCTGCTCCTGTCCTTCGGTCTGGCTCCGGCGCTCGCCATCGTCGGCGCCTGGATCCCCGCCACCATGGCCTCCAGCCAGGATCCCGCAGTTGTGCTGCAGAAGGAGTGATTCACAAATGACGGCAGCAAAATACCGCATGGTTCCAACGATTCTCGAAACGCAAAGCCCGCGTGGAGCCCGCGGAAGCCTCTCGGACTGCCGCGCCGCCGCAACCCAAAACGCTCCCGCGTTACATCCGGACCCCGTTCGAGAAAGACCGGTTTCTTCATCCGTGTCCATCCGTGGTTCAACACCTCGCGACTCCCCATGCTCAAACTGACTGACATCCGCAAGAACTACCGCGCCCGCGACAACCACGAGGTCGCTGCCTTGGACGGCATTTCGTTGGACCTGCAGAAGGGCGAATTCGTCGCGGTCCAAGGCCCCAGCGGTTGCGGCAAATCGACCCTGCTTCTGATCGCGGGGGGGCTGCTCTCGCCGGACTCCGGCAGCGTGAGCGTCGACGACGCGAATCCCTACGCGATGTCCGCCAATGCCCGCGCCGCCCTGCGCGCCCGAAAGATCGGCTTTGTCTTCCAGCAGTTCCACCTTGCGCCCTTTCTCAGCGTCCGCGACAACATCATGGCCCCGGACCTGGCGGCCAGTTCCAAGCGCGGAACCGCGCGAGCGGACACGTTGATGAAGGAATTCGGACTGAACGACCGGGCCACCCATGTGCCGGACGAGTTGAGCACGGGCGAGCGCCAACGCGTCGCCCTCGCCCGCGCGCTGTTCAACGAACCGGCCCTCATCCTCGCCGACGAACCCACCGGCAACCTCGATCCCGAGAATTCGCGCATTGTCCTCAACCGCCTTCGCCAGATCGCCCAGCAGGGCGCCGCCGTCCTGATGGTCACCCACGATCAAGCCGCCGCCGAGGCCGCCGACCGCGTCGAGCAGCTCCGTGACGGAAAGCGCGTAGCGACGGCAACCAACCAAGATCCCGCGCAGACGCATCGATTGAACCAATAGGGACGCCTTCGATTTCGATTAGGTGACGCCCCCGATTCCGTCGTAGGCTCCGGTTTCGAATGGCAAGCATCCCTCCGACCGACGCAGACCTACAACCCTGCGAAACCTCCCTCTCGAAGCAGTTTGTGCGGCGTTACGTCACCGTCTCGCTGTCGCTCACCTACGTCCTCGGCCTTGGCATGGTGGCCGGAGCGACCGGAGCGGCCCCTTCGGTGTTCCTCTGGCCAATGTTCCTGATCGGATGGGTATGGCTTGTGTGGCCCTCGCTGGCGGTGTTTGTCCCCCTGCTTGTCGCATTCTGCTACGGCATCGCCACCGATTCGCGCATTACTGCCTGCGTCGCGGCGACCCTCCTGTGCCTCTCCGCCTTGGGCATGATCTTCTGGTTTCTCTGGCTCATCAGCGCAAGGTAAAGACAATCTCCGCCAACATTTTGCATTGTCTACCGACATCGTTCCGCTACGCTTTCCCGGGCTGGATAACGGACACATTCGGCAGATTTCAAGACAACCATGGAACTGGTAAGAGAAACCCGCTGGTCGCGACACTACTCCGACGAATTGCTCGGCCTCAAGCTCGTGCAATCAAAATTCGCGGACGGGGCGGCGACCATTACCTTGGAAGAACTCGACCAGCAGTGGCCGACTTGGAAGCCTGAGGAAAAGGCGGATTTTTGCCACGCGATCAACGAAGCCAAGCTGGACATCCTGCCGGACATCTACCGCTACATCATGAAGGTGGATCCGCCGGACTACGAGAGTTGGTCCGCCATTGCCGCCTGGGTGGTGCGCAAGCTCCCCGAGGCCGAGTATGCCCCGTGGCTGGAGGCGGCCTGCCTGACCTGCCCCGTGGGCAAGGGCGAGAAACTCCTGCAGGCGTTCGCGCTCAGCAAAACGCCGCGCGCCATCGAGACCCTTCGCAAGTGCCTTCATCGCGCTTGGAACAATCCCCAGATCTTCGTGGCGGAAGGCTATATCGACCACGCCGGAATGGACGCCGTCGTCTGCATGGAGTGCCTGCTGCAGCTGGACGCCGGAACAGACGACTTCGGGGAGAAATACCAGGTGCTGGCCAACCACGGCATCGCCGTCAACCGCGAGAGCGCCGTCAGCCGGCTTGCGATGTATTTTCAGTGACGGCTTCCGCCGTCGCAGCCTCCTCCACGCGGCGCAGCGTGCGTCGACCGAACCAGATCGTCGCCAACGCCGCGCTCCAGGTCACCAGAAACACACCCCACCAGATGCCGTCGAGCTTCCAATCAAGCTTGAAGGCCAGCAGCCAGAAAACCGCGCAGGGAGCCACGATCTGGCGGTAGATTCCCACCCACACCGCATACAGTGGCCGCTTCAGCCCCTGCAGCATGTAGACCGTCTGAAACAGGAAAACATAGGCGCAAAGCGTGATCGCCGCGATCTTCAGATACTCCGCGCCAATCCGGACCACGACCGGATCATCCGAAAAGGCATCCATCATCCAGCGCCCCCCGAAAAAGATGGCAACGCCTCCGGCCAGCATGAGAGCCACTCCATACTTGATCGTCATGATCCAGGTCTCCCGGACCCGCCCGAACAGGCGCGCCCCGTTGTTCTGACCGACCAGGGTCAGGACCGCGATGTTCAACCCGATGGTGGGCATCAAGGCAATCTGCTCCACGCGCGTCGCCACACCATAGGCGGCCACCCCTTCCTTCCCAAAGTGACTGACAAACTTGGTGATCACAAAGATCCCCAGGGCAACCGTGACCATGTTGAGGCTGGCGGGAAACCCCTGCGCCGCAATCTCCCGAAAAATACTCATCTTCGGCGCAAAACACCTCGGATGAAAATCACGCCACAAAGCCGTTTTAGAAAGTTTGCCAACCAGGTAAACACTGCCCATGACCTGGATGACAACCGTCGCCAGCGCAATGCCCTTGATCCCCATCGCG
>Ga0181594_10004122_pt1 | contig 13021 bp, 13 predicted proteins | sample 071ome_18_FD_145603 | JGI IMG/M metagenome (GOLD analysis project Ga0181594, IMG submission 145603) | Coastal salt marsh microbial communities from the Groves Creek Marsh, Skidaway Island, Georgia - 071413BT metaG (spades assembly) | ecosystem: Environmental > Aquatic > Marine > Intertidal zone... | reverse complement strand
GTCGATCTTCCATGACGACGGCGAGGCCGATTACGGGCCCTTCTACCAGGGGACCGGCAAGGGCGTGATCGAGGCGATCTGCGCAAGCCATCACCACCTCACCAGCCATTCGCACCAGGTCACCAACATCCTGATCGAGGTCGATGGCGATACGGCGGGGAGCGAGAGCTACGTCTTCGGGACGATGCGCTCCGAGCAGGACGGCAAGGTCATGCAGATCGGCGTCTGGGGCCGCTATCTCGACCGCTGGGAGAAACGCAACGACCGCTGGGGCATCGTCCAGCGCAAGGTTGTGTTCGAACATGACGAGATCCGCGAGGTTACCTCGGCGGGCCAGGAGCCGCGCTCCACCCGAGACGGCAGCGACCCCTCCTATCAGTTCCTGACCAGCCGCAAGTTCGGAGACCCTATCGATGTCTGACGAAACCGCCGATCGCCTTGCGATCATGGACAAGATCTACCGCTATTGCCGTTCGGTCGACCGGCTGGATGTTGCCTGCGGTCACAGCGTCTTTCACGAGGATTGCACCGCCGATTTCGGCGCGTCCTATGTCGGCACCGGGCGCGGCTGGATCGATTTCATCTGCGAGGAGCACAAGAAATTCCTCCACCATTCGCACCAGGTCACCAACGTCATCATCGAGCTCGACGGCGACAAGGCGGGCAGCGAATCCTATGTCTACGCGACGCTCCAGCGGCAGGACGGCGACAAGGTGATCCAGCACAATTTCTGGGCGCGCTATATAGATACATGGTCGAAGCGGGACGGCGAATGGGGCGTCGACAGCCGCTTTTGCATTGTCGATTACGGCACGATGGACGAAGTGACCCCACTGCCCGGCGACCCGCGCAGCCGCCGCGACACGACCGACACTTCCTACACAGTTCTGAAAGCCTGACATGAAATACAATCCAGTTACTCTGATGTTCGACATGCGCGCGCCGGACCTCGGCACCCCGACGCGTGACCTCTACGCGGCCGCGATCGAGATGGCGGCGTGGGCAGACGAAAACGGTCTCGATGCCATTAACCTGATGGAACACCACGGCTCCGAAGACGGCTACCTGCCGCGCCCCTTTACCTTGGGGGCGGCGATGGCGGCGGTGACCAGCCGCATCCATCTCGCGCTGGGTGCGGTAATCCTGCCGCTGCACGATCCGGTGGAAGTCGCCGAGCAGGTGGCGCTTGTCGACCTGATCTCGGGTGGAAGGCTCAGCGTCACACTGGGGGCGGGCTATGTGCCGAGCGAATTTGCCATGTTCAACCGCTCGATGCGGGACCGTGCAAAGCTGATGGACGAAGGCATCGAGATCATGCTTCGCGCCTTGAAAGGCGAGCGCTTTGAGCACAACGGCAGGCCGATCTTCATCCGCCCGCTGCCGATCAACGACCCGCACGACATTTTGATGGCCGGCGGTAGCGTCCCTGCCTCGGCGCGGCGGGCCGCGCGCTACGATATCGGCTTCGGACCGATGAACGCGGAAGTTGTCGATATCTACCTCGAGGAATGCGCCAAGCATGGGCGTGAGCCGCGCCGCTTCTCGCGCCCCGTCGGAGGCATGCCGATCGGCATTCACCTTTGCGAGGACCCGGACGAGGGCTGGGCGGTGCTGGAGCCCCACGCCGTCCATGTTATCACCGAATACGCCAAATGGGCGGAACAGGAAGGCGACGGTTCGAACTCGCCGTTCAAGGGGCTCGACGATCCCAAACTGCTGCGGGCCTCCGGCCTGTTCCAGGCCTGGACGCCGGACCAGCTGGTCGAGAAGGTGCGGGAGCTTCCCAACGGCGGTTCGGTCGGCTTCCAGCCGCTGCTGGGCGGGCTTTCCCCGGACGAGGGCTGGAAGAGTCTGGAATTGCTCAAGGCGACGCTGCCGCGATTGCGTGCCGTCAGGGCCGAGGAGACGGCGTGATATGAAAGCCGCTTATATCGAAAACGGCACGGTCCTCGTCGGTGAGCAGCCCGATCCCGCACCCGGCAAGGGCCAGGCGCTGGTGCGTACCCATGTCTGCGGGCTGTGTGCGTCCGACGTCCATTTCATCTCTGGCGGGCGCAACATCATCGAACTGTCGCAGCGCCTCGGCGGGCCCTATGCCGCGCTCGACTTCGAGAAGCCCTTCGTGCCGGGCCACGAATATGTCGGCGAAGTGCTGGACTACGGGCCAGGCAGCCAGCGCACGGTCAAACCGGGACGGCGTGTCACCTCGGTGCCGGTGATGATGACCGGCGGTGCCCATTCGGTTATCGGCTACAGCCACGAGTGCCCGGGCGGCTTCGGCGAGCTGATGCTGCTCGACGAGAACATCATCATGGAAGTGCCCGAAGGCATGCCCGACGAGCACGCCGCCTGCATCGAGCCGCTTGCGGTCGGCCTCGAACACGCGCGGCGCGGGCGGCCGGATAAGAACGACGCGGCGCTGGTGATCGGTTGCGGGGCGATCGGGCTGGGCGTGATCGCGGGGCTCAAGCTGATGGGTGTCGCGCCCATCGTCGCCGCCGATTTCCACGAGAGCCGCCGCGAACAGGCGCTGAAGATGGGCGCGCATATTGCCGTCGATCCGCGCGAGATCAGCCCTTACGCGCCGCTGCCCGATTTCGGCAACCGCCATGTCAACCTCATCTACGAATGCGTCGGCCTGCCCGGCATGCTGCAATCTATCGTCGAGGCGGCGCCGTTCGATGGCCGCATCGTCATGGGCGGCTACTGCATGGAACAGGAGCACCTGTTCACCTTCGTTGCCCAGAACAAGCGGCTCAATATCCAGTTCGCCAGCGGCGAGGAGCCGCAGGACATGGAACTCGCGCTGCGTTCGATCGACGACGGCAGCATCGACGTGACGCCGTGGCTGGGAGGCAGTATCGGGCTCAGCCAGGTGGCGGATACCATGGCGGCGATGTCGGGGCCGGACCCGCCGATCCGCACGGTGGTCGATCCGAGGCGGATGTAGGTGGCGGGCCTGCTTGAGCAGCTGTTTTCGCTGAAAGGAAAGCTGGCGCTGGTCACCGGAGGCTCGGCGGGGATCGGGCTTGGCATCGCCGAGGTGCTGGCGGGTGCGGGCGCGAAGGTCGTCATCACCGGGCGCAACCTTCCCAATGCAGAGGACGCTGCGGCGAAGCTGCGTGAGGACGGGTTCGACGTCTGGCCGCGTGGGCTCGATCCTGCGAACGAGCAATCGGTGGTCGATGCTTGCAACGCGGTAATCGCGGCGCACGGCACCCCGTGGATTCTCGTCAACAACGCCGGCAAGCAGGACGGCGAGCTGCTGCTGGAGGGCTCCGCGGAGCATTGGGACGAAACCTATGCGACGAACCTGCGCGGGCCCTACCTGATGACTCGCGAGTTCGGCCGGGCAATGGCCGAAGCGGGCGAAGGCGGGCGCATCGTCAATATCGGCTCTCGCGTGGTGCAGGGGCGGATGATGGCGGGGCTGGGCGCCTATGTCTCGTCCAAGACCGGTATGCTGGGCCTGTCGATGGCGAGCGCGACCGAGCTGGTCGAACACGGTATCACCGTCAACACGCTGCTGCCCGGCGGGGTGCTGACGCCGGGCACGATGGCTGCGAACCACGTGCCGGTCACGCCCGACAAGCTGCCGCCCAAGCCGCCGATGGGCATGAGCAGTCCGCAGGACATCGGCGCAGCGGTGCTGTTCTTCGCCTCCCCTGCCGCTCACAAGATCACCAACCAGGTGGTGGGCCTCGACGCGGGATTCTCGGTGGTGCTGTGATTGAGTCACAACCCCGGACTTGCTGAGCTTGTCGAAGCACTGCTTTTCGACTGGTCAACGCGAAATAACAGGAACAAGTGCGGCCCTTCGACAAGCTCAGGGCAAACGGAGCATCGTAGAGCGGGCGACACGCTGTTCCTCTACATCCACAAGGGTCCGCTCGCCTATCTCGGCGAAGACGGCGAGATCACCAGCATCGCCGACTGGCAGGCGATAAAGGATATGGCGGAGGAGGGATGAGCATACGACCCAAATTCAAGCTATCACGTCTTTGAGAGTAGGCTGGAAGCAATGGGATCCCATAGGTCTCGATGGCCTGGAAGGCACACCAGACGACGAATATGGTGGCTACCTGCTTCAGGCAGCTGCAAAGCTCTGGAACGGCAAGAGTGAAGACGAAGTGGCTGATTACCTCGTGGGCATCGAGGCGGAATACATGGGACTTTCACATAGGAAGGGCATTCACCAGCGGGCTCGACAGGTTGCGAAAGCCTTGAATGCGTATGTCCAAGAACTCCGTGCCGATCCGGAAAATCCCCCTCACCCGTAATTCATGAACGACCGCAACCGGCTCACCTTCCCAGCCTCGTCGTAAACGAAGTTCACCACGATCGGCGAGATCGTCACCCTGCCGCCGTCGTGGTTGATCTCCGCCTCGATGAAGGCGATCGCCTCGTTGCCGCAGACGATGGGGTCCTGGAGCTGTTGCAGCTTCGGCTCGGCATTCAAAACGCTGGCCCAGAAGTCGCGCGCCACCGCTTCGATGCCGGTGGTGGTGTTGACGCCCACCGGGTCCTCGATGACGACGTCCTCGGCGAACAGCGCGATATAGGTGTCCTTGTCGAGGTCGTTTTCCGCCCGGCAATGGGTGGCGATCATCTCGAGGATATGGTCTCGGGTGGGCATTGTCTCTCTCCTCAGTCCGCCGTGATGCCGGCGTCGATATTGATGCAGGCGCCGTGATAGCTCCGCGCCGCCGGGGTGGCGAGGAAGGCGACGCATTCGGCGACGTCCTCGATCTCGCACATGCCCCTCAGAGACCCCAGCCGGGTGAGCAGTTCCGGGTCCTTGTCCATCACCGGGCCCATACCCTGCGCCAGCTGCGTCATCATTCCGCCTGGCGCCACCGCGTTGATGCGAAGCGGCGTCTTCATGTATTCCATGGCGAGCGCCTTGGTCATGTGGGTGAGGCCTGCCTTGGTGGCGCAATAGGCGGCGAAATAGGCCTGGCCCTGGTATGCCGCGCAACTGGTGACGTTGACGATGGCGCCTCCGGCTTCGAGCAGGGCAGGGATCGCGGAGCGGATCAGGAAGAACGGCGCCTCCAGGTTGACCCGCATGGTGATGTCCCAGGCCTCGTCGCTCATCTCCGGCGTGGCGGAGGGACGCATCACGCCAGCGACATTGCACAGCGCGTCGAGCCTGCCGAATTCCTTGAGCGCCGCTTCCACCGCAGCGCCGCAATTGGCCCTGACCGAAAGATCGAGCGGCAGTTCCAGCGCCTTGCGGCCCATGGCGCGGATCGCCTCGGCGGTTTCGGCGAGCGCGGCGGCGTCGACATCGGCAATCGCCACGTCCGCGCCCAGCTGTGCCAGCCGCGTCGCCGTGGCCTGTCCCAGCCCCCGTGCAGCGCCTGTCACCAGCGCTGTTTTCCCTGTCATGTCCGATGGCGCGAGCATGCTTTCTCCCTCGTGTTGCGTCCCGCCCTCTTCGCCCGTAAGTGCGGCAAGGAGTCAAGCCCGCACGTCGCGGGAACAGGGAATAGACTATGAGCGCACCGGTCCTCAAAACCATGCTGAACCCCGACAGTGCGGAAGCGCTGGCGAGGGCGGCGCACAACCGGTCGCTGGCCGAGGAGCTGCGCACGAAAGTTGCCGCAGCCGCACTTGGCGGCAACGAGAAGAGCCGCGAGCGCCACGTCAGCCGCGGCAAGCTGCTGCCGAGGGAGCGCGTGGAACGGCTGCTCGATCCGGGATCGCCGTTGCTCGAACTGGGCCAGCTGGCGGCGAACGGGCTTTACGAGGACGACATTCCCGGCGCCGGCATCATCACCGCCATCGGCCGCGTCTCCGGCCGGCAGTGCATGATCGTCTCAAACGACGCGACGGTAAAGGGCGGCACCTATTACCCGATGACGGTAAAGAAGCACATCCGCGCACAGGAAATCGCGCTGGAGAACAGGCTGCCCTGCATCTACCTCGTCGATAGTGGCGGCGCGAACCTGCCGCACCAGGCCGAGGTGTTCCCCGACCGCGATCATTTCGGCCGCATCTTCTTCAACCAGGCCAACATGAGCGCGCGCGGCATCCCGCAGATCGCCTGCGTGATGGGCAGCTGCACCGCGGGTGGCGCCTATGTCCCGGCGATGAGCGACGAGACGGTGATCGTGAAAGAGCAAGGTACGATCTTCCTCGCCGGCCCGCCGCTGGTGAAGGCCGCGACCGGCGAGGAGATCAGTGCGGAGGATCTGGGCGGCGGTTACCTCCATTCCAAGACTTCGGGCGTCACCGATCACCTCGCTGACAATGACGAGCATGCGCTCACCATCGTGCGCGATATCGTGTCGCACCTGGGGGCCAATACCGGGGCGGCGGCGGACGTGTCGCTGCAGGACCCGAGCGCGCCGAAATACGCCGCCGAGGAGCTCTATTCGCTTATCCCCGAGGACGTGCGCGCGCCCTATGATGTCCACGAGGTCATCGCGCGGCTGGTCGACGGCAGCGAGTTCCACGAGTTCAAGGCGCTTTACGGCTCCACGCTGGTCTGCGGCTTCGCGCATATCTGGGGCATGCCAGTGGCGATACTCGCCAACAACGGCGTGCTGTTTTCCGAGTCGGCGCAGAAGGGCGCGCATTTCATCGAACTCGCCTGCCAGCGGCGCATTCCCTTGCTGTTCCTGCAGAACATCTCGGGCTTCATGGTCGGCGGCAAATACGAGGCGGAAGGCATCGCCAAGCACGGCGCCAAGCTGGTGACGGCGGTGGCGACCGCGACAGTGCCCAAGATCACCGTGCTGATCGGCGGTTCGTTCGGCGCCGGTAACTACGGGATGTGCGGAAGAGCATATGCCCCCCGCTTCCTGTTCACCTGGCCCAACGCGCGGATCTCGGTGATGGGCGGCGAACAGGCGGCGAGTGTGCTGGCGACGGTCCACCGCGACGCTGACAAGTGGGACGAACGCGAAGCCGAGGCCTTCAAGGCCCCGATCCGCCAGAAATACGAGGACGAAGGCAACCCCTACTACGCCACCGCCCGGCTGTGGGACGATGGGGTGATCGATCCGGTGCAGACGCGCGACGTGCTAGGGCTGGCGCTGGCGGCGAGCCTGGAGGCGCCGATTGCGGAGGTGTCCCGCTTCGGGGTGTTCAGGATGTGATGGGGATAGGCAGAGCTGTGTCAGCAAAATTTGCTGAGCGCGTCATCGAGCGCGGTGCCTACGTCGGCAAGCACCGCATCGGCGGAAGGCATGATCAGCACAAAACCCCAGTTTCCGGTTTGCCCTATTCCGATCCTCTCCCGCCTGCGCGTCCTTCGGCTTTTCCAGGCATCATCATCGACGGCGATGGCAAGTGGCGGATAAGGAAGCGCGAACAGTATTTCGAACGAGCCATACATCGACTGCCTGTAAACCCAGCGTGCATCTCGATTGGGCAATGCCTCACGCAGCAGGTCAACGGCCTGCGCGCGGCGATCCGCAAAAAATGCATCGCCCCTCCATTTGGTTTCGATCCAGCTTCGCATGGCCGGTCCCCTAGCATATTTCTCCATACGAACAGGAACGCCGAATGATCCAATCCCTCCCCACCACCACCTCCGTGCCCGATCATGTTGAACTAGTTTCAGCATCCATCATGCGCGAAAACGCGGTCGAGCGCGGCGTCCGCGTTTTCGAGCACATCCTCGGCATAAAGCGCCAGCACGAGGTAGCCGTCGCGGCCGGCAAAGGCGGCGTAGTTGCTTTCGATCATGCGCTGGCGGCTGCTGCGCCAGGCGCCGGAATGGACGGCGATCGCATAGGGCGGCTGGGTCAGCTGGAACAGCAGGGTGTAAGGGCCGAGCTCCTCCGGCGCGTATTGCCAGCCCGCATCCCTTTGCGGGAGTACTTCGCCGAGCCGGGCGATCGCCCGTTGCCGCATGTCCTCGAAATAGGCGGGGCCGCGCCACCAGGTCTCGATCCTGCCTTTCATCCACCGGCGTGCGGGTCTGGTTCGTCGCATGACTGGAGCATAATGTGATTTCATCCCTCCTCATAGCCAATCGTGGCGAGATCGCCTGTCGGATCATCCGTACCGCGCGGAAGATGGGTATCCGCACTGTCGCGGTCTATTCGGACGCCGATGCAAAGGCGCTCCATGTCCGGCAGGCGGACGAGGCGGTGCATATCGGGCCGTCTCCAGCGCGCGAGAGCTATCTTGTCGGCGACAAGATCATCGCGGCGGCGAAGCAGACCGGGGCGGAGGCGATCCATCCGGGCTACGGGTTCCTCTCCGAAAATGCGGAGTTCGCACAAGCCGTGATCGATGCGGGGCTGGTGTGGGTCGGGCCCAATCCGTCGTCGATCACGGCGATGGGTCTCAAGGACGCGGCCAAGACGCTGATGGCGGAAGCAGGCGTGCCGGTGACGCCGGGTTACATGGGCGCGGACCAGTCGGCGAGCGGGCTGGCGGAGGAAGCCGAGAAGATCGGCTATCCGGTGCTGATCAAGGCGGTCGCGGGCGGCGGCGGCAAGGGCATGCGGCTGGTCGAGGACCCGGACGACTTCGCCGATGCGCTGGCGAGCTGCAAGCGCGAGGCGGCCAGCTCATTCGGCAACGATCATGTGCTGATCGAGAAATACATCCTCTCGCCGCGCCACATCGAAGTGCAGGTGTTCGGCGACACCCACGGCAACGTGGTTCACCTGTTCGAGCGTGATTGCTCGCTCCAGCGCCGCCACCAGAAGGTGATCGAAGAGGCCCCCGCGCCGGGCATGGACGAGGCGACCCGCGCCGAACTCTGCGCGGCGGCGGTGCGGGCGGCGAAGGCGGTCGATTACGTCGGCGCGGGCACCATCGAATTCATCGCCGACGGCAGCGAAGGCCTGCGCGCCGACCGCATCTGGTTCATGGAAATGAACACCCGCCTGCAGGTCGAACACCCGGTGACCGAGGAGATCACTGGCGTGGACCTGGTGGAATGGCAGCTGCGCGTCGCCAGCGGTGAGCCGATCCCGCTGAAGCAGGAGGAGCTCAGCATAAACGGCTGGGCGATGGAAGCGCGGCTCTATGCGGAGGACCCGGCGAGCGGGTTCTTGCCGAGCACGGGGGTCCTTGAGCGCTGCTGGATTGATGACCCCACAATCAGAGTTGAACGAGGTTTCGAGAAGGGCGACGCGATCACCCCATTTTACGACCCGATGATTGCCAAATTGATTTCCCACGGGCCTGATCGGGCAACTGCAATTCGGACGCTCCTGGCTGCGATCGATGACACAATGGTCTGGCCGGTTAAATCCAACGCTGGATTTTTGTATCGCGCACTCGCCCATGATGAATTTGAGAATGGCGAAATTTCAACCGCCTTCATACAGCTGCATGAGTCCGAACTGATTTTCAGACCGAGGCCATCTCGCATGTTTTTCCGTGAAGCGGCATGCGAACTCGTGGCTCAATACGAAGAACAGTGGGGCCTTGGATTGACTGGCTTCCGCCTGAATCGGGCGCCCGAGAAACGAGTGAACATGACCTGGGAGGATGAAATTTCCCAAGCGATTGCGCCAGATGACTTCGCGGCGGACTTGCACAGTTGCACAGCCAAAGAAAACATTGCGCTAGTCATCGATTGCGGTGAGACGTTCGCTTTTGAGCTCTATCATCCTTACGGCTCCGGCCACCACTCCGCCCACGACGGCGACATCCTCTCGCCCATGCCGGGCAAGATTATCGCCGTCGAAGTGTCGAAGGGCGATTCCGTCACCGCCGGGCAGAAGCTGCTGACGCTCGAGGCGATGAAGATGGAGCATACGCTGACCGCGCCGTTCGACGGCGTCGTCGCCGAGCTCAATGCGCAAGCCGGCGCGCAGGTGCAGGTCGAGGCGCTGCTGGCGCGCATCGAGGAAGTTGGGGAGGATTAGCTTCCCATGCCCGTTCGTGTCGAGCGAAGTCGAGACACGTCCAGGCCAACGGTTCTCGACTTCGCTCGAACCGAACGGAGATTGTAGTGGCAGGCAAGTATTTCGACGAGTGGACGGTCGGCGACCGACTAACCCACCAGCCCTCGCGCACCGTCACCGAGACGGACAATTTGCTGTTTTCGACGATGACCCACAACATGCAGCCGCTGCATCTCGATGCCGAATATGCGCGCGGCACCGAGTTCGGGCAGATCGTCGTCAATTCGACCTTCACCTTCAGCCTCGCGGTCGGCCTGTCGATCGCCGACACCACGGTCGGCACGATCGTCGCCAACTTGGGCTTCGACAAGGTGACGACGCCCAAGCCGACCTTCATCGGCGACACGCTCACCTGCCACACCGAAGTGCTGGAGCTGAAGGAATCGAAGAGCCGGCCCAATGCGGGTATCGTCGTCTTCGGCCACGAGCTCACCAACCAGCGCGGCGAGGTGGCGCTGAAGATGACGCGCACGGTGATGCTGCAGAAGAAGCCGGCCTGAAAACCGAAAGAGCGAGGAGAGAACCCATGGACGCAATGCGCGCCGAATTCGAAATCCGCCAGCTGCATGCCCGCTATTCGCATGCGATCTATCGCGGGGACGCGGCCAGCGTGGCCGAGCTGTTCGTCGACGATGGCGAGTGGCGCGTCGGCGGGCAGATCATGCGCGGCAAGGAGGAGATCGTTTCCTTCCTCGGCGGCGTGTTCCCGCAGTTCCGGCGGCTCTTGATGCTGTTCTACACGCCGGTGGTGGACGTCGCGGCGGATGGCGAGATCAGCTCGCGCACATTCATTGTCGAGCGCAGCCAGTTCGCCGACGGCAGGCCCTTCGCGCCGGTCGGCATCTATTTCGACCGCTTTGCGGAGGTCGACGGCCACCTACGGTTCAAGTGGCGGCTGTTCCAGACGCAGTATTCCGGGCTCCCCGACATGGCGACTCCGTTCTACGACGACCTGCCGGACTTCGGCCCGCCCCCCGGCATGCCGCCGCTCGACGAGGTGACGCTGGATCGGTCAGGCGTGGGCGGCAAGGCCAAGGGCGGCTAACCCCGGCTCACCGTGGTCGGATCGTCCGGTGCCGGGAAACCCGGCGGCGCTCCGTATTCGAGGCAGTCGTGAAGATCGCCCGACAGGTCAGGCGGGCCGAGATAATGCATGTTGAAATGATGGAACGCGAGCAGCCAGCGGTCGTCGACCCGCCGGTAGCGTTCATAATAGATCGCGAGACTGCGCAACTCGACATTGTCGCGCTTGATCAGCTCGGTGACCTGCAGGCGTCCGGTACCTTCGTCGCCGGCAATGTCGAGCACCGGCTGGCCCCACCAGAACATTACTTTCTGCGAGGCCCCCACCGACGCCTCGAAGAAGTCGCCGATGGCCTGGTGGCCGACCAGAGTGTGGCCGGCGATCTTCCAGGTCGCATCCTCGGTGAAGCAGGCGACAAGCGCGTCGCGGTCCTTGCGCCACACCGCATCGGCGTAGCGCGAATAGAGCTGGCGGATCGCCGTTTCGGCGAGCAGGAAGTCGAGGTCCACCGCGTCGCTCATAGTCCCACCTTCTCGATGGCGCCTGCCAGCAAGTCGCTCGGCTTGCCGGCAGCGTGGCGCCCGGCAAGGTAGCCGTGCGTCATCCCGCGCGCGTTCGACATGCCGGACTGCATCGCTGCACCCGTGTCGATCCGGGCGACCGAGTTGCCGGCAACGTAAAGCCCGTCGATCGGCTCGTTGCGCCAGTTGAGTGCGCGCATGTGCTGGTCTGCCATGATGCCTGCCGAGGAAATGCCCGAGTTCGACAGGCGCTTGAAATGGACCGCATAGAACGGGCCCTTTTCGATTGTGCCGAAATTGGGCTTGTCCTTCTGGAAGCGGTCACCGCTCATGTATGCACCCCAGGGCACCGCGCCGCGCCCGAACTCCGGGTCCTGGCCGGTCTCGCAATAGGAATTGAAGCGCTCGACCGTGACCACGAGTTCCGTCGCATCGATGCCGATCTTGCGTCCGAGTTCCTCCAGCGTGTCTGCTCTCGCGGCGACTTCTTCTGGCATCTCGGCTCCCGGCACGATCGGGCCCCAGGGGTATTTTTCGCGCGCCTGCGAATCGAGGATAGCCCAGCAGGGGAAGTTGGGGCTGGTCTGGGTCTGGCCGTCGATGCGGTCGATCTCGAAGAACACCGAGCGGTAGAAGCTTTCGTTGGCGAAGCGCTTGCCGGAGCGGTTGACCATGATCGTGTGCGGCAGGCCCATGAAGGCCATCGGATTGCGCCACAGCGGCACGCCGTCCTGCAATTCCTCGCCGGGCACCTGGAAGCCGACCATGGTGACGTCGGGTACCGAAGCCACCCGCGCGCCGACGCAGCCTGCCATGCGCAAGTGGGCGCCATCGATTTCGGGCATGATGATCGATTCCGCGTCGAGCTGCTTGCCGATGGTGACGTTGAAATCGGGATTGCGTTCGAAGCTGGAGACCGCGAGCACGACGCCCCTGTTGGCCTTGACGAAGACATCCTGCCCGTCCTTCACGGCGCGCACGCCAACGACGCGCTTGCCGTCGCCGATCAGCTCCTCGGCGTTCATGCCCGTGTGCATCGGGATGCCGCGATCCAGCGCACCCTTGACGAAATAGCCGACGAGGCCGGAGCCGAGGCAGCGCTCGTCCTTCGCCAGCCGCTCGCCCATCAGGTTGAAGTCCCAGGTCTTGATATTGGCCGAACCGCCCATGCCGAAAATGTCTTCGTGTGTAAGGCCGTACATGACGTGTGGGGAAACGCGGGTCTTCTCCTGCCATTCCTCGCCGAGCTGGGTGGCGTCGAAGGGCTCGCATTCGAGCAGGCGGCCCTCGGCGACAGCATCGTTGGTGAGCTTGTAATAGTAATCCGGACAATCGTTGATGATCATCATCCTGAGACCGATGGTTTCCTGGAAGTAGCGGATAACTTCGGGAGCGTGTACCGCCTGGTTGAGCGCCGATAGTTCGTTGGCGTAACCCATGGCGAGACGCTGGACATAGCGGAAGCCGCTCTCCCAGCTGTCCTCGATACCGGCTTCGGCTTCAAGGTGGTTGCCCGGGACCCAGACTTCGCCGAGCGAATAGGCGGTGACTCCGCCGACCTGGTCGGTGCGTTCGAGCACCAGTGCGCTGGCGCC
>Ga0181594_10004119_pt1 | contig 13025 bp, 11 predicted proteins | sample 071ome_18_FD_145603 | JGI IMG/M metagenome (GOLD analysis project Ga0181594, IMG submission 145603) | Coastal salt marsh microbial communities from the Groves Creek Marsh, Skidaway Island, Georgia - 071413BT metaG (spades assembly) | ecosystem: Environmental > Aquatic > Marine > Intertidal zone... | reverse complement strand
CCGGGACCGCCTGTCGTGTGCATGATCGTAAAGGCCGTAGGTAGGATCAGACCGTGTCGGATTTCGCCTCACCGGCGTCCTCGTCGGTCTCCTTGCGCACCGGGTTGCTACGCGCTCGCTCCGTCGCAGCATCGGTCACGGCGCTGGCATGCCCATAGACCCTTCCTTCTGGAGCGGACGCCGGGTGCTGCTCACCGGCAACACGGGCTTCAAGGGCTCGTGGATGACGCTATGGCTACTCGAGGTGGGCGCTGAGGTCACGGGGCTTGCTCCGGGGCCGCCGACCGACCCGTCGCTCTACGACCTCGCCGGGATCGCGGCGGATGTGCCCCAGCACGCGATTGATATCCGTGACACGGATGGTGTGGTCGCGGCCGTGCGCGATTCGCGCCCCGAGGTGATCATCCACATGGCGGCGCAGCCGTTCGTGCGCCGGTCGTTCATCGAGCCGCGTGAGACCTACGAGCTCAACGTCATGGGCACCATCAACCTCTTCGAGGCGGTGCGCACGGCGGGCGACGACGTCGGGGTCATCCTCAACGTCACATCGGACAAGTGCTACGAGAACCGCGAGTGGGAGTGGGGATACCGCGAGGACGAGGCCATGGGTGGATACGACCCGTACTCGAACTCGAAGGGCTGCTCGGAGCTCGTCACCCGTGCCTACCGGTCGTCGTTCTTCGGTGACGAGGGCGGGCCGCGCCTGGCGTCGGGGCGCGCGGGCAACGTGATCGGTGGCGGCGACTGGGGTGAGGACCGCCTCATCCCCGACATGATGCGCGCGGCGCTCGCGGGCGAGGCCGTGGAGATCCGCAGGCCCGACGCCATCCGGCCCTGGCAGCACGTGCTCAACCCGCTGCGCGGCTACCTCATGCTGGTGCAGGCGCTGTGGGACGACCCCGCGTATGCGACCGGGTTCAACTTCGGGCCGGCGGACGAGGACGCCCAGCCGGTGCAGCACATCGTGGATGCCGTGTCGGCGCTGTGGCCGGATGCCATCGACTGGCGCATCGACTCGGGCCCGCATCCTCACGAGGCCACCTGGCTGAAGCTCGACTCCAGCCGGGCCCGGGCGCGCCTGGGATGGACGCCCACGTGGAACCTGGACGACGCCCTGCGGTCGATCGTGTCGTGGTACGTGGCGCTCCGCGAGGGCGCCTCCATGCGCGACGTCACCACCGCGCAGATCCGCGAGTTCACGGCGGCGGTCGCCTAGGACGTGGCGCGCGCGCTGGTCATCGGCGGCTCGGGGTCGCTCGGGTCGGTCATCGGCGAGCATCTCGGGCGTGCGGGGCTCGACGTCCTCTGCACCAGCCGCACGGGTGGCGAGGGGCTCATGGCACTCGACCCGCTGGGCGCCCCGGACACCCTGGACGCGGTGGCCGCGGCCGGCCCGTTCGCGTCGGTGGTGTGGGCGCAGGGCGCCAACCGCAACGACTCCATTGCCGACCTCGACCTGCAGGGCTACCGCGACACCATGGACGCCAACGTCACGTTCGTGGTGGCGTCGCTTGACAGCCTGCTGCAGCGGGGCGCAATCGGGGACGGCGCGCGGCTGGTGGTGCTGAGCTCCATCTGGCAGACCCTCGCCCGCGCCAACAAGTTCTCGTACACGGTGTCGAAGGCCGCCATCGGCGGGCTGGTGCGCGCGGCATCGGTGGACCTTGCACCGCGGGGCATCCTCATCAACGCGGTGCTGCCGTCGGTGATCGATACGCCCATGACGCGCTCCATGCTCAGTACGGAGCAGGTGGACTTCGTCGCGTCGCAGACAGGGTTCGGGCGCCTGGCCACCGCGGATGACGTCGCCGCACAGGTGGCCTGGCTGGCCACCGACGCCAACACCGGCACCACCGGCCAGTCCATCGCCGTCGACCTGGGGTTCAGCCACGCACGTGTCCTATGAACTGCTGATCACCTCGAGCCGGGGCGACTACCCGGTTCGCATCGCCCCCGGCGCGTTCCGGGCTCTCCTTGACGAGCGGCCCGGCCAGCCGGTGATCGCCGACGCCTTCTTCGCCGACGACCTGGCCGCCGTGGGCGACCGGCTGATCGTGGTGGAGGCCGTGGAGGGCAACAAGACCATGGGGGGCGGCGAGCGCATCATCGAGGCCCTGCGCGACATGGGCATCGGCCGCGGCGATCACGTGGTGGCCGTGGGCGGCGGCATCGTGCAGGACGTCTCCACGCTCGCCACCTCGCTCTACATGCGGGGCATCCCGTGGACGTACGTGCCCACCACCCTGCTTGGGATGACCGATTCCTGCATCGGGGGCAAGAGCTCCATCAACGTGGGGCCCTACAAGAACCTGGCGGGCAACTTCCACCCGCCCACAGACATCGTGGTGGACCCCGAGTTCACGCGCACCCTCTCGCCGGAGGACCTCGTGGGCGGAATGTGCGAGGCCATGAAGATCTCCTTCTGCCGTGGCCCGGAGGCCTTCGATCGCTACCTCGAACTGCAGCAGGCGGCACGGGATGGCGATGTGGACGCCCAGGCCGCCCTGCTGGCGCATGTGCTCGGCTGCAAGAAGTGGTTCATCGAGGTGGATGAGTTCGACAAGAAGGAGCGCCGGCAGCTGAACTTCGGCCACACGTTCGCGCATGCGCTGGAGGCCGCGACGTCGTTCCGCGTGAGCCACGGCGCGGCGGTGGGCGTCGGCGTGGTGGCCGCCGATCACCTGGCCGTCGCCTGCGGGCTACCGGGCGCACCCGGCCTGAGGGCGCACGCCCTGGACCTTCTGGCGGGAGTGCCCGACCTCGCACCGCGCCTGGCTGACGTAGACGAGGCCGCCTTCGCGAAGGCCTTCCTGCTCGACAAGAAGCACGGGCCGGACGGCCTGCATGTGATCGTGCCGGCAGCCGGCGGGGCAACCGAGGAGCGGGTGCTGCCCGCGGGGGACCAGACCATGGCCATGGTGCGTGAGGCACTTGATGCAGCGATCAGCGAGGTGAGCGCGTGAGCCAGAAGTACGCCGAGGTGATGGTGGGGTGGCTGAAGGACATGGGCTACACCCACTGCTTCTCCGTCGCGGGCGGCAACGCCATGCACCTGCTGGACGCCGTGCGATCGCAGATGACCTGCGTGCCGTTCGTGCACGAGGTGGCCGCGGGCATTGCCGCCGAGTACTTCAACGAGGCCGGTGATGAGGGCAAGGCGTTCGTGGTGGTCACCGCGGGTCCCGGGCTGACCAACATCGTCACGGCGCTGGGCGGCGCCTACCTCGAGAGCCGTGAGCTGCTGGTGCTGGGCGGCCAGGTGAAGACCGAGGACCTGGCCGACCCCGGCATGCGCCAGCGGGGCATCCAGGAGATCGATGGCCTGGCCATCGCGGCGCCCGTGTGCGTCACCGCGAAGCAGATTGATGCTCCCATCCACCGCGCGCACTTCGAGGAGCTGGTGAGCAGCGGATGGCGCGGCCGCCCCGGCCCGGTGTTCCTGGAGGTGTGCCTCGACGTTCAGGGCGCGCCCGTGGAGCCCGCGGATCTGGAGGGCGACGGCGGCGTGCCGGTGGAGCCTGCACGCGATCTTCTGGCGCCGCTGGATGCCGGCGTGGCTGCCGGGCAGATCGAGCAGGAGCTCGCAGGCGCGGAGCGGCCGGTCATCCTGCTGGGCGGCGGGGTGTCGCGCGAGGCCGCGCGGCAGTGGCTGCCGGCCCTGCGTGAGCGGGGCATCCCGCTCATGACCTCATGGAACGCCATGGACCGCACGGGCGTGGATGACCCCATGTACTTCGGGCGCCCCAACACCTGGGGCCAGCGCTCGGCCAACATCCTGATCGCGCAGGCCGATGTGGTGGTGGCGCTCGGGAGCCGCCTGGGGCTGCAGCAGACCGGCTTCAACTGGCAGGAGTTCGCGCCGTCGGGCCGGGTGGTGCAGGTGGAGATCGATCCCCTCGAGCTGGAGAAGGGACACCCGCACGTGGATGTCGCGCTGCAGGCGGACGCAAACGCGGTGCTGGGCGCGCTCGCGTCGGGACCGGCGGCAGATGTCCCCGAGTGGCTCGCCTACTGCCGCCGCGCACGGGAGCGCATCCCGCTCGATGATCCCGCGAACGAGAACGCCCCGGGCTACCTGCCTCCGTTCACGTTCGTGCAGGAGCTCGGCGCGCTGTGCACGCCGGATGACGTCGTCATCCCGTGCTCCAGCGGCGGCGCTTTCACCGTGATGATGCAGGCGTTCCCGCAGAAGACCGGTCAGGTGGTGGTCACCGACAAGGCATTGGCCTCGATGGGCTACGGGCTGTCGGGCGCCATCGGCGCGGCGCTGGCCAACCCCGGGCGCCGCACCCTGCTGGTGGAGGGCGATGGTGGCTTCTCGCAGAACCTGCAGGAGCTCGCCACGGTGGCGGTGAACGACCTGCCGCTGAAGGTCTTCATCTTCGCCAACGACGGTTACGCGTCCATCCGCATGACGCAGCGCAACTACTTCGGCGGTGCCTACCTGGGCTGCGACAGCAGCACGGGCCTCGGTCACCCCGAGTGGGAGGGGCTGTTCCGGGCGTTTGGGATACCTGTCCTCTCCATCGGTGAGGGCTGGCAGGAAGCCGCGGATTTCGTCGAACTATGGAATAGTCCCGGACCGGCCGCGTTCATCGTGCCCGTTGATCCGGAGCAGACGTACTACCCGAAGATCAGCAGCAGGGTGCGCGCGGACGGCGGAATGGAGTCCAACCCGCTCCACCTGATGAGCCCCGACCTGCCCGATGATGTGGCGGCCGAGGTTTTCACGTACTTGAGGGAGGCGGAGGCCTCCGGAGGAGAGCAGGCTTGAACAAGACCGAGCGCGAGATGACCGACATCCTCAAGAGGGGTCGGGACAACTACGGCTACGTCGGGGTGAAGGCCGAGTTCGAGGCCGAGGGCACCCGCGTTGACGAGCTCCTGCGCCTCGTCGAGATCGCCCACCGCGCCGACATGAAGCTCGCCGTGAAGATCGGCGGCTGCGAGGCCGTGCGCGACCTGCTCGAGTCGAAGCAGGTGGGAGTCGACTACATCATCGCCCCCATGGTGGAGACCGAGTACGCGCTTTCCAAGTACGTGCTGGCCAAGGACAAGTCGTACAACGCCGACGAGGCCGAGGACACCGAGTTCCTCTTCAACATGGAGACCATCACGGGCTTCGAGAACCGCGAGGCCATCGCCACCGCGTCCGCCGCCGGCGGCGTTGCGGGAATCGTGTTCGGCCGCGTGGACTTCGTGGGGTCGCTGGGCCTCGACCGCGACAGCATCAACGACGCCGAGGTGACGGCGTACGTCACCACCACGGCCGAGCTGTGCAAGCAGAAGAACCTGGACATCGTGGTGGGCGGCGGCGTGTCGGCCGACTCGCTCGACTGCCTGAAGGAGATCCGCCAGGTGCACCTGACGCGCTTCGAGACGCGCAAGGTGCTGTTCGGCGCGGACGCCCTGGACCAGGCGGATGTCGCCGACGGCCTGCTGAACGCCGTGCACTTCGAGCTGCTGTGGCTGCAGAACAAGCGCGAGTACTACGGCGCCATCCACCGCGAGGACCAGAAGCGCATCGAGATGCTCGAGGCGCGCTGGGGCGTGCTCAAGGGGGGCAAGTAGGCCTCGATGAGTCAATCCGTGGCTCCGGGCTGACGTTCGCCGTCACCGGGGCCACGGGGTGGCTGGGCCGCGCGGCCTGCGAGGTCATCGCGCGCGGCCTGGGTCCCGATGGGGCCGACCGGCTGGTGGCATTCGCCTCGCGCGAGCGCACGGAGGCGCTGGATTCCGGCCAGCCGCTCGCCGTGCACGGGCTGCACGACCTGCCCGGCTGCACGGCCGACGTGCTGCTGCACTTCGCCTACGTCACGCGTGAGTTCGCGACGGAGCGGGGCGTGGAGCAGTACGTGCTGGCCAACCTGGCCATCACCGGCACGGTGCTCGACTTCATCCGCACGCGCCGGCCGGGCTTCGTGGCCTACGCGTCATCGGGTGCCGCCGCCGCGGCGCTGGCCCGCGGCCCCCTGGACATCACGGCCGATCCCTACGGCACCCTGAAGGTGATGGACGAGCTCGCCCTGCGGCGCGCCACGGCCGACGCCGTGGGCAGGTCGCTGGTGGTCCGCGTGTTCAACGTGGCCGGGCCGTGGCTCACCAAGCCCGCCGCCTTCGCGCTCAGCGACATCATCGGGCAGGTGCACGCCGGCGGTCCCGTGCGCATCCGCGCCTCCCACCCGGTGGTGCGCTCGTACGTGGACGTGGAGGACCTGGTGTCGGTGATGATCGCCGCGGCGCTCGACCGCAGCGGTGCCGCCGATGTGCAGGTGGACACCGCGGGCGAGGTGCAGGTGGAGGTGGGGGACCTGGCCGACGCCATCCGCCGGGTGCTCGGGCGGCCGGATGTCGCAGTGGAGCGGCAGTTCGATCCGTCGGCAGAAGCCGACCGGTACGCGGGGGAGGCCGGGACGTTCGCGTCGCTCGCAGGCGGCCTCGGGATTCCGCTGCGCGACCTCAATGCGCAGATCGCGCGCACCGCGCAGGGCATGGGCGTGCCCGTGGCGAATCACACCTGAGCAGTCGCGCCACCACACCCGAGGTTCACCGCATGGGCAAGAAGCTCATCTCCGTCGTCATCCCGGCGTACAACGAGCAGGACAACATCGACGAACTGGGCCGCAGGTTGGGCCAGGTGTTCGACGAGGAGTCCGGGTACGACTGGGAGGCCATCATCGTCGAGAACGGGTCGGTGGACGACACGTTCGCGAAGGCCATGGCGCTGAACGGGCGCGACCCGCGCTTCAAGGTGCTGCAACTCAGCCGCAACTTCCGCATGGACGGCGGCCTCACGGCGGGCCTCAACTACGCCACCGGCGACGCCGCGGTGGTGATGGCGGGCGACCTCCAGGACGAGCCCGAGGTGATCCCGTCATTCCTGCGCAAGTGGGAGGACGGTTACGAGATCGTCTACCAGGTGGTGACCGAGCGGCAGGGCACCGGGCCCATCCGGCGCATGAACTCGCAGTTGTTCTATTTCGTGGCCAACAAGCTCACGGGTGGGCGCATCCCCCGGAACGTCAGCGACTTCCGCCTGGTCGACCGCCGCGCCTACGAGACCGTCAACACCATGCAGGAGCGCAACCGCTTCGTGCGTGGCCTGTTCGCGTGGGTGGGCTTCCGGAACACCGGGGTGGAGGCCCCGCGCGCGCCGCGCGAGGCCGGGGTGTCGGGCGCCCACACCCTGAAGGTGCTCGATCTGGCCATGAAGGGCATCTTCGCGCACTCGTACGTGCCCCTGAAGTTCATCTTCGCGTTCGGACTGATCATGTCGGCGCTGTCGTTCCTGGCGCTCATCGCCATGATCATCGTGTTCGTGGCGTTCGGCGTGCCGTTCGCAGGGTTCGGCACCATCATCTCGGTCATCGTGCTGCTGTTCGGCATCCTCTTCACGATGCTCGGCCTGGTGGCCGAATACGTGGGCCTGATCTACGAAGAGGTCAAGCAGCGGCCGAACTTCGTGGTGCGCGAGGGCCACGGGTTCGACGGCGACCGCACCGACGACTGACGGGGGCCGCCCCTAGGCGGCGAGCTCGTGCACCACATCCACCACGTAGTCGATGTGGGCATCGGTGAGGCCGGGGAACACCCCCAGCCAGAACGCGTTCTCCATCACGAAGTCGGCGTTGTCCAGGCTGCCCACCACGCGGTGGGGCGTGTCGCTGTACGCCGGCTGGCGCAGCAGGTTGCCCGCGAACACCAGGCGTGTTCCGATGCCGCGCTCGTTCAGCGTGCGCACCAGCGCGTTGCGATCCAGGCCGCCCTCGCGCGTGACCGCCACGGGGAAGCCGAACCAGCTGGGCTCGCTGTTGGGCGTGGCCTCGGGCAGCAGCAGGCGGTCCTGCAGGTCGGACAGCCCCTCGTACAGGTGGTTGAAGTTGCGCGTGCGGGCCTCGATGAAGCCGTCCAGCTTCTTCAACTGGGCCACGCCCACCGCCGCCTGCATGTCGGTCACCTTCAGGTTGTACCCGATGTGCGAGTACACGTACTTGTGGTCGTAGCCCTGCGGAAGCGTGCCGAACTGCTGGTCGAACCGCTTGCCGCACGTGTTGTCCTTGCCGGGCTCACACCAGCAGTCGCGGCCCCAGTCGCGGAAGCTCTCGGCCAGCACCTTGATGGCGCCCTGGTTGCACAGCACCGCGCCGCCCTCGCCCATGGTGATGTGGTGGGCGGGGTAGAAGCTGGTGGTGGCCAGGTCGCCGAAGGTGCCCACCGGCTTGCCGCCGTAGCGGGCGCCCACGGCGTCGCAGCAGTCCTCGATCAGCCATAGGCCGTGCTCGCGGCAGAACGCGCTCACGGCGGCCAGGTCGAAAGGGTTGCCCAGGGTGTGGGCCACCATTACGGCCTTGGTCTTCGGCGACAGGGCCTCCTCCAGGCGGCTCACGTCGATGTTGTAGGTGGGCACATCGACATCCAGGAACACCGGCACTGCGCCGTACTGGATGGCGGGGTTCACCGTGGTGGGGAATCCCGTGGCGGTGGTGATCACCTCATCGCCGGGCAGGATCTGCCGGTCGCCCAGCTTGGGCGAGGTGAGCGCCGAGAACGCCACCAGGTTGGCGGACGATCCCGAATTCACCAGCAGGCAGTGGCGAAGCCCCATGCGCTTTGCGAACGCCCGCTCGAACTCGTGGGCGAATCGGCCAGTGGTGAGCCAGAAGTCCAGCGAGCTGTCCACCAGCGTCGCCACGTCGTCGCCGTCGTACGCGCGCCCGGACACCGGAACCACCGGTGCCGCGGGGTTGAACGCCGGCGGCGGGAAGGCCTCCTCGGCGTACTCGAGCGTGAGGTCGAGGATCTCCGCGCGCAGCTCGTCCGCGCGGCTCTTCTTGACGGTTTCTTCGGTAGCCACGGCGGGCAGCATACCCGCGCCCCGCCGACGGACCGCGTCAACCGGCGGCCGGGCGCCTCCACGGGGGCTGGATGTCGGTGAACACCACGAACCGCCCCACGGGGGTCTCGGTGAAGGTGCGCCCGGATGCCGTCAGCATCTGCCGGGCGCCGTCGGCCCCCCCGGGAACCGTCGACACGATGGCCGGGTTGGCATCGGCATCCACCACGGCGCTCAGCGACGGGAAGTGGTCGATGCTGGTGGATGCCACGTAGATGCGGTCGCGGCCGAAGAACTGCAGGGGGTTGGCCACCCAGTAGTCGGCGTAGGCGGAGTCCGCACCCTTCTCCTGCAGCACGTCCACCACCTGCGGCAGGTCCTCGGTGTGGATGAGCCCTCCGTCGGCCGCGGAGATCTCGCCGCCGCCCGCGTACACCACGCGCATGTTCGACACCAGCAGCGTGGCGCTCACCGCGAGGGTCACGATCGCCAGCACCAGGCGTGGCGTGCCGTGCAGCGTGAATACGGCCGCGGCGATGCCGATGGCCAGGAACGGATACAGCGTGAACAGGTAGCGCGGTTCGCCCGCGAACCACGTGTAGGTGGATGCCGCGTAGATGAACGGCGTGATGATGAACGCCACCAGCACGATGTCGATGGGCTTCCGCCGCCCTGTGCGCAGCGTGGCCATATCCCAGATACCCCAGCGGCGTACCCATATGGCCGCGCCCAGCGTGCCCAGGGCGATCAGCAGGATGAGGGCGCCCGGGATTACCCGCGCCACCCACGGCTCGGGGCTGGGCACACCGAGGAACCGCCCCAGCACCGGGCTGAACAGCAGGTCCATGCGCTCGGAGAAGGTGGTGGGCGGTGGTGTGCCCGTGCCGGATGGCGGGTTCAGGCCATTGGCAAGCCGGAAGGCGATGACCGGCAGCAGGCCCACGATCAGCCCGCCGATGCCCCAGGGCAGCAGACGGCGCAGCGAGCCCCGCGCGCTTGCGATCGCCCACAGCGCCGCCGGCACCAGCAGGTATGCCGATAGGTAGTTCTCCCAGATGGCCAGGCCGGTGAACAGGCCGAGCGCCGCCGCCATCCACGGTGCGCGTGCCGACTCGCGCCGCAGGCCCAGCGCCACCAGCACGGCCAGCAGGCCGAACAGCAGCGCGCCGTCGTAGCCGCCGTGGCTTCGGACGCCCTTGATCACCGAGTAGTACGGCCCCAGGCAGTACAGGCCGGTGGCGAGCGCCCCCGCCCACCGCGATCCGGTCATCCGGGTGCCCAGCACGTACACCAGCACCGCGATGGCGATGATGAAGCCCACCTGCACCAGGCGCAGGGTCAGGGGGGTGTCGGGCAGCACCGCGAACACCGCGGCCTGCAGGTACTGCTCCAGCGCCCCCTGGTAGCTCTGGATGCCGAAGTACGCGGGGAAGTCGCCGTCCAGGATGCGCTGGGCCATGATGCCGGTGACGGCCTCGTCCGACTCCAGCCGGGCGATGTTGGTGGTCAGCATCACCAGTCGCGCCGCGGTTCCGAGGAGGATCGCCACGATCACCGCGATCAGCGGGCCGTCCAGGCGCCACAGGGCGCGCGATGGCGTCGCCGGTTCCGCCTGCGTGGTCATCGCCGCCGCCGGCCCCGCCCGCGGCCGCGCCCCAATTGGCGCCGCAGGCGCGGCACGTGCGTGGCGGCCTCCAGCACGATGCCCCGCGACATCTTCGACGCACCCTGGGTGCGATCGGTGAAGGTGATGGGCACCTCCACCACGCGGAAGCCCAGCAGCACCGCCCGGTAGGTCATCTCGATCTGGAATACGTATCCAGCCGACGACACCTGGTCCAGCGGGATGGCCTCGATCACCTGGCGGCGGAAGCACTTGAAGCCGCCGGTCAGGTCGTTCACCGGAATGCCCAGCACGGCCTTCGCGTACAGCGACCCGCCGCGGCTGATGGCGCGCCGCACAAGGCCCCAGTCCTCCACGCGGCCGCCGGGCACGTAGCGCGATCCCAGCACCACGTCGGCGTCGCGGGCCGCGTACACCAGCAGCGGAACCGCCGCGGGGTCGTGCGAGAAGTCGCAGTCCATCTCCAGCACCAGGTCGGCGCCGTGGGCCAGCGCGTGGCGGAAGCCATCGCGGTACGCGGGGCCGATGCCCGACTTGCGCGACCGGTGCAGCACCTGCACGCGGTCTGATTCCGCCGCCAGGCGGTCGGCGATCCGCCCGGTGCCGTCGGGGGAGGAGTCGTCGATCACCAGCACGTGGCCATTGATCGCGGACTCGTCGAACACCGCCAGCAGGCGGCGCACGAGCGCCTCGAGGTTCTCGCGCTCGTTGTACGTGGGCACGCACACCCACGCGGCGGGCGCAGCCTGGGGATCAGTGCGGGTCACCTGCGGGCGAGTCTAACCGGCGGTGTCTCCGGGTACGGCGGCCCGCGATCCGTGGTACCGGGCGGTCAGCCACCACGCGGCGAGCGGCGTGCCGATGATCACGGGGATCAGGATTACCAACTGCAGGAGCACGGAGAAGGCCAGGGCGTCGGCTCGCCCCACGCCCAGCACGGCAAGCGAGACCACGGCCAGCCATTGGAAGGTGCCGATCTGGCCAGGCGACGACGGAATAGCGGCACCGAGGCCCATCACGCCGCACAGAAAGAATGCCCCTCCGATCGTGACATCGAGCGACATCGATGAGGCGATGAGCCATGCCCCAGCTGTCCATGAGGCCCACGTCGCGAAGCTCCACGCCGTCACACGTGCCACTTGCGCCAGATGGTCCATGCTCGCCATTCCGCGCATGAGCGCTCCGGCTTGTCGTCGCAGCCACCCGGCATCGGCCGACTCATCCATCCACTGACGTGCGCGGGCGGAGCGGTGCGCGGCCCACCACGCCAGAATCAGCACCACCAGCAGGGCGAGGGCGATGAGTCCGCCGACGAGGGCGAGTGCCATGAGCCAATCAGGGTGTGCAACGAATGGGAGACACGCCAAGACGATGATCACCAGCGTGATCACGTCAAAGGCCCGGTCGACGCCGACTGACGCAAGGCTGCGGGCGGCAGGCATCCGGGCGATCCGCCCGAACCAGATGCCACGCACGATGTCGCCTGGGCGGCCTGGAACGACGTTGCTCACCCCCAATCCAAACCAACTGAGGGCGACATATGTGCGGCGCGGAAGGTCGGCACCGTCCCCGATAAGGGCTCTCCACCGAAGCCCCTGGAAAAGGATGATCGCGAGCAGAAAGGGGGTGGCCAGTGCTATCAGGGCGGGATTGGCCGACGCCAGCGCGTCCCACACCTCGTCGAACGACACCCCGCGGATGGCGAGCCACAGGAACAGGGCCGATAGCGGCAGGCCCACCACCAGGCCCAGCACGATGGTGCGCGTGCTGATGGCCCCGCGCGGAATCGCCCTCTCGTCCACCGGCGCATCGCTCACGTGGTGAGCGCCTCCGCCAACGCCAGGTACCGCTCGGCGCAGATTCCCCAGCCATACCTCTCGCGTGCGCGTTCCGCCGCGCGCGCACCCAGCGCCGCACGCCGGTCGGAGTCGGCCAGCAGGCGCTGCAGCACCCCGGCCAGCGATGCCGGCGCGGCCGCCAGCGAGAACGTGGCGGCGCCGTCGCCCACCACCTCCACGTTTGGGGCGTGGTCGCTCACCACCAGCGGGGCGCCTGCGGCCATGGCCTCCACGATCACCGGGTGCGTGCCGCCCACCTCGGTGGGTACGCACATCACCCCGCAGTTGTTCACCAGTTCGGCGTAGCCATCACCGAACACGTAGCCGGGCATCCGCACCCGGTCACCTGCCATCTCGCGCAGCCCGGCGATGTAGTCCTCGGCGTACGGCGCATCGCCTACCACCACCAGGGGCCAGTCCGTGTTGAGAGTGCTGTAGGCCTCGATCAGCAGGTGGGCGTTGTTCTCGGGCACCAGGCGCCCCACGAACAGGATGTACTCACCGGCGGTGAGCCCCAGGTCGTCGAGCGCGTCCCTGGTGCCCGGGTCGGGCAGGTCGGCGCCGTAGGGGATGGCCAGCAGGCGGCGGCCGAAGCGCTCCTCATACAGGTCGGCCACGCTCTCGCTGTCGGTCACCGCGATGGTGGCCGCTGCGGCCGACATGTGCTCGAACTGGCGGATGATGGCCCGGGCGGCGCGCGGCCACTTGGCGCGCTGGGAGTCCATGCCGT
>Ga0181594_10004114_pt1 | contig 13033 bp, 13 predicted proteins | sample 071ome_18_FD_145603 | JGI IMG/M metagenome (GOLD analysis project Ga0181594, IMG submission 145603) | Coastal salt marsh microbial communities from the Groves Creek Marsh, Skidaway Island, Georgia - 071413BT metaG (spades assembly) | ecosystem: Environmental > Aquatic > Marine > Intertidal zone... | reverse complement strand
CGACCACATCTTCGGGCAACATTCCCCTGACTTCCTCGATAGTCTTGCCGACAATCTTGGAATCGGAGTCGATGCGCAGCTTGGCGAGAAATTTGCGATGATCCGGGGTGATCGCGGATGTGTTGTCGGGCAGCAGCCGCGGCATCACCAACCAGATGTATGGCAGGGCAACGAGTGCAGCAATCAGCACGATCTCGGTGAAGTGGAATACACCGATCGGCTCCATGCCAAGGTCGTTTGCAATCGAGACGACCAGCAGGTTTGTCGAGGTGCCGATGGTGGTCGCCATGCCACCGATAAGAATCGCGGCATTGACCGGGATCAGCGTTTTGGAAGCAGCCATGCCGCCTTTCAGTGCAAGCTGCGCAAGGATTGGGATCATCAACACCAGCACCGGGGTGTCGTTGATGAACATGCTCAGGAACAGGCACGTGGTGAGTGTGACAATCAGTCCGACCTGCCGGTTGAGCTTCCATATCCGGTTGAGCGCCCGGGCTGCGGGATCGAGGGCGCCAGAAACGACGAGACCGCGACCAAGGATCATCAGCGAGCAGATCGTCACGAGGGCGTAATGGCCAAAGCCCTCGAATGCGAGGCGTAGGCCATAGTATTTGTCCTGACCGGGCAGTGGCGCGACATAGAGACCAAGCGCGATCGCCGCGACGGTGAGCAGCGAGATTATCTCGACCCGAAGCCTCCCGTCCGCAAAGGCATAGAACATCGCGGCTGCGAGCAGCATCGCCCCGATAGCGTGTACCGACGGCGCGATCATCCGGGCAATCCTGATCCGGCACCCATGTCAACCATGCGTAGAGGCACCTCCACCACTGGCGCCTGAGCCGGAGGGCACAGGCCCGGAGCGCGACGAACGGCCGCTCCATTCGACACGATACAGATCAAATCGCCTGTCGCGAAGGTTTTGCACGGCACCTGCCTGACGGCTCGTCAGCAAATCGTCCAGCGACAGGTCGGCAATGGCAATAGTCTCCGTGTTCGGCGCCGTATCCGCAGCAACACCGTCGCGTGCGAAGGGAAAATCCGACGGCGTAAGGATCGCGCTTTCCGCATAGTGCACGTCCATGTTCTCAACGTTCGGCAAATTGCCGACAACGCCGGACGTCACGACGTAGCACTGGTTCTCCACGGCGCGCGCGTGACAGCAATACCGCACCCTAAGGTAGCCGCGCCGCTCGTCGGTGCAGAACGGCACGAACAGCAGCATCGCCCCCTGGTTGACCAGGTGCCGGGCGAGCTCCGGGAATTCGCTGTCGTAACAGATCATGACGCCGATCGGGCCGCAGTCGGTAGGGATCACACTTGCGCCGAATCCGCCCTGGATATTCCACCAGCGGCGTTCCGAAGGCGTCGGGTGCAGCTTTTCCTGTGTGTGCATCGAACCGTCGCGCAGGAAGACGTAGCTGATGTTGCGAATCTCTCCTTTTGCGACGCGCGTCGGGTGCGATCCACCGATGATGTTGATGTTGTAGCTGACCGCCATGCGTCCCATAAATTTGCAGAAACGGTCGGTGTAGTTGGCGATTTTGTCGATGGCCTCGACCGGACCAAGCTTCTTTTCCTCGATCGACAGTAGTTCGAGTGTGAACAGCTCGGGAAACAGCACGAAGTCGGAGCTATAGTCGGCCGCCACGTCGATCCAGTATTCGACCTGCTCCTCGAACTCGTCGATGGTCGCGATGCGGCGCATCTGGAACTGGACCGTCGCGACACGCACCGACGACGGCAGCCGCTCTTTGAAACCGGCAATCTTCTTGCCGGTGTCGCGCGGCGCGATTGGATTCGGCCAATACATGAGCACGGCATTGCCGCCACTTGCCCTGTCGCTCGGAATGTAGTCGGGAAGAATGCCGCGCGGCTCATAGCCCTCGCTGAGCTGGAAGCTTATGACCGAATCGCGTACCTTGCGGTCAAGCACCGCCTGCAGGAATTCTTCCGGAGTCGGGTAGGTCCGCTTGCGCCGCGCGAAGCCGGGCATGCGTCCGGCAAAGGCAATGCCCTTCAGTTCCAGTTCCTGACACAGTTCCTTGCGCTTGCGATAAAGCCGCTGGCCGATACGCAAGCGGCGATAGGCCGGATCGACACAGACTTCGAAACCATAGAGGACGTCGCCGTCTTCGGCGGGTGGTCGGCCATAACCGCCGGCGCTGATCTCTTCCCAGTCGTGCGGTGCGAAAGCTTGTTCTTCGGTCAGGATCATCGTGGCGCAATGTCCGACCACCGTGCCCTCATATTCGGCAACGAACTGCCCTTCGGGAAAGTTGTTGATCTGACCACGGATCTCGGCGGACGTGAATGCGTCCGCCTTTCCATAGACCTTGACCGACAGCCGCGCGATGGCAGGTGCGTCGCTGGCCTTCGCGGGCCGGATCAGCAGTTTCGCCTTGGTGTTCGGGATCTTGGATGCAGGAGCTTTGGCCATGGCAGCGTTTTAGGGCAAGCGCACGCGCAGTCCAGCTTTGCAGTTGCCAAGCAAGGCCGAAGTCATTATGTTCCTTTTTTGTTCCCATCGACTAGGAGGGAGGGATGCATGCCCGACACAGGCGGATGTCATTGCGGTGCGGTCCGCTACGAGGTTGAAGGCGAACCTGCCCATGCGGTGCTGTGCCACTGCACCGATTCTCGCAAGAGCGCCGGGGCGCCGATGGTGGGCTGGACGGCTTTTGCCAAGGAAGATTTCCGGTTCACGTCGGGAGAAGCCGTGACGTTCAACTCTTCGGGCGCGTCCATGCGCAGCTTCTGTGGCAAGTGTGGAACAGGCCTGTGGTTTGTGAATGAGGAAGCTCTGCCGGGCATTGTCGACGTTCAGACCGCGACGCTCGATGCCCCGGACACCTTTCCGCCGCAGGCCCATATAAAGGTTGCCGACCGAATCGGCTGGATGGAGACGATCCACGAGTTGCCAACGTTTGAGCGTTTTCCTGGTTCGAACCAGTGAAGGTTGCGATCATGCGCCCTCGACCGAAGGCGCGCTCGCTGTATCATAATAGTCACGCCATGCGGCGATCTTGCCCGCGTCGTCGATTTCGAACACGCCGACGATCGGCACGCGCATTTCATAGCCACGCGATGAGCCGACAATCTCGAGCCGCTCGCAGAACACGATGTTGCCAGCCTGCGTAACGGGGCCGTATTCGCAATCGTAAGATCGCATCAGCTCCATGTACTTGGCCCATTTGGCGCGAATTGCCGTCTTGCCGGCCAGCGTTTCCGCATTCGGGTCGGGACGGAACCGACACTCTTCCGAAATGTGCGAGAGTGCGCCATCCAGATCGAAGCGGTGCCAGCAATCGAAGAACTCGCGGACCAGGTTTTCGCCTGCAGTCGCCATCGCACCTACTCCTCTGTCGTGCCTCGATTCAGCCGCGCCCTCGATAGGCGGCCACGCCCTGATCGGGAACCCACAGCCCCTCGGGCGCGGGACCGGACTGCCAGAAAACGTCGATTGGGATGCCGCCACGCGGATACCAGTAGCCACCGATGCGCAGCCAGTGCGGAGCCATTTCCGCAAACAGCCGCTGGCCGATGCCGACTGTCACGTCTTCGTGAAATCCGGAATGATTGCGGAAGGAACCGAGGAACAGCTTGAGACTCTTGGATTCCACGATCGTGGCTTCCGGTGCATAGTCGATGACGAGATGCGCAAAGTCGGGCTGCCCGGTCACGGGGCATAGCGAGGTAAACTCGGGGGCGGCGAAGCGCACGAGATAGAGCGATCCGGCGCGGGGGTTCGGAACATAGTCCAGCACGGCATCTTCCGGGCTCGCCGGAAGCGCGCTCGTCTGCCCCAGATGGACGGTCTTCTGTGGGTTATCGCTCATGGCAATCGTCCATGCTCCTTCGCGCGCCACTGGACAAGGCCGACATTCTCGCCAAACTGCCGCCATGGCCGACAAAACCCGGAAGAATGACGCTTCTAAGCTCGGAACTGGCACACGGCTTGTTGCTGCTGGGCGCAAGCCGGAATGGACCGGCCCGATTGTCAATCCACCGGTATGGCGCGCGAGCACCCACCTCTACGAGGACATGGCCTCGCACCGCGACGGCCCGCGCCACAACGAGGACGGGCGGTTCTTTTATGGCAGGCGTGGCGCGCCGACACAGTGGGCGCTGGCCGAAGCGCTGACCGAGATCGAACCGGGCGCAGCGGGCACGGTCCTTTACCCGTCCGGCGTGTCGGCAATCGCCGGGGCCCTGCTGACGGTCCTGCGGCCGGGCGATGTCCTGCTTATGACCGACAACGCCTACGATCCCAGCCGCGCCATGGGGCGCGGCCTGCTGGCCGACTTCGGCATTGAGACGCGGTTCTTCGATCCGCGCGACATATCTGCTTTCGAGTTACTATACTGCGAGCGCACTAAGGCGGTGCTGCTTGAATGCCCCGGAAGCCTGACGATGGAGATGTGCGACGTGCCCGGCCTGGCACGCGCGGCCCGCAAGCGCGGGATTGTCTCGATCATCGACAACACCTGGGCGACCGCGCTGGGCTTTCCAGCCCTTTCCCACGGTGTCGACATAACGGTGTCGTCGCTCACCAAGCATGTCAGCGGCCACTCCGACCTGATTATGGGCGCGGCCAGCGCAGGATCGAAGTTCTACCCCCTGCTGAGAAAACGTGCACAAAATCTTGGAATCGTTGTCTCTCCTGACGATGCAGCGCTGGCCTTGCGCGGGCTCCGTACCCTGCAGATCCGGCTAGATCGCGAAACCTCAAGCGCACTTGAGGTTGCAAATTTTCTCTCGGAACAACCTGAAATCGCTCAGGTAATGTGCCCAATGCTACCCGGATCACCAGGCCACCAGATTTGGGCCCGCGACTTCTCTGGTGGCTGCGGTCTGTTCAGTTTCGTGTTCAAGGGCGGAACCGCACAGGGGCGCGACGCATTCATAGATGCGCTCAACCTGTTCGGCATTGGCTACAGTTGGGGGGGCTTCGAAAGCCTCGCCGTTCCGGTCGATCCCGCCCCGTTCCGTACTGCGATGAACTGGCCGCCCGAAGGCCTTTCCCGCAAGGACCGGTTCGGCGTACGCCTGTCCATCGGTCTCGAAGATCCCGGCGATTTGATCCGTGACATCGAGCAGGCGCTGGCTAGTATGGCGGCATCATGAGCACTGAAGCCGATCCCCTGCCCGAGTCCGCCGCCACCAGCCCATCGCCGACCACCTCGCCCGAAAACGAGGCCAATGCGGTCGAGACTGCCGAGGGCATCAAGGAAGCCGTTACCGAAAAGAGCGAAACCATCGGCTCGATCGTCGACCACATCGATAGCCTCGCGCTAAAGGCAGGTTCATTTCGCGTGTCCATGTGGGACGTGCTGGTCGTCGGCCTCGTTATCACCGGCGTCATTGTCTTTGCCTGGTTCATCAGCAAGGCCGCCCATGCCGCGCTTGGCCGCGCCAGCCGGCTGGATCAGGCCCAGCGACTGCTGCTCGAGAAACTGATCACCCTCGCAGTCTGGGCCGTCGCGATCCTGATCGGAATCGACATCCTGGGCATCGATCTCACGGCACTGGCGGTCTTTTCGGGCGCCTTCGGCCTGGCCATCGGTTTCGGCCTGCAGAAGACCTTCGGCAACCTTATCGCGGGCATCATCCTGCTGATGGACAAGTCGATCAAGCCCGGAGACGTCATCGCAATCGCCGATCAGGCTGGTAACGAGACCTTCGGTCAAATTCGCAAGATCGGCATCCGCGCTGTCTCGATGACCACGCGCGATGCCCGCGAATACCTCATCCCCAACGAGAACCTGATGATCAATCAGGTTGAGAACTGGTCCTATTCTTCGCGTAATGTGCGCATGCAGGTCGATGTCGGCGTGTCCTACGAGGCAGACATCGCCCGCGCCGAGGAGCTGATGCTGGAAGCCGCAAATTCGGCAAAGCGCGTTCTCAAGACGCCCGCGCCAAGCGTCTGGCTGAAGGAATACGGCGACAGCTCGGTCAATTTCACCATCCACTGCTGGATCATGGATCCGGAGGAGGGCGTTGGCAACGTGCGCTCGGAAGTGCTCAAGAAGCTGTGGTGGCTGCTCAAGGAGAACGACATCGAGATTCCGTTCCCGCAACGCGACCTCAACCTCAAGGGCAACGAGGAATTTCGCGAGCTGGTCGCTGCTTTCAGAGATAGCGCCAAGGACCGGGATTGACGCCCTGGCGACCCAGGTCGCAGCAATTTGCCGCTGAATTGGCGCTAAAGCACGACTAACAGCCGGGAAAAACATTCTCGCTGGCATGTTGCGGTGCGGCAGGCCATGTCTGTGCCATGGAAGATGCATCATCCACAACGGGCACCGTCTATCTCGTCGGTGCCGGCCCCGGCGATCCCGATTTGCTGACCCTGCGCGCGGCGCGGCTGGTCATGCAGGCCGGTCTGATCGTGCATGACGGCCTGGTAAGCGAGGAAATCCTGGCGATGGCAGGGCCCAAGGCGCGGCTCGTCTCGGTGGCCAAGCGCCGCTCGCGCCACACCATGGTGCAGGACGCGATCAACGCGCTGCTGGTGCGCGAGGCGCTCGCCGGCAAGGATGTCGTGCGGCTCAAAGGTGGCGATCCCTTCATTTTCGGGCGCGGCGGCGAAGAGGCAGAAGCATGCCGCTCAGCAGGCGTTCCCGTCGAAATCGTACCCGGTATCACGTCCGCCCTCGGCGCGGCAGCTGCGGCACAGATCCCGCTGACTCATCGTGCCAATGCCTCGATCGTCAGTTTCGTTGCAGGTCAGTGCAAGGGCTTGACCGAACAGGATTGGTCCGGACTTGCCGGCAAGGGCCGCACCCTCGTCATCTACATGGGTCTCTCCGCCGCGCCGCAGATTGCCGACAAGCTGATCGCCGATGGCCTGTCGCCCGAAATGCCTGTCGCAGTCATCGAGAACGCGACCAGCAAGGCCATGCGGGTGCTGCGCACGCCGATTGCAGGCCTGGCCGATCTGGTCGAGCGCGAGCGGGTGAAAAGCCCGGCGCTGATCGTCGTCGGTGAAGTGGTTGGCGAACCGGAGCACGACCTGCGCGCATTCGCCTTGGAGTTTGCAGAATGAAGATCCTGACCGGAAACGACCTGAAGCACGGCCACGTCGTCTGGTGGGACGGCGAACAATGGTCGAAATTCGTCAATTCCGCTGCCGATGTCGGTGATCGCGGCGAGGCGATCATCGCCCGCGAGGAAGGCGCGCAGCGCGTGTTCGCGGCCTATGTCATCGACGGCGAGCGCGATGCCGATGGCGTGCGCCCGGCCCATATCAAGGAGCGCATCCGCGCACTCGGCCCGACCGTGCGCCCTGACCTGACACTGAAACCGGGCGACCCCGACGCCTCGAACTGGGTAATCTGATGTACAAGTACGACCAATATGACCAGCAGATGGTGGACACCCGCGTCGCGGAATTCCGCGATCAGGTGCGCCGCCGTATCGACGGTTCGCTGACCGAAGACCAGTTCCGCCCGCTGCGCTTGCAGAACGGGCTCTATTTGCAGCTTCACGCTTACATGCTGCGCGTTGCCATTCCCTATGGCACGCTCAATTCACGGCAGATGACGCTGCTCGGCGACATCGCCGACAAATATGATCGCGGCTACGGCCATTTCACCACCCGACAGAACATCCAGTACAACTGGGTCAAGCTGGAAGAGACGCCGGACATTCTCGCAGATCTCGCGTCGGTCGAAATGCACGCGATCCAGACCAGCGGCAACTGCATCCGCAACATCTCGTCCGACCAGTACGCCGGGGCCGCAGCCGACGAGATTGTCGACCCGCGTCCCTATGCCGAACTGCTGCGCCAGTGGTCGAGCTTCCACCCTGAATTCCTGACCCTGCCGCGTAAGTTCAAGATCGCCGTCATTGCCAGCGAGACGGATCGGGCAGCGATGAAGCTGCATGATATCGGCATCCAGATGGTCAAGAACGACAAGGGCGAGATTGGCGCGCGGTTCTTCGTCGGCGGCGGCATGGGCCGCACGCCGATGATCGGGCCGATGATTCGCGACCTCGTGCCGCTCGACCAGCTCATCACCTATTCGGAAGCGTGCCTGCGCGTTTACAACCGCTACGGGCGCCGCGATAACAAGTACAAGGCGCGCATCAAGATTCTCGTCCACGAACTGGGCAAGGAAGAATACACCCGCCAGGTCGAGGAAGAGTTCGCCCATCTGCTTACGCAGGACATCGAGCCGCCGCTCGCTGAACTGGAGCGGATCAAGGCGATGTTCGTCGATCCGCCGTTCGAAGCAGGCGCGAACGACGATCTCGACCTCTCCGATCCCGATTTCCGGCTTTGGGTGGAGCGCAATTGCGCGGATCACAAGGCACCGGGCTACATAGTCGCGACGGTGAGCCTCAAGCCGGTCGGCGGTATCCCCGGTGATGCCAGTGCGGACCAGATCCGGCTGATGGCGCAGCTCGCCAAGGACTGCAGCTTCGACGAGCTACGCGTAACTCATGCGCAGAACATCGTATTCCCACATGTGAAGAAGGCGGATCTCTATAAGGTATGGCAGACACTCGATGAGGCGGGCCTAGGCACGGCCAATCTCGATACAGTGGGCGATATCATCGCCTGCCCCGGCCTCGATTATTGCTCGCTCGCCAATGCCCGCTCGATTCCTGTGGCGCAGAAGATTTCCGAGCGCTTTGGTTCCGCCGAGAAGCAGGCCGAGATCGGCGAGCTCAAGCTCAAGATTTCGGGTTGCATCAATGCCTGCGGCCATCACCACGCCGGTCACATCGGCATTCTCGGCGTCGACAAGAAAGGCGTCGAAAACTACCAGCTTTTGCTTGGCGGCTCTGAAGGCGCGGACACTTCGCTCGGTCAGATCACCGGACCGGGCTTCGACGAGGACGGCATCGTCGCCGCCGTCGAAACCGCAATCAATGTCTATTTGCGCGAGCGCAAGAACGGCGAACGCTTTCTCGATACCTATCGCCGCGTAGGCATGGCACCTTTCAAGGAGGCGCTTTATGACTGACGTTCAGTTCCGCTTCCGCGACGATGAAGAGGCAGGCGATCCGGCCGTCACGGTCGATGCGTTCCTCGACCAGACGAATGCGACCGCTGTGCGCATCGAGCCCGGCGACGATGCCCGGGACCTGCTGCCCTATCTCGACCGGCTGCAGCTGATCGAGGTCAACTTCCCGGCCTGGACCGACGGGCGCGGGTATTCCTCGGCCCGCGTGCTGCGCGAAGCAGGCTATGTGGGCGAGCTGCGCGCCGTGGGCGATGTGGTGATCGACATGCTCTCACACCTTCGGCGCTGCGGTTTTGACGCATTCGCACCGGAACATGGCTTGAACGAAGCCGATGCGCATGCCGCCTTCCAGCGCTGGGACAACGTCTACCAGGCGACCGGCGATGGCCGGCAGGCGATCTGGGCCAAGAGGCATGGCTGAGACCGTGAAACGCGCGATTGACCGCATCGACACCGGCCCTCGCTTCCGCGAGGCCGATGCGGTGCGCCTCAACCGCATGTTTCAGGGCAGCGATACCCAGGAAATGCTCGAAGTGCTGCTGCGCGACAAGCTGGCGGGCGATATCGCTGTCGTCTCCAGCTTCGGCGCTGAAAGCGCAGTCCTGCTGCATCTTGTGAGCCAGATCGACCGGGCAACCCCCGTGCTTTTCCTTGAGACCGGCAAGCACTTTCCCGAAACGCTGGCTTATCGCGACCTTCTGGCCGAGCGTCTGGGCCTGACCGACCTGCGCAATCTTGTACCGGACCCGGCGATTCTCGCCGACAAGGACGAGAGTGGCCTGCGCTGGTCCTATGATCCGGACGGCTGCTGCGAAATTCGCAAGGTCATTCCGCTGGACAAGGCGCTGGCGGGCTTCGATGCCTCGCTTACCGGCAGAAAGGCTTTCCAATCCACCTCTCGCGCGAAGCTGCCGCGCTTCGAAATCGACACAAGCGATGTGGCCGGGCGGCTCAAGATCAATCCGCTGATCGACTGGTCGACGCAGGATCTTGCAGCCTACGTGGCCAAGCATGACTTGCCTCCGCACCCGCTGGTTGAGCAGGGCTACCCCTCGATCGGCTGCTCGCCGTGCACCCACAAGGTCGCAGAAGGCGAGGACGCACGTTCGGGCCGCTGGAAAGGCTGGGACAAGACCGAATGCGGCATCCATGCTCCCGGCGAGGACGACGGGGAATTGCCCCCCGGTTACGATCCGGCGTTTTAGACGCGGGTCAGTTTGCCCTTTCGCTGACGGCGTTCCTGCGCCAGACTGCTTCCAACAAAACGGGAGTGGAACATGGCGAAATTTTCGACAAGACTGGTTTATGCGCTGGGCGCAACGGCACTTTTGAGCGCGCCACTGGCTGCCGAAGACAAGCCCCTCCCGACCTGGGCGGACCAAATGGAAGCGCTCAAACCGGTCGGCAAGCAGATGCTCGAACTGGCAGAGCGCGACGATACCGAAGCGCGCCGCATCGAAATGAACCAGTATGTGCTCGGCTCGCTTGCGAACGGCTATCTCAACTATGTGCGGGCCGATCCGGCAAAGCCAACCTTCACGCCGCTGTGGAACTACGCCTTCGATTATGGCGGGCCGAACCCCGACTATGCCTACATGTTCACCGTGATCGACCCGAAGGGCACCTATCGCATTTCAGGCTATCGCGGCACCTCGCGGTTCGTCGAAATCACCCAGCAGAATGGCGATTTCACAAGCAGGGCGGTGTATGACGCAACCGCCAAGAACGCCCCAGCGCCGACCAATGATCTCGATCAGCTCACACTCGACGAAGACCGCTATTTCAGCGTCATCCTGAGCGCCGAGCGCCCGGAAGGATACACCGGCGACTGGTGGCCGCTCATGCCAACGACCGGGTCACTGCTGATGCGCAAGAATGCCGCTGACTGGAGGAACGAGATCGATCCAAGGATCGCGATCAACCGGCTCGACGAGGCGCCCCCGCTGACGACCGAGCAGATGGCGGCACGGTTTTCCAATCTCAAGAACTGGATCGCAACCCGGATCGAAAGCGAGATCACCCTCACCCGCTATTACCGCAAGCATCACGGCATCAACACGATCAAGAAATCGCAGCTCATGGCGGCGACCAACCCCTTCAAGGGCCAGGTCTATCTCGATGGCGCCTTCGAGTTCGAGGACGACGAGGCACTGGTGCTGGAAACGCGCGTGCCGGAGGAATGCCGTTACTGGCAGATCCTCGTCGCCGACGACCGCTTTGCCACGATCAACTGGGTCAATCACCAGTCGAGCCTCAACGACACGCAGGCCCGGCTCGACAGCGACGGCAAGTTCCGCGCTGTGATCGCAGCCAAAGACCCCGGCGTGCCCAACTGGCTCGATACCGCCGGCGAGAAATGGGGTATCATCCAGATGCGGTGGAATCGCTGTAACGAGGCGCCCGATCCGGTGGTCACGAAAATCAAGCTCAAGGATGTCCGCAAACATGTGCCCAAGGACACGCCGGTGATCACGCCAGAGCGGCGCAAGATTGAGCTGAGCGAGCGCCGCGAAGCCGCACAGCTACGCCAGTTGTGGTGATGCGTACATGATCAAAGACGAGAAGATCCTGATCACCGGTCCGGCAGGACGCATCGCCTCAGCACTCAGCGAAGCGCTCGCACCGCACAACGATGTCTGGGGCATCGCCCGGTTCTCGGACCCGCAAAGCCGTGAGCGGATCGATGCGCTCGGTGTAACGACGCGCAAGATCGACTATTCCACCGGCGAGTTTGGGGATTTACCCCAGGATTTCACCTATTTGCTGCATCTCGCCGCAGATTTCAGCGAGAGCGACTATGAACGCGCGCTGCGGGTCAATGCCGAAGGCACCGGCCTGCTGCTGGAGCATTGCCGCGATGCCAAGGCGGCCTTGGTGATGTCCACGGTGACGACCTACAAGCCGCATCCCGATCCGTGGCATCCCTTCGACGAGGGTGACCCGCTTGGCGATGCGGCAGTCCCCGGTCAGGCGCCCTATTCGATCTCGAAAATCGCCGAAGAAGCGGTCGCGCGCTTTTGTGCCCGCTCATACAAGCTGCCGATCACCATTGCCCGCATGGGCGCGGCCTATGGCAAGCAGGGCGGCATGCCGGTCTGGCACATGCAGGCGATTGCGGCCGGAGAGCCAGTCAAGACCCGCTGGGACCCGATGACCTACAGCCCGATCCACGACGACGACATCGTCGATCAGCTAGAGCCCCTGCTCGGCGTCGCCAGTGTGCCCGCAACGATCGTCAACTGGTGCGGAGATGATCCCGTCAGCGTACAGCAATGGACCGCCTGGATCGGCGAACTGCTGGGAGTCGAACCCAGGATCGAGATCGAAGTAGTCCCTGGCGCGTCCGTCGGCTCGGTCGGAGACCATCGCAAGCGGTCATCGATCACCGGCCCGTGCAAGGTCCACTGGAAGGACGGCGTGCGCCGCATGGCAGAGCATTTCTACCCGGACCGGGTGGTCAGCTGAACGAAATCATACCCATTTGTTTTCGCGATACCACTGCGCCGTCGCCGTCAACCCTTCACGTGTTTCGATGCGCGGGTGCCACAGTTCGTGCGGCGGTCGCGCGCCGTGGCTCACCACCCAGTCGGGATGACTGAAATAGGCGGCCCGGTCTGGGGTCAGCCTCGCACGCGACCGGCGCACGAACCGGTCAGCCTTCGCCGCGCGCTGCATGATGCGCGGCGAGAGGCCGATCACGCGCGGTCTTCCTCCCATTGCCCAGCCGATCGCGCGGGCAAGCTCGTAATGGCTCCAGCCGTTCTTGCGACCGTCATCGGGCTCGAAAGTCCTACCAGTCACCTGTTCACCGCCGGGCACCAGCGCCAGCAACAGCCGCGCCAGATCGTCGACATGGATCAACGAGGCGCGGCCTTCCTTCGGCATCGGAACGAAGCCAAACCGCGAAACCTTGAACAGTTCGAGCAGCTCTGTGTCTCGGGGGCCGTAGATCACAGGTGGGCGCACGATCGTCCAATCGAGCCCGCTGGCCTTGACGAGCTTTTCTGCACGAGCCTTGGAACCACCATAATCGGACAGTCCGGGCTCTCGAGCAGAGA
>Ga0181594_10004106_pt1 | contig 13047 bp, 14 predicted proteins | sample 071ome_18_FD_145603 | JGI IMG/M metagenome (GOLD analysis project Ga0181594, IMG submission 145603) | Coastal salt marsh microbial communities from the Groves Creek Marsh, Skidaway Island, Georgia - 071413BT metaG (spades assembly) | ecosystem: Environmental > Aquatic > Marine > Intertidal zone... | reverse complement strand
CGAGCCGTCCGCGCCGGCGCTCCTTCGCGCCCTTGATTTTGTCCGCCGTCGGCTGACCGGTGACTACGAGGTCGATGAGTTCGGCTTCGATCCGGAGTTCACCGACACGATCATGCTGGCGCCGCTGCGTCCGCTCTTCGAGTCCTGGTTCCGGGTCGAACTCCGCGGGATCGAGAACATCCCGAGCGAGGGTGGTGCACTGCTCGTCGCCAACCACTCCGGCACTGTCGCCGTCGACGCGCTCATGACACAGCTGGCCATTCATGACTATCACCCGGCGCATCGGTACCTGCGCATGCTCGGCGCCAACCTCGTCTTCGAGACGCCGTTCGTCGGCGAACTCGCCCGCAAGGCCGGGCACACCCTGGCCTGCATGCCCGATGCGGAGCGCCTCCTCAGCAACGATGAGCTCGTCGGAGTCTGGCCCGAGGGGTTTAAGGGCATCGGCAAGCCCTTCAGCGAGCGCTACAAACTGCAGCGGTTCGGACGTGGCGGCTTCGTCACAGCGGCGGTTCGCACCGGGCGACCCATCATCCCGACGGCGATCGTGGGGGCCGAGGAGATCTACCCCATCCTGGGCAACCTCCCCCTGGTGGCGCGGCTCATGGGCGTGCCCTACTTCCCGATAACGCCGACCTTCCCGTGGCTGGGGCCGCTGGGCATGATTCCGCTGCCGAGCAAGTGGATCATCGCGTTCGGCGAGCCAGTGCCCACCGATGACCTCGCGGACGCAGCCGCGGACGACCCGATGACGGTGCTCGAACTCACCGATCTGGTGCGCGAGCGAATCCAGCAGTCGCTGTACCGGCTGCTGGTCGAGCGTGAGTCAGTCTTCCGCTAGCGCTGATCTATTTTCCGCCAGCGCTGATCTAGGCCCGGGTGACTCGGGCCAGCGCGTAGCCGGCGCCCATGCCGGCGGCCACCCCCAGTGCCCCCACGGTGGCCGGGACCGCGACCCGTAGGACCTGGGTGCGGCGCCGGAACTCATAGATCGGCCAGTGGTGCTCGCGGGCATGCGCTCGCAGTAGCGGATCGGGGTTGACCGCGGCGGGATGTCCGACGATCGAGAGCATCGGAATGTCATTGGCCGAGTCCGAGTACGCCGAGCAGCGCCGAAGGTCGAGTCCCTCGCGCTCTGCCAGGGCCCGCACGGCCTCGGCCTTGGCCAGGCCGTGCAGCGGGGCGCCGACAAGACGACCGGTGTAGCGACCGCCACGAATCTCGGCCACGGTGCCCAGGGCTCCGGTGAGACCGAGATCGCGGGCGATGAGCGTGGCGAGCTCGACCGGCGTCGCGGTCACGAGCCAGACACGTTCGCCCTTGTCTAGGTGCTCCTGTGCCAGTCCTAGCGTTCCGGGGATGAGTTTGTCGGCCATCTCGTCGACGAAGATCTCCTCGCCGAGTTCGTTGAGCTCCTCCACGGTACGCCCCTCGACGAAGGACAGCGCTGCTTCGGTGGCCGAAGCCATGTCCTCAAGGTCTTCGGATCCGCTGAGGACGAACTTCAACTGCCGCCGACCGAATCCGATGATCTCGCCGGTGCTGAAGAACTTGCGGCGGGCCAGGCCGACGGCGAAGTGGAAGATGCTCGCCCCGCGCATGATGGTGTTGTCGACGTCGAAGAACGCGGCGGCGTACGGATCGGGTGCGATCGAGGGATCCGCTGTCACGGCAGCGGCCGCAGCAGCGGCCTCGCCGGCGCGGCGGTAGGCGGGCAGTACCGCGGTCTCCTTGCTCACCGGTCCAGGGTACGCAGGGTTGCCGGACCCATAGGGCAGACTCGGGGGGTGGCCGATCCGCGTGTGGTTCTCGTTGGCAAGCCGGACTGCCATTTGTGCGAGGACGCCCAGGTGATCGTCGAGCGGGTGTGCGGGGATGCGGGCATCGACTGGGAGGAGCGGTCGGTGCTCGATGACCCGGCGCTGGCAGACGAGTACTGGGAGCACATCCCGGTGGTGCTCGTCGATGGCGAGGTCTTCTCCCGCTGGTTTGTGCAGGAGAGTGACCTTCGAGCACGGCTGGTGGACCGGTAGGAAAGTGGCAACCGCCCGATAATCGGAGCGTTACGTCCGGTCAACTTTGTTCCGACGTGCCAAGGTCCCTACCCTTTGAGGGCCATCCCGCCCGTCATGAGGTCCCAACGTGTCCCTGCACATCGCTCCCGAACGCACCCGCCCTGCGGTGCCTGGTGCCACCGTGCAGCGTCTTCCGAGTTACCTCCACGTCTTGGCCGAGCTGCGCGATCGCGGCATCACCACCATCTCATCGGCTGATCTGGCGGTCGGCAGCGGAGTCACCAGCGCCAAGTTGCGCAAGGACCTGTCCTACCTCGGCTCCTTCGGGCGCCGCGGTGTGGGCTATGACGTCGACTACCTGCACTCGGTCATCGCTGCCTGGCTCGGCGTCCAGCAGGAGATCTCGGTGGTCATCGTGGGAGTGGGCAACCTCGGCCACGCACTCGCGAGCTATCCGGGCTTCTTCCAGCGCGGATTCCGCGTTGTGGGGCTTGTCGATACCGACCCGCAACTCATTGGCCGTCTCGTAAGCACCGGTGACGGATCTGCGGTGGTGGAGCCGCTGGACCGACTGGCCGATATCGCGCGGCACTGTCAGATCGGCATCATCGCGACCCCGGACGCAGCAGCGCAGGCCGTGTGCGATCGCCTCATCGCTGCCGGCGTGCGCGAAATCCTCTCCTTTGCCTCGCGGGTGCTCGTCGTCCCCGATTCGGTTCAGGTACGACACATCGACCTCGCCGCGGAACTCTCCGTGCTGGCCTCCCGACCGCGACGCACCACGGCGGTGAGCGCCTGATCCGTCGCACCACCCCCCACATTCCGACCACACATCTACGACAACGAGGGGAACTAGCCCCGTGACCACCTCCCGCACCAAGAAGAAGCTCGGCAACGTCGCATTCGTCTTCGCCGGACCCGGCGATCCGGAATTGCTGACGCTGCGTGCCGCAGAGTTGTTGCGCGCCGCCAATCGAGTGATCGCCGATGCCACCACGGCAGCGCTCGCCCAGGAAATCGCTGGCAGTGAGACGACGGTGGTGACGTGCGTTGACGACAAGGGCCTCCCGCTCGATCACGCGGCGCGCGCGAAGCTCGTTGTCGAGTCCGCCCGCGAAGGGCGCAACACGGTGCGGCTACTCTCCGGCGACCCGCTCTTCGACGGTTCGCTCATCACCGAGGCGAACGTCTTGCGCAAGGCCAAGGTGCCGTTCGAGTTAGCTCCCGGTGTCAGCCCGATCACCGCGGTCCCGGCGTACGCCGGCTTCGGCCTCACGGGCCGCAAGGCTCGCGAGGTGCACATCCTGTCGGCCGCCGAGGCGGGAGCGGACTGGGTCGCCCTGGCTAGCGAGCGCATCACCGTCATCGTTCCCGACGGGGCTGAGGCGGCGGTGAGCATTGCCAAGGCACTGCTGGACGCTGGGCGTTCGCCGCAGACCCCGATGGCCATCACTCGCGGCGGCACGACCGTCGAGCAGCGCACCGTGGTGACAACCCTCGAGTCGGCCGCGGAGGATATCAAGGCGGCCAAGCAGGCCGGGCCCGGAACGGTGGTCGTCGGCGAGGTCGTCGGCCAGCGTGACCGACTCGGTTGGTTCGAGGTTAAGCCGCTCTTCGGCTGGCGCGTTCTCGTGCCGCGCACTCAGGACCGCTCGGATGATCTGCTGGATCGCCTCGTGCGCATGGGCTCCATCCCTGTGGAGGTCCCGACGATCTCCGTCGAGCCGCCGCGTACGCCGCAGCAGATGGAGCGCGCGATCCATGGCCTCGTCTCCGGTCGCTACGAGTGGATCGGATTCACCAGCGTCAATGCCGTGCGCGCGGTGCGCGAGAAGCTCGAGGAGTACGGCCTCGATGCACGATCCTTCGCAGGCCTGAAGGTGGCGGCGGTGGGTCCGGATACCGCACAGGCGCTCATCACCTTTGGCGTCCAGCCGGACCTCGTGCCCGAGGCCGATCAGACGACGCAGGCGCTGCTGGAGGAATGGCCGCCCTACGACTCTCTGGTAGACCCGATCAATCGTGTCTTCCTGCCGCGTGCGGATATCGCGACGGAGACCCTCGCTGCCGGCCTTACTGAGTTGGGCTGGGAGGTCGAGGACGTCACGGCGTACCGCACGGTGCGCGCGGCGCCCCCGCCCGCGGAGACGCGCGAGGCCATTAAGACCGGTGGCTTCGATGCCGTGCTCTTCACCTCGAGCAGCACCGTGCGCAACCTCGTCGGGATCGCGGGCAAGCCGCATGCGACCACGGTGGTGGCCTGCATCGGCCCGCAGACCGCGAAGACGGCAGAGGAGCACGGACTTCGAGTCGACGTGCTCGCTGACGAGCCCAACGTCATCGCGCTCGCGGAGGGGCTGGCCATCCACGGCGAGTCCCTGCGTCTTGCCGCCGAGGACAACGGCGAGGCGTCCTGGCGACCGAGTCGGCGCCGCGCGACCGCACGGCGCAAGGCGACCTGAGCATGTCCGGCTCCGACCGCACGACGGTGCACGTGCTGCGTCACGGAGAGGTGCACAACCCCACCGGGGTGCTCTACGGAAGGTTGCCGGACTTCCACCTGTCGGATCGGGGTCGGGCCATGGCCGACCGGGTCGCGGCGTCGATGGCCGATCGCGACGTAGTCCGCGTTGTTGCGTCCCCGCTGGATCGGGCCCAGGAGACCGCGGCGCCGATCGCGCAGGCTCATGGTCTCGAGATCGTGAGCGATCCCCGGGTGATCGAAGCGGACAATGTCTTCGAGGGCGAGCGCGTGGGAGTCGGCGATGGGGTGCTTCGGCAGCCGCGAGCCTGGCGCCATCTGTGGAACCCCTTCACCCCGTCCTGGGGTGAGCCGTACGACGAACTCGCGTCGCGAATGACCGACGCCATTCGCGACGCACGCGACCAGGCGCGTGGTCACGAGACTCTGGTGGTGAGCCATCAACTGCCGATCTGGATCGCGCGTCTGCATGCGGAGAACCGCAGGCTGTGGCACGACCCGCGCAAGCGCGAGTGCTCGCTCGCATCCCTCACCTCCTTTGAGTTCGATGGGGATCGACTCGATCGGGTGACGTACAGCGAACCGGCCGCCGACCTGCTGCCGGGTGCGAAGGGCCGCGGTGCGTAGACCGGTCGGGATCATCGCTGGCGTGGTCATGACGGCGATGTCACTCGTGGCCTGCGGAGGCGGTGCTGCTGATTCCGGCACCGGCTTCGTCGCTGGCGATGGCTCAATCGTGCTGCTGGACGAGGCGGCCCGGCAGCCGGCCCCGGCACTGAGCGGGCCGACCCTTGAAGGCGGCACCTTCACCCTGGCCGATCACCTCGGCGAGGTCGTCGTTCTCAACGTCTGGGCATCGTGGTGCGCGCCCTGCCGGGCAGAGGCACCTGAGCTACAGGCCCTGTGGGAGGAGTTCGAGGGCCAGGGCGTGCAGTTCGTCGGACTCGACACTCGGGATACCGCTGCCGCTGCCCTGGCGTTCATCGAGGCCTACGGCATCACGTATCCCAATGTCGTGGACACCGACGGTCGGCTCCAACTGCTCTTCGCGGACACGCTGCCGCCGCAGGCGATCCCCTCCACGCTGGTCATCGATCCGCAGGGGCGCGTGGCCGGGCGCATCCTCGGGCGGATCAGTGAGCCGACTCTGCGCGGGATGATCGAGGGCGCGCTGGGAGCCGCACCCGCTTAGGCTGTTGGCGTGGGCGGAGTGACCGAGGCGGTGGCCAACGGCAGCCTCATCGTGGCCATGGTCGTGGCCTTTGCCGCCGGGGTCGTGTCGTTCATCAGCCCCTGTGTGCTCCCACTGGCGCCTGGCTACCTCTCCTACATCACCGGACTCACCGGCGCCGAGATCGCCGGTGAGGAGGATGCTGACGGTCACGGTGGGGGCTCGACGCGCACCGCCGTGGCAATCAAGAGCCGTGTCCTGCTCGGCAGCGTCCTGTTCGTGTTCGGCTTTTCCGTCGTCTTCGTCTCCTATGGACTGCTCTTCGGCAGCCTGGGCGCCCTGCTCCTGGAGTGGCAGGACGTCATCACCCGCGTGCTCGGTGTGCTTGTCATCGTGATGGGCCTGGGATTCATGGGGTTGATCCCCGGACTTCAGCGTGAGTGGCGCATGCACCGCCTGCCGTCGTACTCCGTCTGGGGGGCACCCGTCCTCGGTGTGCTCTTCGGAATCGGCTGGTCGCCGTGCATCGGTCCAGCCCTGACCGCAGTGCAGAGCCTGGCTTTCACCGAGGCGAGCGCGGCCCGAGGAGCCCTGCTCTCACTCGTCTACTGCCTCGGGCTCGGACTGCCCTTCATCCTGCTTGGCCTCGCCTTCCGACAGGCAGCGGGCACGCTGGCGTGGGTGCGCCGCAATTACGCTGCCATCATGCTCGTCGGCGGTGGACTCCTCGTGGTGATCGGCGTGCTGCTGGTCACGGGGATCTGGAATGACGTCACGGTATGGATGCGCACGATCGCGCCGAGTTATGAGGCGCCGCTGTGACCCAGACGACGATCCCCCAGGCACCGGCGCCGCTGCCCCCGATGGGCACGGGCGGCTTCTTGCGCTGGGCTTGGCGCCAGCTCACCAGCATGCGCGTCGCACTGATCCTGCTCTTCCTGCTGGCCATTGCCTCGATCCCCGGTTCGGTCCTGCCACAAAACGGCACCGACCCCATTCGGGTCGACGACTGGATCGCGGGCAACCCCACCTGGGGCCCGATCTTGGAGCGGCTCGGCTTCTTCGACGTCTACGCCGCACCCTGGTTTGCGGCCGTCTACCTGCTGCTCTTCGTCTCGCTCATCGGCTGCGTGCTCCCACGTACCGCCACGCACGTCCGCGCGCTGCGGAGCGTCCCGCCGCCCGCGCCACGTCGACTCGACCGGCTTGCTGGCTTTCGCCGTTTCGACGTCAAGGGCACACCCGATGACGTCCTCAATGCGGCGGAGAGCGGCCTACGCGGACGGCGCTGGCGTGTTTCCCGCGGCGACGGGTGGGTTGCGGCGGAGAAGGGCTATCTACGCGAGACCGGCAATCTGCTCTTCCATGTGGCGCTGGTCACGCTGCTGATCTCGGTGGCCTACGGCGCCCTCTTCGGTTGGCGCGGAAATGTGATCGTGCGTCAGGGGACCGGCTTCTCCGACACCCTCACTCAGTACGACGCCTGGGGCGGCGGTCGGCTCGTCGATCCCGCCAATCTTCCGCCCTTCGCCTTCACCCTGGATGACTTCCGGGTGGAGTTCGAGCGCAACTCCTCACAGCGTGGGGCACCGCGACTCTTCGAGGCTGATGTCACCCTCTACCCCCGGCCGGGGGAGGCTCCCGAGCAGGCGACCATCCGGGTGAATGAGCCGCTTTTGGTCGACGGCGCCAAGGTGTTCCTCGTGGGCCACGGATACGCCCCGGTGCTGGAGGTTCGCGACGCCCTGGGTCGGGTCGTCGTCGATCAAGGCACGGTCTTCTTGCCCCAGGATGGCAACTTCACCTCGACCGGCGTCGTCAAAGCCCCTGACGCACGCCCCGCCCTTGGCATCCAGGGCCTATTCCTGCCGACCGCGGCGGTCGACGAGATTCGTGGTCCGCACTCGATCTTCCCGGCCCCGGATGATCCGGCGGTCTTCCTGTCGGCGTGGACCGGCGACCTCGGGCTGGACTCCGGCGTGCCCCAGAGCATCTACCGGCTGGACACGGCCAACATGACGCAGCTCGGTCTGGAGTCACTGCGCCCAGGCGAAATGTGGGAACTGCCCGAGGGGACCGGGACGATCGAGTTCGTCGGCCTGGAGCGCTGGGCGTCGTTCCAGATCGCGCACGACCCCGGCAAGGAGCCCGCCCTGATCAGCGCGGCCCTGGCTCTGGTGGGGCTCATGTTGTCGCTGTTCATCCGCCGGCGCCGGGTGTGGGTCCGCGTGTCCGCTGAAGAATCGGGGGATACCGTGGTTCAGGTCGCTGGGCTCATGCGCAGCGACGAGGGGGATCTGGAGCCCGATGTCGGCGAGTTGGTCGACATCATCGCCGAAGGGAGGCCGGTGTCGGGATGAATGCCACCACGCTGGCGCAATGGAGCAACATGGCCGTTTACTCTGCGATGTGCGTGCTCATCTTGGCCCTGATCGCCTTCGCGGTCAGTTTTGCCGCGCGTGGTCGTCGGACCGACGCCGCCGCGACTCCCGAGCGCCAGGCCGTCCCGGCCGGCGTAGGCGCTGCCTCTGCTTCCGACCTCCCGGACGCCGTCGAGTCGCCGACGCTTGCCCCTGACGCGGATGAGCCAGGGCGTCGAGCCGGCAACATCGGCATGTCGCTGACTTGGCTGGCGTTCGGTGTGCTCTTGGTCGGCGTCGTACTCCGCGGCATCTGGGCCGAGCGTGTGCCGTGGGGCAACATGTACGAGTTCTCGCTCACGATGTCGCTGGGCATCCTCGCGGTATTCCTGATCGTCTCCCTGCGTCGCGATGTGCGCTGGCTCGGTCTGCCGGTTGTCGGCATCACGCTGCTCAGCCTCGGCATGGCGGTCACGGTCCTCTACACCGAAGCGGCGCAGCTGGTCCCGGCCCTGAAGTCCTGGTGGCTGGTGATCCATGTGTCGGCCGCGGTGGTGTGCGCGGGTGCGTTCACCGTGTCGACGATGATCGCGCTGCTCTACCTCTGGCGCGAGCGCGCCGAGCGCCGCGATCGCGTAACCGGGATCGTCGCCAAACTCCCTGATGCCCAGCGCCTCGACACTCTGTCCTATCGGATCATCGCGTTTGCCTTCCCGCTGTGGACGTTCGCGGTCATCAGCGGAGCCATCTGGGCCGAAAACGCGTGGGGGCGCTACTGGGGTTGGGATCCGAAGGAGACCTGGGCGTTCATCACCTGGGTGGTGTACGCGGGCTATCTGCATGCGCGGGCGACGGCCGGCTGGCGCGGACGGCGAGCGGCGTACATCTCGATCGTGGGCTATGTGGCGCTGCTGGTGAACTACTTCGGCGTCAACCTCTTCGTGAACTCCCTGCACTCCTACTCCGGCATGTAGGGCTCGTGCTGTCACACCCGTGTGGGTCGTGGCTGCTGAGCCAGCGAGTGAGCGACCACAACCCACAAGGGTGAGACGCTGCGAGGGGCGATCAGGCGGGAGTCTGGCCGTCGGCTTCGCGGCGGCGACGCATCTTCTCGGCCCAGGCGTCGTCTTCGATCTGACGCAGGAATGCCGGGTTGTCATCCGGTGCAACGGGACCGCGCTTGCGGCGACGCCCCGGTCTCTCCAACTTCGGTCGGCCGGCGAGCAGCCAGATCACCCCGCCGAGCAGGGGGAGCAGGACCACGATGAGCAGCCAGACGAACTTGGGCAGGGTGCGGGTGGTGCTCCCCGGCGTGCGCAGGACATCGACGACGAACCAGATATAGATGGCCAGGCCGAGCAGCACGAGGGCAACTCTGAGCATCGCGCCTCCCCATCGACGTGGCCTTCCAGCCGATCCGTGGCCCCCACGATAACCCCACCGGGCCGGTTGGCGCCTGCGCTGCCTACCGTGGAGGGGTGCGGGACATTGTCATCTACACCGGGTTGCGGCTTGCGCTGCTCGCTGCTGTCTGGCTGCTCCTGCAGGTGGTGACGCCCTTCCGCGGTCTCCTCGCCATTGTGGTGGCGCTGCTCATCTCCGGAGTGGTCAGCGTGGTCCTGCTCGATCGGCCACGGGACCGAGCGGGCAACCGTGTCGCGGGGGTCTTCCGGCGGATCGATGAGCGCATCGAGCGCAGCCGGACCGCGGAGGACTACGACGACGAGGTCGAGCCCGGGACCGACTCCGAGCCCGCGGGCGGTGCCCGGTCAGGACAGGCTGAGCCCCAGGCCGAGGAGCACGCCGTAGGCGAGGGTGAGGATGCCGGTCGTCTGCAGGACCCGGACCAGCGCCCGCCCCTGAGCTCCCCGTAGGACGGCCAGGGTCGGCGGCACCCCCAGCGGAAACGCGAGCACCGCAATCCATGCGTAGGTGAGCCCGAGTCCGTGCGGCACCGCGAGGATGGGGAGGACGGCGAAGGCGATGAGCAGCAGGGCGATGAAGAGGATCCGGGTCGCCCGGTCGCCGATCCGCACCGCGAGCGTGTGCTTGCCGACCTCCCGATCGGTCGGGATGTCGCGCAGATTGTTGGCGACCAGGATGGCGCAGGACAGCGCGCCGACGCCGACTCCGCCGAGCCACGAGGCCGCTGGGAAGGTCGAGGTCTGGACGTACGTCGTACCCAGGACCGGCACGAGTCCGAAGAAGACGAAGACCGCTATCTCGCCGAGCCCGAGGTAGCCGTAGGGCTTGGGGCCGCCGGTGTAGAGCCAGGCCGCGGCGATCGACACGGCGCCGGGCGCGAGCAGCCACCAGTGTCCGCTGAGTCCGACCAGTGCGAGGCCGCAGATGGCGCTGAGCATCAGGGCGGCGACAGCGGCCGCCTTCACCTGGGCAGCGGGGGCTAGCCCCTGCCCGACCAGTCGCACCGGACCGACGCGCTGATGGTCCGTGCCGCGTACGCCGTCGGAGTAGTCGTTGGCGTAGTTGACGCCGACCTGGGCGGAGACCATGACGATGAAGGCCAGCAGCGCGAATCCCAGGACTAGCGAATCCTCGGCTGCTGCGACGCCCGTACCAACGAAGATCGGCGCCACCGCGGCACCGAGGGTGCGGGGCCGTGCCCCGTCAACCCACTCGGCGAAGGTCGCCACGTCGCAACTCCCATCAGTCAGTCGTCCTTCTGCGCGCTGCTGTCGTGTTGATCGCCCAGCGTCTGGAGTGCGCGGCGGTCGATCTTCCCATTGGGCAGGTGCGGCAGCGAGTCCACCTCGACCACGTCGGGCCGCGCCGCCCCACCGAGGCGCTCTCGCACCAGGTCGGCGAAGTGCGACAGGGGCGGCTTGGCCGACCCGCGGAATACGACGTAGGCGATGAGCCGATGGCCGGACCGGGGGTCGGGTCGGGCTACTACGGCGGCGTCCCGAACCCCCTCGAAGCTGTGCAGCGCGTCCTCGATCGCACCCAGCGCGACGTTGACTCCGTGCACCGTGACGACGTCGTCGATGCGTCCGACGATGCGGAGCCGACCCGAGGCCCATTCCCCGATATCGGAGGTGAGGAACTGTCGAGATTCGGGAGGACCCACGAAATCCCCGTCGTCGGATCCATCGAGGTATCCCGCCGCGATCACCGGGCCGCGCAGGGTGATCCGGCCCGCCGCGTCCAGATCGACCTGCACGTCGTCCAGCGGGACTCCGTCAAACACGCATCCACCGGTGGATTCGGTCATGCCGTAAGTCGCCACGGCCTCGATACCGATGGCTCGAGCGCGTGCCAGGACATCGGCGGAGGTGGCCGCACCGCCGATGAGGACGGTGTGGGCTCGGGCCAGCCACTGCGCGCCCGGTGCGTGCTCGAGGAGGGACTGCAGCTGCGCGGGCACCACGGAGACGGCATAGGGCCGGTCTACCGGCACGGACGTCACATCGGCGGGGTCGAACGTCGCGGCTCCGCCGACACTCGGGAGCACGTGCAGTGCGGTCCCGCCGATCAGCGAGCGTGCGACGACATTGAATCCGCCGATGGATGTCGCGGGGAGCGCGAGCACCCAGTCGCACCCGGCGAGCCCGGGACGTCGAAGATCGGCGAGACGGGCCGAGGCCCGGAGGTTGCCCTCGGTGAGACCGACACCTCGCGGCCGTCCGGTTGATCCGCTGGTGGAGATGACGGCGACGACATCATCTGGCACCGACTCAGCGCTGACGGCCCGTCGAACCGTGGCGATGTACTCGGCCGACATGTGCCGCGAGGGCCCTGGTAGCGGAGCGACCGCCGGACCGCCGGCCTCAAGCCGGTGGCGTAGGGCCGCGCTCAGAGCTGCGACACCCTCCGCCCCGGGCGCCATATCGATGATCTGCAGGCCGCGCATGCACCCGAGCGTAGGGCTCACTAGGTTGGAGGCATCGTGACGACCGGAGGGAGGCGCCCCGTGGCGCAGGAGTTCGACTCGCGGACGAGGTATCCACTGCCGCCCGTGGTACCCGAGGGCAGCCCCGCGCTCGAAGACCCGGCGTACTCCAGCATCGAGCCCGGCTGCGAATGGGTGAGCGAGGGCGAGTACGGCGACATTCGCTATGAGCTGTCCACCGGTGATGCCGAGGGCATCGCCAAGATCACGATCAACCGGCCGCATAAGCGCAATGCGTTCCGACCGCAGACGCTCTTCGAGATCTCCGATGCCATGAATCGCGCCCGCGACGACGACCGGGTCGGCGTGATCGTCCTCACCGGGCAGGGCGACTTCGCCTTCTGCAGCGGCGGCGATCAGATGATCCGCGGTGACGACGGCTACATCGGCGACGACGAGGTCGCGCACAAGGGCATCGGACGACTCAATGTCCTCGACCTGCAGATCCAGATCCGCCGTACGCCGAAGCCCGTGATCGCCATGGTCGCCGGATACGCCATTGGGGGCGGACACGTGCTGCATGTGGTCTGCGACCTGACCATCGCGGCCTCGAACGCCCGCTTCGGACAGACCGGTCCCATGGTCGGATCGTTCGACGGTGGATACGGGTCGGGCCTACTCGCCCGCAACATCGGGCAGAAGCGCTCACGCGAGGTGTGGATGCTCTGCGACCAGTACGGCGCCGAGCAGGCGTACGACTGGGGCTTGGCCAACGCGGTCGTCCCGATTGCCGATCTCGAGCGCGAGACCGTGGCCTGGGCGCAGCGAATGCTCACCCTGTCGCCCATGGCCCTACGCATGCTCAAGGCTTCGCATAACGCCGCTGATGACGGGCTCGCCGGCGTCCAGCAGCTCGCGGGCGACGCGACCTTGCTCTTCTACATGACCGAGGAGGCGCAGGAAGGGCGCGACGCGTACGCCCAGCGTCGCAAGCCGGACTTCAGCGCGTTCCCGAGGCGTCCCTAGCCTTGGACCTCACGCTCGCCCAGATCCTCCGCGATGCGGTGCCGTATTCGCTGCCGATGCGGCAGAGCCTCCGCCGGATCACCGAGCGCGAAGGACTGCTCATTCGCGGCGCGAGCGGCTGGGGAGAGTTCGCGCCCTTCGAC